>Ga0256840_1004702_pt1 | contig 10084 bp, 8 predicted proteins | sample 355202metaG_FD_185969 | JGI IMG/M metagenome (GOLD analysis project Ga0256840, IMG submission 185969) | Hydrothermal vent microbial communities from Mid Atlantic Ridge, Atlantic Ocean - 355-202 | ecosystem: Environmental > Aquatic > Marine > Hydrothermal vents | place: Atlantic Ocean: Mid...
TTAGCTCTCGTTTTGTTGACTTTTTGCCAAATATGCCTGTCGTCGCTCAAAATGTAGGTTTAGGAGCTGGAGAGATAATGGAGATGAGAGTTCCTATTGGAAGTTCTTATGTTTATCGTCATTTGACTTCTATAGTTCAAAAAAAATGGAAAATAGCAGCAGTATATAGAGTAAACAAACTTATACTACCACTTCCAACACTTATGATACAACCAAACGATGTTTTGCTTGCAGTGGGAGAACCTGATGTATTGCAAAATGTTTACAAAAGTATAAAAAAAGAGTTAGGGCAGTTTCCTGCACCATTTGGAAGCAGTATTTATTGTTTGGTCGATATGTTAAATATGAATTCGTATCAAATCGATAGACTCGCAAATGATGCACTTCTTTTACACTCAAAGATAAGCAGCATGAAGCTATATATAAAGATTATAAATGCAACTGCTTCAAACTCTTTTAGTAAGCTAAAAAGTTATAACAATAAACACATAATCGTTGAAGTAGATTACTATAACAAAAATGCTCAAGAAGTCATAAAAGAAGATTTAGAAGATAAAGATATAGGACTTATTGTTGTAGAAAATAAGTTTTTTATGGAAAACATACCTCTGTTTTATAATTCTAAATTACCAGTTTTCAAGATAGGTGCTTGGGGCTTTTCAACTCTTAAAGATGGTGTAGTTTTAAGTAGTAGTTTTGAAGATATAGAGAAAGAATCAGCAGTCATATTTGATATATCTGCACAACTTGATTTACATGTAAAACTGTATAACTTTAATCCAGAAAATTCAGTTGAAAAAGACTCTTTAGCAGAGCATTTTGTTAACCTTTCAAAACTATTTAATCAAAAAGTTGAGATTATTGATACGCAGAAAAATCCACTACTAAAACTGAGAAATCGAGATGATATTCTACAGTTTGTCCCTTTTAACGATAAGATTATGGGAGCAAATTTATTTTCATTATTCTCTACAGATATGGAGAGACTTTATTTTAAACTTTCAAATTCTTATCAATTATTTATTCCAATGCAGGCTTAAAAATGAAAATAGAAGTAAAATTAAAAGACAAAGTATATTTTGTTCATATAGATGAGCTAGATAAGATAAAACTCGATACAAAAGTTGCAATTGTTACAAATCCAACGGTAAGTGCTTTACATGTAGAGACTTTACTAGGCAAGATAGATGCATTAGAATGCGTTGTCATAACAGTGCCAGATGGAGAAAAGTATAAAAACTTTGATACAGTAAACTATATTTTAGAAGAGTGCTTTACTCATAGATTAGACAGAAAATCTATCTTAATTGCTCTTGGTGGTGGCGTGATTGGTGATATGACAGGTTTTGTAGCTTCAATATATCAAAGAGGTATAAATTTTATACAAGTCCCTACAACCTTACTTGCTCAAGTAGATGCTAGTGTTGGCGGTAAAACTGGCATAAATAATAAATTTGGGAAAAATCTAGTTGGAGCTTTTTGGCAACCGCAAGCAGTCTATTGTGAAACTTCGTTTTTAAAAACACTTCCAAGTAGAGAGTTTAACGCAGGAGTTGCAGAGATAGTGAAGATGGCAGTTACTTTTGACAAAGATTTTTTTGAATGGCTAGAGAAAAACTCTTTACATGTAGAGAAAAACCTACAGTATGCCATAAGAGAGTGTGTAAAGATAAAGGCAGATGTAGTTAGTCGTGATGAGCGAGAAGAGGGCATAAGAGCTGTGTTGAACTATGGACATACTTTTGCTCATGTTATAGAAAACGAGACCAAGTATACCAAGTATCTTCACGGTGAGGCAGTTGCTATTGGGATAGTTATGGCAAATGAATTGGCTTGTAAGTTAAATCTACTTAGTGAAGATGAATTGCAAAGAGTAAAAAATCTACTTTTGAAGTATGATTTACCTATAAGCTACAAGATAAATTCTGTGGAAGATTTTTATGATGCTTTTTACTTAGATAAAAAAAGTTTTAATCAAAAAATTAAATTTATATTAGCTAAACAAATAGGTGCTTTTTCGGTTCAAGACGATATAGATAAAAATATGATTTTAAATGTTTTGGAGAATTTTTCTTGATGAAGCGAGTATATTTTAAAACATTTGGTTGTAGAACAAATATCTATGATACTCAAATAATGATACAAAATCTTAAAGATTTTGAAGTAACGAAAAATGAAAAAGATGCTGATATAGTTGTAGTGAACTCTTGCACAGTTACCAACGGAGCCGATACGGGAGTAAGAAGCTATATAAATGGTATCAATAAAAAAGGTATCAAAGTTGTTTTGGCAGGTTGTGGGGCATTTAGTAAGGGAGAAGACCTTTTTAAGGACAAAAAAGTTTTTGGAGTTATGGGGCACTCAGAAAAAGAAAATATAAACAAACTTCTTAATGAAAAAACTCGTTTTGTGGAGATGGGTGATTTGAACTCTTTGGAAAAAACCATAGTGAGTGATTATCTTGGAAAGAGTAAGGCGTTTTTAAAGATACAAGAGGGGTGTAATTTTAGATGTTCATATTGTATCATTCCGTTTGTAAGAGGGAATGCTAGAAGTCAAGATGAAGAGTTGATACTAGAACAAGTTCGTAAACTCGCACTAAATGGCTATGGCGAGTTTGTTTTAACAGGAACAAACATAGGAAGCTATGGGCAAGACAAAAAAAGTTCTTTAGGTAATCTTGTAAAAAGAATTTCACTCATAAGAGGCGTAAGAAGGATTAGACTTGGAAGTATTGAGCCTATTCAGGTTGATGATAGTTTTAGAGAGATTTTAGGTGAGCCTTGGCTAGAAAAACATCTTCATCTTGCGCTTCAACATACTAGTGAAGATATGCTAAAACTGATGAGAAGAAGAAACAATGTAAAGAGGGACTTAGAACTGTTTGAAGAGTTGAGCTCTTTTGGTTATGCCCTAGGGACTGACTTTATAGTAGGACACCCTGGCGAGAGTGAAGAGATTTGGAGTGAAGCATACGAGACGCTTAAAAAGTTTCCATTGACTCATATCCACTCATTTGTTTATTCCAAAAGAGATGGAACACCAAGTGCAACTATGAAGCCAGAAGTTAGTGGCGATAAAGCAAAGAAGAGATTGAAAGATATAGAAGCACTAATATATGAAAAAAACTTTGAATTTAGAAAAAATAGCATAAAAAATTTGGATGTTTTAGTGGAAAATAAAAAAGATGGACTTTACGTGGGTTATGACCAATTTTACAACAAAATACATATCGATTCAAATAGAGATATACTTAAAGAATGGGTTAGTATAGAAGAGTATGAAGTAAAAAAGGATGCAAATTATGCAGTTTTTAAAATCTAAAAAACTTATGTTGTCTTTGATGGCATTTTGTGTTGTTGTTATACTTGTGTTGGTTGTTATGCTAAGAGATGACACAAAAAATATAGACTATAAAATGTACAAGACTCTTTTGGAAACAAATAGCATAAAAAAAGCGCAAATCCAAGCCGATGAGGTGGTGCTTTATACTTCTGATGGTAAGTATTCGATTGTCAAAGAGGGTATAGACATAAGAGAACTTTTAGAACAAGTTCCTGTGAGTAGTTTGAAAGCAAATCCATTTTTAGAAGATTTATTTGTTATTGGACTGTTTTTCTTGATGATATTTACTTTAGTTTTGTATGGAAGAAAAAAGCGTGAAAGTGAATTGAAAAAAGAGCAAGAAAAGCAAAATACTGCCTATGCTCACGCAGGACTTGCTCCGTCTATCATAAAACCAACTACTTCAAAATATAAATTTTCAGATATAGCAGGGATTAGTGAAGTAAAAGAAGAGCTTATGGAGATTGTTGATTTTTTAAAGAACTCATCAAAGTATAAAAAGATGGGGATAACTCTCCCAAGAGGTGTTTTGCTCATTGGTCCTCCTGGAGTTGGAAAAACTCTTATTGCAAAAGCAGTTGCAGGAGAAGCAGAAGTACCTTTTTTCTATCAAAGTGGGGCTAGTTTTGTACAGATTTATGTAGGTATGGGAGCAAAAAGAGTGAGAGAGCTTTTTGCTTATGCTAAAATCAATGCTCCATCTATCATTTTTATCGACGAGATAGATGCTGTGGGAAAAGCACGAGGCAATATGAGAAATGACGAGAGAGAATCAACTCTCAATGAACTCTTGACACAAATGGACGGCTTTGAAGATAGTAGTGGAGTTATCGTTATTGGTGCAACAAATCAAATAGATGTCATAGACGAAGCACTTCTTCGTTCAGGTCGTTTTGATAGACGAGTTTTTATCCCTATGCCAGACATTGCAGATAGAGTAAAGATACTAAACATCTATCTTAAAGGAAAACCTTTTGAAGGTGATGTATACAATATAGCTAAGATGAGTGTAGGTTTTAGTGGAGCAGCACTCTCAACACTTGTAAATGAAGCGGCTATTAATGCTTTAAGAAACAATAGAGAAGTCATAGATGAAGAAGATTTTGTAGCAGTTCGTCAAAAGGTGCTTTTAGGAAAAAGAAAAGTTCTTAATTTTTCAGATGAAGAGAAAAAAATACAATCCATATATCAAGCAGCAAAAGCACTTTGTGCTTACTGGTTTGAGATTGATTTTGACAAGATAACCATAGTAAATGATAGACTAAAAGACCTTGATATGGAGATTGAGTCAAAAACTCAGATGTTTTCAAAGATAAAAGTCTATCTAGCTGGAATTGCAATAACAAAGATAAAATACAATGAAACTTTTTCAAACTCAACAGATGACCTTCTAAGAGCTAGAGAGATAGCAAGCAATATGAGTGAGCTTTATGGCATGGGAAGAGGGTTGGTTCCATCAGTCGATGATGTAGCGATTACACTCGATGAAGCAAAAGATGAAGTTGAAAAGTTTTTGCTAGGGATGAACACTCCACTAGAAAAAATCTCTAGTATATTGTTTGAAAAGGAAAGCATAAGTAAAAAGAAAATCAAAGAGATAGTAGATGAGATATTTTAGTGGCTTCTGTCTAAAAGACGAGAGTGATCTTTTTGAAAGCTTTACATGTAAGGGTGATTTTTGTGTAGTTGGTTTTAGCTATGGGGCACAAAAAGCACTTGATTTTAGCTCTACATGTAAGGAGCGTATAGACAAGTTGCAGTTAATCTCGCCTGCATTTTTTATGGATAAAAGTGAGCGATACAAGAAGATGCAAACAAAAAGTTTTGAAAAAGATAGCGATATGTACTGCAAAAACTTTTTAGAAAATGTTACATCTAAAGATATATCCAAGTATTTTAAAAGAGGTAATATAAAAGAGTTAAATGATCTACTTTTTTATGAGTGGGATGTAAAAAAACTTAGAGAGATTAAAAAACGAGGCATAGAAATAGAAGTGTATTTAGGAGAAAAAGATAAAATCATAAGCTCTCTACATGTAAAGAGTTTTTTTCAAGAATTTGCTACAATATACTATATAAAAAACAAAGGACATATGTTATGAATAAGATTAAAATAGGGATTTTGACACTATCTGATAGAGCTAGTGCAGGTATATATGAAGACCTTTCAGGAAAAGCTATAATCGCTACTATGAATGAATATCTTACGAGTGAGTGGGATAGCGTTTACGAGGTTATCCCTGATGATAGAATGCTTATTGAAGAAGCTTTAAAAGATATGGCAGATACGCAAGAGTGTTGTTTGATAGTCACAACAGGAGGAACAGGACCTGACCCAAAAGATTTGACTCCAGAGGCTACTGAAGCAGTTTGTGACAAAATGATGCCAGGTTTTGGTGAGCTTATGCGTCAAGTGAGCCTGAAATATGTACCGACTGCAATTTTGTCGCGTCAAACTGCTGGCATAAGAGGAAAGAGTCTGATAGTAAATCTACCAGGCAAGCCAAAGTCAATTAGAGAGTGTTTAGATGCAGTTTTTCCAGCCATACCTTACTGTATAGATTTAATTGGTGGTCCTTATTTGGAGTGCAATGAAGAAGTTATTAAGCCTTTTAGACCTAAATCTAAGTAATTTTTATCCAAGGACTAGTTTTATTCCTATAAGAGATATTAGAATTGCAGAAGTATAGTTTATATAGCTTTTATATTTTAAATAAGTATTTTGGGCTTTGTTAGTAGAAAGTGTTATAGCAACTATGCTATACCATGAAAAATCTAATACAAAAGAAATTATACAAATATAAAGGTAAGTATATGGTGGTGTGTTTTGCGGAAGAAAAGCAGCTATAATTCCACCAATAACTATGGCTGTTTTTGGGTTCGATAATTGTGTAAATAAGCCAAGTAAAAATGCTTTTAAATTATCAGTTTGTTTCTTTACATGTAGAGAACTATTTTTCGATTTTTTATTTGTATTTTTGAGGATGTTATATGCTATAAAACACAAATATGCTCCACCTAGAACTTTAAAGACTAAAAATATTGTAGGCATTTTAGTTAGCAAAATATATAATCCAGTACAAGCAATAAGAGCAAGAGCTGCAGCGCCAGTTCCAAGCCCAAATGCCATATAGAGAGCTTTTTTTCTAGTGTTAGACATAGCATTTTGTGCTATTAAAAAAAAACTAGGACCGGGACTCATTACTCCCACCATAAATGCAATTGTTATGGGAACTAAAAAAATATACTCATTCACCTTTTTTTCTTTAGATATAAAATTGTTAGTAAGATTATAAAAATAATAGTGACTATGGTTATTTGTTTTAAATAGCTATTGATAAGTTCAGAATTATTACCTAAAAAGTAGCCCAATAGTGTCAAAATGCTTACCCATATGGTTGCTCCAAGCGTTGTGTAGATAGAGAACTTAAAAATATTCATCTTTGCCAAACCAGCTGGAAGTGATATATACTGGCGAATTACAGGAATCAGTCTTCCATTGAAGGTAGAAATCTCTCCGTGTTTAGCAAAAAAATCTTCCACTTTTGCAAGCGTATCTTCTTTGAACCAAATATAATGTCCATATTTTAAAATGAGTTTTCTTCCAAGTGTCTTTGATAGATAATAGTTGAGCAATGCACCACTCAGTGAACCGCCAACACCCATGAAAAGAACCATAAAAAGATTCATATCTCCCTTATGTGCTAAAAAACCTGCTGGAATCATCACGATTTCACTAGGAAAAGGAAAAAAAGTGCTCTCTAAGAACATCAAACAAAATATACCGATGTATCCCAAAGAGCCTATAGTTTCAACTAAATAATTGATGACTTGATGAAGTAAATCCATTAGTTGAGCGTTTTTAGTTCTTCATCTATCTTTGAGAGCTTGTCTTTTGCGTCACTCAAAGATTTTTGGTTTGTTTCAACGACTTCTTTTGGAGCATTTGCTACAAATCTTTCGTTGCTCAACATCCCACTTAGTTTTTGTATCTCTTTTCCTAGTTTTAGTTTTTGGTTGTTTAGTCTCTCTTTGATTGGAGTCAAATCAACTCCACTAAGAGGAATAAATACTTCCAAATTATCACTAACATCCCTAACAGCATCCTCAAGATTTTCAGTTATAAAATCAACTTCTGCACTTTTACCAAGAAGTTTTAAAAATGGTATAGCCTTAGTCAAATCTATATTTTCATTGAGTTTAATAGAGAGTTTATCTATCTTTCCTGGCATCTCTATAGTAGCTTTAGCACGACGAATACTTACGATAGACTCAATTACAAGTTCAAAAATCTTCTCTATCTCTTCATTTTTTTCAACATCTTTAGGATAGTTTTTTACCATGATAGATTCAGCATCTTCAAGTTTTGTATCACTTAATTCTTGGTACAAAAACTCAGAGATAAACGGCATAAAAGGGTGAGTAAGTTTCATAGCCTCTTTAAAGATAGCTCCAAGTTCTGGCACACTTGATTTCTCAGCCTTACTAAGCTCTATACCCCAGTCACAAAACTCTCCCCATAAAAATCTATACAACACAGTTGCTGCGTCATTAAATCTATAAGAGTCTATATACTCACGAACTTCACGAGTCGCTACATGTAAACGCGATTTCATATAGAGACCAAGATCTGTTTTTACTTCGATATCACTCAAATCTGCAAACGAGTCTGCATTCATAAGAAGATATTTTGAAGCATTGTAAAGTTTGTTTGTAAAGTTTCTCATCTGTTCTAGTTTTTCATTGCTTAGTTTGATATCACGACCTTGAACAGCAAGAACAGCGAGAGTAAAACGCAAAGTATCTGCACTAAACTCTCCTATCGTATCAAGAGGGTCTATAACATTACCTTTTGATTTACTCATTTTTTGACCGTTTTCATCTTTGACAAGTGCATGAAGATATATGTCTTTAAACGGTAGTTCTTTAAAAGTATGTTCGCCTTGAAACATCATACGAGCTACCCAGAAAAAGAGTATATCAAATCCAGTGATAAGAAGTGAATTAGGATAGAAATCTTCCAAGTCACTTGTTTCCCATTTTTCACCTTCAAATTCTCCATTATTGCCCCAACCTAGAGTTGAAAAAGGCCATAATCCTGAACTAAACCAAGTATCTAAAACATCAGGGTCTTGATAGATATTTGCACTCTTACATGTAGGACAATTTTTCTCATGGTCATTTTCACTAGCCCATTCATGTTCACAATCACGACAGTAAAAAACAGGTATCTGATGCCCCCACCAAAGCTGACGAGATATACACCAATCACGAAGTTCATTCATCCAAGCATTAAAAGAGTTTATCCAATGAGCAGGATAAAACTCTGCAAGATGGTCATTGACTTTCTCTATTGCCCCATCAGCTATCTCTTTTTTTACAAACCACTGTTTTGAGATGTAAGGCTCAACAATATTTCCACATCTATAACAATGCCCAACTTGGTTTTCATAATCCTCGATTTTATCTATAAAACCTTCTGCTTTAAGTTTTTCTACAATTGGCTCTCTTGCTTCAAGTCTTTCTTGTCCTTTGAAATCTCCGCAATATGAATTTAAAAAACCTTTTTCATCAAAAATAGTGATAAACTCCAAATTGTGTCTTTTACCTACTTCATTATCATTGATATCGTGAGCTGGAGTAACTTTTACACAACCAGTTCCAAACTCCATATCAACATATTCGTCCGTTATGATTTTTACTTTGCGATTTATGAGTGGAAGTATGACATTTTTGCCTACCAAGTGAGTGTATCTTTCATCTTTAGGATGAACCATGACAGCACTGTCTCCAAAGTAAGTTTCTGGTCTAGTTGTAGCTACTATTATGAACTCATCACTATTTTCAATAGGATATTTTATGTGATAAAGCTTGCCTTTGTTTTGCTCAAACTCAACCTCTATATCACTTAAAGCTCCATCATGAGTACACCAGTTGACCATATAGTTTCCACGGATTATAAGACCCTCGTCATACATCTTTACAAAAGCTTTTTTTACAGAGTGTTTTAGTCCTTCATCCATGGTAAATCTCTCTCTACTCCACGCTGGACTCACTCCTAGTTTTCTCATCTGATGAAAGATTTGGTTACCACTTATCTCTTTCCATTCCCATACTTTTTCCAAAAATTTCTCACGACCGATCTCTTCTTTAGTAGTGCCAAGTGCCAAAAGCTGCTTCTCTACTACATTTTGAGTAGCGATTCCAGCATGGTCAGTCCCTGGCTGCCAAAGAGTTTTAAATCCATCCATTCTTTTGTAGCGAGTGATGATATCTTGCAGAGTAAATGTAAGTGCATGCCCTATATGTAAACTTCCAGTGACATTTGGTGGAGGCATCATGATTGCAAAGTTTTTACCTTTTTCTTGTATGTTTTTGTTTCCATCTACTTCAAAATAACCACGCTCTTCCCAGATTTTATAATAACTATCTTCTACTATTTTTGGATTGTAAACTGTACTTTTTTCGCTCATAATAATTCTATCCTATTTGTATTTAATGACGCGATTATACCTCAAAGGTCTTAAAATATGTATTAATTAAGTATATTTGATGTAAAATAGACAAAATATTATTTTAGGATTTGTGCATGTACGGAAAGAATAAGATATTGCTTATCATATCTGGTGTTATGTTCTTGTTTTTAGTTAGTATTGTTGTTATTTTAACTTTAAACTTTAGAACTTTTGCTCAAGATGCAGAACTTGAAAAAGCAAAGACTGTTGCACTCATACTTGAG
>Ga0256840_1004703_pt1 | contig 10080 bp, 2 predicted proteins | sample 355202metaG_FD_185969 | JGI IMG/M metagenome (GOLD analysis project Ga0256840, IMG submission 185969) | Hydrothermal vent microbial communities from Mid Atlantic Ridge, Atlantic Ocean - 355-202 | ecosystem: Environmental > Aquatic > Marine > Hydrothermal vents | place: Atlantic Ocean: Mid...
GATACAATTCTAATTTTATACTACTTAAATCTTCTCCGTCAACTCCTAACGTAGCAGCTAGGTTAATTTCAATAGTTGAACTATATACAAAATTACCTGATGTATCTATCATTTTTATTCGGTAATAAATTAAGGTGTTTGTTCCGAATGATGTATCTGCATGATTAAACTGTGCTGATGTATTAAGTGTACCATTTCCTGCTTGTTGATTTATTTCTGTAAAGTTATCTGGCGTTCCATAGCTTGTTTCTAGTACAAAGGTGGCATTTTCAAACTCTCTTAAGGTTTCCCAATTTACATCTATTACGGTATTGTCTGTATTTGGTATTCCGTAAAACCCTGTTATTATGGTTTGATATAGTGTTGGGTTATCTTTTACTGTTACTAGAATCTTATCTTCTAATCCATTTATTCTTGCTATTAATAATGTTGAACCAACTGCTTCCGCTTTTATTCTAGTAACATTTACTTGTGAGGCTATTCGTGTATTTTCAATAGTAACTGTTAATCCGCTATAATTATTAATATTCCTTTCAATACCATCACTAAATGTTCCAATTATATTATAATTATAATTATCTTGATTAAGAATTGTTGGATTTTCTTGCTCAAAATAAATTCCTTGTAAAGTTACGCCTGTTGGTAAACCTACATTAAGAGTGACTATACTTTCTGCATAACCTAAAACACCATTTTTAAACCCATAAACTGTTATTTTAAGATCTCCATGATATTCTGCTGGAATTGTATAACTAAAACTATTCTCAAAGCTTAAATTATCTCTTGTTTCAAGGTTAACAATAAAATTATTACCTTCACTTTCATAAGAAATTATTAGTTCATCAATATTATCAACATAAACATTATAGTTTAATACATCGCCTTCTACAACATTATCAAAAATTGCTGGATCTCTATTTATCAATATTTTTGATGCTGATATGTCCTCTGTATTACGTGATGCATTAGCTAAAAATGGCATGAAATTATAATCTAGTTCATGTCTATCTAAACCTGTCTTTTTAAATGCTCTTGGTAATGTATCATCATGTACGTTAATCTTTAATAAATCAAAAGCTACTTTTAATACTGTATCTTTTTCAGTAACTGCTGGACTAAGTGGTAAGTTGATATGTGGTATATTAATTTCTGCGGTTGATGGGAAATGCGTATTATACTTGGTATTTCCAAGACCTGCCTGCATACTAACTAGAGGAACGATAAAATCGTTTTTTCCTCCATATAAATGATTGGTAAAAGCATCTACACCACCAGGAAGGATATCTACAACTATTTTATAAACCATATATGCTACAAAAAATGTTTCCACCGCTTTTGGATAAGTTGTAAGGGAATGTAACGTTGGGTTATTATTACAAAGCTCAGGGTGAAGATTACATATCGTAAATTCTGTAGATATTGTATGTATAGGTGTTCCATTTAATTTATCTAAATAGGCATTACTATTTAATGTTGAAATAAACCCAGGATCTTCAGAAGGTAAAATTCCCGATCGTACATCGTTCTCTACTAATAAATGATATGCTCCATTTACTTCAATTTTCTCTGCATCAGAAATACTTGCAATTGCTTGTCCAAAAACTTTAACTTGAAGAGGTGCTATTGGTGTAGGAGTTGGTATATGTGATACATTTGTCATGACTTCAACAAATGCATTTGTTATAGTGTGCACATAAGGGATAACCCTTTTATCTACTGCAAAATTACCACCTTGTGATCCAAAGTGTGGTGTATTTAGAGTTATTAGTGAGTTCACATCTTTTTTATAAGGATATGCGGGATTAATTTCTTCAATATATCCTCTTGTATATAAACCCCCTCTACTATGCACAATAACATTTGCTTTTCCTGCTGATAGTTTATGTGTTGCTGACTCTTTTAAAAGACTTTTAATATATGAGGGTATCACCCCTGCATCTTCTATAAAGGTATTTTCTGCAACTGCTCCATCTGTTCTCCATGCTTTTAGTAAATAATGCTCTGAAAACCCATTCACTTTAAGATGATCTTCTATACCTTTAAGTGACTTAATATCAGACCAAACTCCATGACCAATTAATACTGGCGGTACAGAGACTTTAACTGGATGCCAAAAAACTTCAGTTGGCGCACTAGTGGTTACATCATATATATAAAAATCATATTTTGCAAAAATCTCACCTGCTATATAATCTGTAGATTCTATATGCTCTGGATGTGTGTATATTATATCTACATATCCTAAATTTGTTAAATCACTAATGGTATTTATATTACCTGGATAGCTAGAAAGTGTTCTTACATTAAATTTACCATATCTTTTGATATAATCCGCATTATTTATATCATATATTGTTCCTGGGCCTACTACTAATTTATATTTTGAAATTGGTTCATAAAAATCTTCTGGATTAAAATGATATACTCTAAATAATGTTGCATTTGATCCATCTGCTGCTATTACTGGAAAATTTGCTACATCCGAATCGGGATAAGTTACTCCTGAATTATTCTCTAACTGCTCTACAATGGTTAACTTATCATCATTTTCATACACAATACAAGCATCCTCTGCATAGCCTGCATCTATAAACTTTGTATTGACATAGTAATCTTCAATATTATACATTGCCGTTTCTTCAATCGGCAAACTTATTTTCATTATTCCATTAGCCGTTGCTGCCCAATTACTAAGTGAATTATTTGGATCTCCACTTCCTCCTGTTATATTACTTGACAGCATTGTTGTGTCATAAACATTTCTTGGGTTCGTTGCTCCAAATTCATAATCAGTATATATTGTATATGAGCCTTGATTATATACTGGTCCATGTCCATTATAAACTATTAACCCTTTATCGGTTCCCATAAATACTCTTCCTGCTTTATCTTTCCAAATTGCATTATCATTAAATTTTGTATTTGGAGGTATTACCTGTGAAAAATCTGTTGGACTCATATAATGCCATACATCATCTTTGTAAACTGAAAAACCTTTACCAACTTCGTTTGTTGTTACCCATACACCTTTTGAATTATTAGCACAAATTCCGTTAAGACGTCCACCTGATGGTATATGCATATCTGCAAATGAAAACCCTCCTGTACTATATGTTGTACTCGTTTGTGCTGTTCCTGATGGAATATAGTTTCCATCTAAATCATATCGCAATACACGGCTTGGAATAGCAAGTGTAGAATTATTTCTTGGGTAATATCCATTTACTGCTACCCAAACTTCAGTATCATCTGTTGATACTGAACGCATATCTCTTTTTTGTGAAGATAATGGATTAACATCTGTATTTGCTGGAAAAGGAAGCTCTACTGGTTGTGTTGCATAAGTTTGATTAGATGCATTCCACCATGCTCCTTTTGTTGTAAAAAATTCTTCATCTGGAGATTTAAATGAAAGATCTCCTGGTGTTAAAAAATAATAACTAAAGTAACCTATCGTTACATAAAAATCATGATATTTTTGCGCTACCCAAATTTTATTATTTTTATCTACTGCTATTGAACTTATCCTACGACCTACTAATCCATGGTTTCTAAAAAAAGTAAGCCCTTTCGTATTTCTATCATGATAATAATGATCTGTTTCGTTGCTCGTAATTGTACTTATACGCTCAATACCTCCTCTGAGTGCAACATTTGCATTAAAACCTTCATGTCCAACCCAGACATTTCCTAGCCCATCTGCTGCCATTGTTTTTATTACAAGACCTGATAATGTTACTCCATCTGAGGAGTCCCCTCCATTATATATTTCAAAATTAATTGGTGGCGTTGGCGAACTTATATCTAATTGAAAAACACCTCCCCCATCAGATCTTCCTGCCCAAACTCTTTCATTAAGTTTATCTATAGTTATTGCAGCGTAAGGTTCTCCTATATTATATGACTTAAATCGTGGTTCTTGTGCTTTTATATTTACCAGTATAAAAATAGTAAACAGTAATAATATTTTTTGTTTCATTTGGTTATAGTTAGTTAATCTTATTTTTTATAATTGCTTTTAATAAACTTTCATTTATTACAATTAGTTTTATTATACTAATACAACTCACAATTAATATTCAAATTAAGAAACATAATAATTTTGCATTACTTTTACTAAGAATGCCCTATTACTTTTCTTTTATTTAATATTTACATTGTAAATTGTTTCCCCTTTTACAAACTGTATAACACTTCTTTTATATAATTAATTTAAATCAAAAAAGCTCTTGTTTAACATATATAACATATCTATATACATTCCAAAGGTATAAAAAAATATGATAGTATTCAAAAAAAAGTTTCTCAAAAACTTAAATTAAAAGTTAAAAAACTCCGAGGCTTTAAACTCTCGAAGTTTTAAAATAAAATTCAGCTATTACTTTATGTTAAGTTTTATTATTCTACAATTAACTTCACTGTTTTTATATAATTTGTTGTGGTTACTCTTACTAAATAGATTCCGTTTGTTAATCCTTCTCCTATTTTTAGCTTAAAACTATTTGCTCCTTCAATCACATTTAAGGTTTGTACTGCTAATCGCTTTCCTTGTATACTATACAATTCTAACTTTGCATTTTTGTCTGTAAATCTAGTATTTAACTTAAGTGTTACCTCATTTGTTTTTGCTGGATTTGGATACAATTCTATATTTAAGTTACTTAAATCTTCGCCTCCAACTCCTGCTGTTGATAAATTAATCTCTATTATAGAACTATAGGTAATGTTTCCTTGCGTATCTATCATTTTTATTCGGTAATAGATTAAGGTGTTTGCTCCAAATGTGGTATCTTCATAATTAAACTGTGCTGGTGTATTAGTTGTTCCGTTTCCTGCTTGTTGGTTTATTTCTGTAAAATTATCTGGTGTTCCACGACTCGTCTCTAATACAAAGGTTGCATTTTCATACTCTCTTAGGGTTTTCCAATTTACATCTATTGTGGTATTATCTGTATTTGGTATTCCGTAAAAACCTGTTAATATTGTTTGTTGTAAGGATGGATTTTCTTCTACTTTTACCAATATTGTATCTTCAAATCCATTTATTACAGCTGTCAATAAGGTAGAACCTACTGCCTCTCCTTTTATAGTACTATCATCTACTTGTGATGTTATTGCTGTATCTTCTATTGTAAAGACAATATCAGTATTATTTAATTCTCTATCTACACCATCACTATATGTTCCTATTACTCTATATGTATAATCGTCTTGATTTAATATTATTGGATTTTCATATTCAAAATGAATACTTTGTAATGTGAGATTTGCTGGTAAACCTACATTAAATTCTATAGTATCTATAGAAACTCCAAATTCATCATCTTTAAAACCATAGGCTGTTATTGTTGTATTTCCTCCTGAATACCCCTCTGGGATTGTAAACGAAAAACTATTATCTTGAACTGCATCAATTCGATTTTCAAAAGATGAATCTGTTCTAAAATTATCATTCTCATATACAACCATAATTTGATCTACATTTTCTGAATATATACTGTAACTGATTGTTCCTCCCGCTACAGTATTATCAAATACCATTGGATCTTTATTTATAAAAACCTTACTTGTTAGTATATTAGTATTTCTTCCTGCATCTCCTCCTGTAAAGTCTGATAAAAAACTATAGGTTAATTCTTGTGGTACAATACCTGTTTGTGAAAAATTACCAGCAGTCGTATCATCATGTACATTTGCTCTTAATAAAAAACTCACAAAAGAATGTGCTGCATAATAGTCTGTTATACCTCCTGCAATAACTATATCACTATGTGCCACTCCTGTAAAATTTGTGGTTTGTGAATCTGACAAACCTGCTTTTTGACTTGATAAGGCTACTACAAAATCATTAGATTCTCCATTATAAATACTAGAGGTTAACTCATTTAAACTACTTGGTGCATTTGTGGTAAAAGCAAATACTTTATATAATACCACCATAGCTTTAATCCATTTTGAAAAAAAAGAAAAATAAATGTTTGAATACAAGTCTAAATCATTACAAAACAAATCATCATTTATATCTACACATGGATTCCATGTTGAACTAATAGTATGAATAGGCACTCTGCTCATTTTTGAATGATTTACAGAATTATTTAGTGTTTTAATAAAATCTGGGTCTTCCGCTTCTGTAATCCCCGATAAGTTATCTATTTCTACTAATAAATTCTTTGCACCCCAACGTTCTGCCCTGTCTCTTTCTGGTGTTGGGAGAGAACCAAAAGAACCTACAGTCAAATCTCCATTTTCATTATAATCTAAATTTAACCAATCTGCTATTGGTAAATAATGATCTGCTATTGCTATTGGAGAATTAGATGGTATTACTCGCTTATCCATACTTAAATTACCTCCTTGTGCTCCATAATGTGGTGTGTTTAGAGTTATTAGTGAATTTACATCATATTTATATGGGTGTGATGTATCAATATCTTCTATATAAGCTCTAGTGTAAAGTCCACCTCTACTGTGTGCCACTACATTTACCTTTCCTGCTGAAAACATATGTCCTGCTGCATTACTCTTCATATTTCTTATATACCTAGGAATAATATTTGAATCTTCTTCATAAGGATGCTCCGCTGCTCCTGCATCTGCTCTCCATGCCTTATTTATCATAAATGTTTTATATCCATGTGCTTTTAGATATGTCTCCATGCTATCAAAAGAGTGAGTATTTGTCCAAACTCCATGTGCCAATAATACTGGAGGTACTGATATCTTAATTGGATGCGTAAATACTTCTTCCGAACTTGATATCTTAAATACTTTAAAATCAAATTTTGCATAATTTTCATTTGTTATATATTTTGCCGCATGTATCCACTCCGGATGTTGGTATATAAACTCTACATATTTTAATTCACTAACTGGAGGATTTCCTTCATAACTATTTATGTCTTTTAATGTAAACTTCCCAAATTCTTTTATATATTCTGAATTACCTACATCTTCAATACTATAACTATCATTTGAATCATCAACATAAAATTTATAATCAAATGTAGTATAAAAACCTTCTGGATCATTAGTATAATATCTAAATACTGTTGAAGATGTTCCATCAGACCCTATACTTGGTATCTCATGATCCAATATTGTATCTGTTATAGTCACTTCATTCCTTAAGTCTGCGAGGAAAATTGTTTTTTCTGTATCTAAAACAGTTGTTGTATCAAAAGCTTTATGGTCTTTTATATTGTATAATATCATTCCTTCAGGTGGAAAAAAACCTTTCATTATTCCTGTATCCGTAGCTACCCAACTCTCATTAATATTATTTGGATTTGCACAACCTCCTTTTATATTATTAGATAACATTGTTATATCATATACATTTAATGCATTTCCGGTAGTTGCTCCAAAATCATAATTTGTATATATCTTATATGAGTTTGCTACATTTACATTCCCTTCCCCATTATAAACAATCAACCCTTTATCTGTTCCCATAAAAACTCTCCCCGAACTATCTTTCCAAATTGCATTGGTATTGAATTTTGCATCTATTGGGATTATTTTATTAAAACCTGTTGTATTACGACTTATATATTGCCAAGTTCCATTTTTATATACAGAAAAACCTCTTCCTGAAAAATTAGTAGTTACCCATGTTCCTTTTTCATTATTTGCGCAAATTCCATTTATTATACCTCCTGCTGAAGGAAATCCCATATCGGAAAATGTAAAACCTCCATATGCTGCTGTTCCTGAAGCGATGTAGTTCCCCTGTAGGTCATAACGTAATATGCGTTTTGGTATGTAAGCAGATTCATTTTCTCTTGGAATATACCCTAACATAAAAACCCAAACTTCATTATCATCAGATGAAATTGCAAACATTGATCTGTTCTGTGCTGTTTGATCTGGTTCTGGATTCCATGTATATGCAGGATATGGTAATTCTGCTGGTTGTATTGCATTATCTCCAGATGTATTTTTCCAACCTCCTTTTGTGGTAAATTTAGTTTGGTTAGAGCGTTTTGTTGCTATCACACCTGGAGCAAGATAATAATTTGGTGTTGACAATAAATCGCGATAAAGATGCGTTGCCCATACTTTATTATTTTTATCAACTGTAATTGCATTAACTTTTAACGTTCCTAGACCGTCTCCTCTATCGTAATAAAAAAATCCTAAAAAATTAGTCTCTGGCCAATAATGTTTTACACTTAAGCTACTACTAATTCGTTCCATCGCTCCTTGTGAGCCAACAGCATTAATCCCTTGATGACCAATCCATACATTTCCTAATTTATCGGATACCATACTAGTAATTTTAATATTAGATAAGTCTGGTGTTCCCCCAGGATTAAAGGTTGAAAAAGAAGTTACTGTGCTCCCTTCGTCAATATTTATCTTAAATACTCCATTTTGAGTGGTACCTGCCCAAACCCTTTCATTTTCCCCATCTACTGTTATTGCTGTAAAATCAGTTCCTGAATTAAATGTTGTAAATCTGTCTTGCGCGTGTATATTTACCATTATTAAAATGGCAAATAGTAATACTATTTTTTGTTTCATCCCTTGCTGTTAATTTATTTGAATATTGATTGTTTTTTATTTTTCAACTATTAATTTTACTGTTTTTATATAATTTGTTGTTGATACTCTAACTAAATAGATACCATTTGTTAATCCTTCGCCTATTTTAAGTTTGAAGCTATTTGCTCCTTCAATCACATTTAAGGTTTGTACGGATAATCGTTTGCCTTGTAAGCTATACAATGTTAACTTTGCATTTTTATCTGTAAACTTAGAATCTAACTTTAGTGTTACTTCATTTGTTTTTACTGGATTTGGATACAATTCTAATTTTATACTACTTAAATCTTCTCCGTCAACTCCTAACGTAATAGCTAGGTTAATTTCAATGGTTGAACTATATACAAAATTACCTGATGTATCTATCATTTTTATTCGGTAATAGATTAATGTGTTTGCTCCGAATGTTGTATCCTCAAAATTAAACTGTGCTGGTGTATTGGTTGTTCCGTTTCCTGCTTGTTGGTTTATTTCTGTAAAATTATCTGGTGTTCCATAACTTGTTTCTAATACAAATGTAGCATTTTGGTATTCTTGTAATGTTTCCCAAAATATATCAATACTTGTATTTCCTGTATTTGGTGTTCCGTGAAAATTAACTAATATGGTCTGTTGTAAGGATGGGTTTTCTCTTACTTTCACCAAAATACTATCTTCAAGTCCATTTATTGATGCTGTTAATATTGAAGTACCTACTAATTCCCCTTTTATTGTATTATTATCAATCTGTGAAATTATTGCATTGTCTTCTATGGAATACATTACACCTACATAGTTATTTATTATTCTTTCAATTCCGTCACTAAAGGAACCAATTAAATTATATGAATATTCATTTTGGCTATATATTGCTGGCCTACTATCTTCAAAATGGATTCCTTGTAGTGTTATATTTGAAGGAACACCTACATTAAAATGTATAGTATCCATAGCTTTAATTAATCCGTTTTTATATCCATTTGCCGTTACTGTTATTTTACCATAATAACCTTCAGGCACTGTGTAATTCATGTTGTTCTCAAAATTTATCTGATTTCTAATTTCATAAATAAGAGAATCTTTCTTTACAGGGTTTTCATATGTAACCATTAATTTATCTAAATCTTCCGCATAAATATTAAAATTCAACTCATCTCCTTCATTTATATTACTAAAAACTACTGGATCTTTATTTATAAAAATTTTAGATGTTATTTCATTAGGACTTCTATTAATATTTCCTGTATCTCCATGCCAACCTGCCAAAAACAGATATGGTATAGCTGGTGGATTTAGTCCTGATTTTGTAAAACCACTTTCACTAGATGTATCATGCACATTCTCTCTCAATAAACTTCTTAATTTAACATGAACTCCTTCGTATGCTGTTACGCCACTTGCGTTTTGTGCATCAATAATACTATTACTAATTGATTAGTTGCACTACGTTGTTGTTTATTTTTATTATTTTTAAATTAAAAAATGATGATAATTGTGATGGCTTGTTGAACTGGAAATAACTTTTTTTAGGAACGAAGTTCCGTTAAGAAAAAA
>Ga0256840_1004704_pt1 | contig 10079 bp, 10 predicted proteins | sample 355202metaG_FD_185969 | JGI IMG/M metagenome (GOLD analysis project Ga0256840, IMG submission 185969) | Hydrothermal vent microbial communities from Mid Atlantic Ridge, Atlantic Ocean - 355-202 | ecosystem: Environmental > Aquatic > Marine > Hydrothermal vents | place: Atlantic Ocean: Mid...
AATATACTTATAGCCTCCTTTGTTTATAATAAATAGATTATTTTTCATCATGAGCGCTTTCCGTCATTGTAGCATCAACTTTGAGTTCTTCTTCAATCGTATCACTGTTGTCAACAACTTTAGATTCAATGCCATGCTCTTTTTCAAATTTTATAATAATTTCTCTTACTTCATCACCGGTAATATTCTCTTTTTTATAGAGTAATGCAACCATATCTTCAATAGCACCTCGGTACTCTTCTAAGCGTGCAAGAACAGATTGATAATGCTCATCAAGTGACTTTTTGATGTACTCATCCATTTGTTCAGCCATTTTATCACTATATTCACGCGTTGCCTGTTGTCCGGTACCAAGGAAGGACTGGCGTGATTTTTCAAGCACCATAAGCCCTGCAATATCACTCATACCATAGCTCTGTACCATAGATTTAATAATGTCAGTTGCGCGTTCTAAATCATTTCCTGCCCCTGTTGAAATCTCACCTATAAAAGTTTTCTCAGCTGCACGACCACCAAGTAGCACATCTACCTCTGCCCATAATTCATGGAGTTGCATCATATACTTGTCTTCTTCTGGTTTATTTAATGTATAACCCAATGCTGCAAGACCACGAGGAACTATAGAAACTTTAGAAACTTTTTTCGCACCATTTGTGGTTTCTGCCAATAAAGCATGTCCACTTTCATGATAAGCAACAATTTTTTTCTCTTTAGGATTAATACGGCGTGATTTTTTAGCAAGACCGGCTAAAGCGCGTTCAACTGCTTCATACATATCTTGCTGTTTTACTGTTTTTTGGCTTTTTCTTCCCGCAAGAAGTGCTCCTTCATTAACAATATTTGCCAAATCCGCACCTGCAAGTCCTGCGGTTAAGCGAGCTATCTCTTCAAGATCAACATCTTTATCTGTTTTCACATTTTTAATATGTACTTTAAGTATTTTTATACGACCTTCAAAATCCGGTTTATCTACAAGCACTTGCCTGTCAAAACGACCCGGACGCAATAGTGCTGGGTCTAATATCTCAGGTCTGTTTGTAGCCGCTAAAATAATGACAGGTGTATCTGTTCCAAAACCGTCCATTTCTGCAAGCAATTGGTTGAGTGTTTGTTCTCTTTCATCATTCCCACCCATCGCACCACCAGCTGCACGACTTTTACCGATTGCATCAATTTCATCTATAAATATAATACTTGGCGCATCTTTTTTCGCCTGTTCAAACAAGTCTCGCACACGCGCTGCACCCACACCCACAAACATTTCTATGAAACTTGAACCGCTCACTGAGAAAAATGGCACTTCCGCTTCCCCTGCAACAGCTTTAGCAAGGAGTGTTTTACCGGTACCCGGGCTACCAACAAGTAAAACGCCCTTTGGAATTTTTGCACCGATTTCAACATAACGTCCAGGGTATTTTAAGAAGTCAACAATCTCTTGCACTTCTTCTTTTGCCTCTTCAACGCCTGCGACATCATCAAATTTTGTATCTGGTTTTTCAGAGTTAATCAGCTTCTTAGAATTACCCATTCCAAGCAATCCGCCACCCATACTTTTTTGCATACGACCGGCAAAAAACATCCAAATAGCAATAATAATTAAAAATGGAAAGAGCCAACCAAACATTTCAGTAAACCAGTTCGTTTCGCTAAAACCTGTGTAATCAATTTTTTCTTTGTCTAAAAGTTTTATAAGTTCATTATCACCTTTAACAACTCTTGTTGTATAAGTTTTTGAACCGTCTGTTGATATAGCTCGAATATAACTTTGCCCAATTTCAACTTTTTTCACACTTTTTGACTTTATAAGTGCTTTCAACTCGGAATAGTCAACCGGTTTTATTCGTGTTGTCGATGTCCCCATTGCAGAGCTGTTACCGCCAGCACCTTCTCCAACCATTACTTTAAATAACAAAATTACTACAACGGAAAATATTGCAAATGTTATCAGCGGATTTTGGTTGAAAAAATTATTGTTATTGTTATTGTTATTATTTTTATTTTCGTTATTTGCCATTTTTATTTCTTCTCTCTTTTTAAAACTAAGGTAACCCATTCATCTTGAGCTATTTTTTCGATTATTCTACAATCTTTATAGAAATTTAAAACTTTTTCTTCGTATTTATCCAATATGCCAGATAAAATTAAGATTCCATCCTCTGCTAATACTTTTTTTAAATCATTTGCAATAAAAGTTAATACATCCGCAACAATATTTGCTACAACTATGTTGTATTTTTCATCCAAATTTGAAGCAGAACCTTCCCATATTGAATGAAATTCTAATTTATTTAACTTTGCATTTTTGATAGAATTTTCAACTGACACAGGGTCAGTATCGCATGCATCCACCATTGCTCCTAGTTGCATAGCACCAATGCCAAGTATTCCACTACCACAACCTACATCCAAAACTTTATCGCCTCCATGCGTATATTTTGCAATAGCACGCAATGAAGAAGCCGTAGTCGGATGATGACCTGTTCCAAAGGCAAGAGCAGCATCTATAACGATGTTTATAAGTTTTGGATGATTATCAGTCCATGTAGGATGAATATAAAATTTATCTATCGCAAGAGGTTCTATGCTGTTTTTATAAGATTCCACCCAGTCATTGCTTTGCAGTTTTTTTTGAGTACATTCCAATCCAACAGAAGTACCCAAAGCTTTTTGCAAAGCCTCCCCAAACTGTTCTAAACCCCAAGATATAGTATCAAGCTCATTTTCACTTCTTATAATGAAGCCATCATCAGTCTCTTCAAAACCTATTGGCAAAGTATCTGCCAAGAAATCTGCGAACAGTTCGTGATGAGAAGAAACTGTAACTACTAACTCATAGTAATGCTCTTGCATTACTCAGCAATACCCATTACAGCACCGAGTTTTTCTTTTAAAATCTGAGGTGTAAAAGGTTTTACTATATAGTTGTTTACCCCAGCTTTCAGTGCTGTAATAACCTCCGCTTTTCCGCCTTCTGTTGTCACCATAATAATAGGTGTATCTTTAAAACGCTCATCCCCACGAACTTTTTTCACAAGTTCAAGCCCATTCATCTCCGGCATATTCCAGTCTGTAATTAACATATCAATATCCGGGTTCGCATCCATCTGCGCCCAACCTTCAACACCGTCAGCACCTTCAAGTATATCTTTATAACCAAGGCGAGCCAAAGTATTTTTTATAATACGACGCATTGTAGAACTGTCATCAACAACAAGTAATTTCAATTGAAATCCTTTAAATAATATTTTGCAAATTTTATGCCTAATAATAGCAAATTTTTGTTTGTTTTGCTCTTAATCTACCAATTTAAACATTTTTGGTAAATCCAGTTTTCCTTCATAATAAGCTTTTCCTATAATAACACCGTCAACTTCATTCGTCGCAATCAGTGCTTCAATGTCCGACGCATCTTTTACACCACCACTGGCTATCGTACTTATACCGCTTGCTCTGGCAATATCAAGAGTAAACTCTACATTAACTCCACTAAGCGTGCCGTCTTTGCCGACATCAGTACAGATTATGGCTTCCACACCAGCATTGGCAAATTCTTTTGCCAAGTCAGTCGCACGCATAGTGCTCACTTCTCCCCAACCTTCAACCGCCACATAGCCGTCTATTGCATCTATTCCGACTACAATAGGATATTTTGCTGCCATATCTTTTACGAATTGGGGATTTTTTACGGCAATTGAACCTAAAATAATTCTGTCTATGCCAATGTCAAGCATTTTTTGAATCGTTGCTTCATCACGAATTCCGCCACCGAGTTCAAGTTTGACATTTGAGTTTTGACGAATTTTAATAATTTGCTCAAGGTTTTTAGGCTCTCCCGCAAATGCACCGTTTAAATCAACTAAATGCACCCACTCTGCACCCATTGCTTCAAACTTTTTCACCAATTCATACGGTTCATCCGAATAAATTTTTGCACTCTCCATCAAACCTTTTATTAAACGAACTGCTTTGCCGTCTTTTAAATCTATCGCCGGATATAATGTCATTTGTATCTATTCCTTTTGTTTAACTATAATTGTATAAAATTTTCTAAAATTTGTAACCCGTTTTTATGGCTTTTTTCAGGATGTGGCTGTATACCCATTATATTACCATGTGCCACTGCAGAGGTAAACTTATAGCCATAATATGTTTCACCGATTATGTCCTTTTCATCCTTACATGTAACATGATAGGTATGCACGAAGTAGAGATAATGTTCATCATCAAGCCCCTCAAAAAGAGGATGTTCTTTTGTAAACATTCTATTCCATCCCATATGCGGAACTTTTAAAGGCTCATCAAATTTTGTACTGTCAAATTTTACGACACTGCCTTTTATAAGTCCTAGTCCCTCATACTCCCCAAACTCTTGCGAACTCTCAAACAACAGTTGCATGCCAAGACAAATGCCAAGCATCGGTTTGCCACTTTTTGCGAACTCTTGAATAGCTTCTACCATCTGGCGCTCTTTTAAATGTTGCATCGCATCGCCGAAGGCACCGACACCAGGTAATATTAGTTTCTCATACTCGTGAAATTTCTCAGGATTACTTTCAACTACAGTTTTCTGTCCTAATTTGGCAAACGCATTTTTTACACTTGCCAAATTCCCCATGTTATAATCAATTATTGCTATCATTATTCATCTATCTTTAATTTTGTAAATTTTATATATATTGCCAAAGAAACGATTAATATGCCGACACCCGCAATAATATATATGGCATAAATCAATTTATTTGGGTCTGTAATTGCAAATTTAAATACCAGCATTAAAGCCTCTATTGAAAGTGCGATAATTATAGAACCCAAAAACCGAACCATCGTTTTATGCGGACCGGATATGTCATTTTCTTTGTATCGTCCTAGTATTTCTTCTTCTATAAGCGTCTTAGACAAATCAAAAATTGCCAAGGAAAGCGTCAGTAAAATGGTCGCTTCAAACACATCTTTAATCTTAAAATGACCGATGGAAATACCATACAAAAAGAAACTCTCTATGCCTTTGACAAATAATAAAAGGGCTATAGCCACCAGTGCCAAAGAAAATGCTCCATATGTCCATTTGAAAAATTCCCCAAAAAATGTATCTAATTTATTGAGATGCGCAATTTTAAGTACTTCTTCTAAAGGCATATCAATACAAGCAACATACTTTAACGAACCGTTTTCATCAAATATTGGCACAGAAGCAGTAACCGTCAAATCGCCTGTAATAAGAGAAGGATACGGGTCGGTAATACTACATCTTTCTTCTCTTACCGCACGATAATAATACGCTCTGTCTGCACGAATTTTTCCTATATCGTCATCGATCTGATCATCTTTTGTAAAGGTAGGCGTCACCTGAACACCTCTGTTGTCAAGCAGGTAAACACCTTCACAATCTTCCAAATCTGCCTTAATCTTCAACAGTCTCGGCATAATCATATCTTCAGTTAAAGAAGGCAGCCTATTAGGAATATTTTTTGAAAAAAGATAACAAAAATAAGCTCTCGCTTTTGTTCTACCCTCAGAAAAATGTTGAATATCTATAGGAACCATACGAGTCTCTCCCTCTTAATTTGTTTGAATTATATCAAAGATTTACTATTATTGGTATAATGTCATTAATGAATACCGAAATTAAAAAAATCGCCATTGTAAGGCTCTCAGCACTTGGAGACATCATCAACAGCGCAGTTGTTTTGCAGTTTATCAAGCAATACTATCCTAATGCAAAAATTGACTGGATTTGTGAAGAAGTTTTTGCACCCCTTTTACACGGTAATAAAGAACTGCATGCCATTCATACCGTTAATTTAAAAGCACTCAAAAAAAATAAAAGTTTTTCTTTACTTAAAAAAACCATTAAAAAACTTTCTACATTAGATGATTATGCCCTTGTAATAGATATGCAAGGGTTACTAAAATCAGCGATAGTGGCAAAAATTATAGGCAAAAATACTCATGGTTTTGACAAAAATTCAAGCCGTGAATCTTTGTGTGCTCTTTTTTATAAAACAACTTCTTGTATTCCTTACGAAAAAAATGTCATCAAACGAAACTGTTTTGTCGTCGCTGATGCGCTTGATTTTGAGATTAGTAATGCAATGATTCTAAACAAAGCACCTATTTTTACAATCACAAAAGATTTTGAATTGCGCAGTGACAAAAAAAATATTGCCTTTGTAATCGGTGCTTCTTGGGCTTCAAAAATCTACCCAAAAGAGTCTGTTGTTAAAGTGTGCAATACACTGAAAGAACAATGCTACATTATTTGGGGAAATGAGGATGAGAAGAAAAATGCAGAGTGGATTTGCGAACATTCTAAGTATGCTACACTCGCACCACAACTCAAACTTAATGCACTCATTTCATTTATATCACATATGGATTTACTCATAGGAAACGATACTGGTCCAACCCATTTGGCATGGGCACAAAATATTCCTTCCATTACACTTTTGGGGCCGACCACCACAAGAATGCTCTATGAAACGCCAAAGAATGTAGCACTTAAATCACCCTCAAAAGTAAACATACTTAAAATTAACAAAAATGACTTTTCTATTCAAGATATTTCCCCAGAAAAAGTCACACAAAAAGCAAAGGAGCTTTTAAACAATGGGCTATAATTTTTTACTTATCCTTGAAAATATTTTAATGCTTGTTTCGCATAAAGCACGCAAAGCATTTTTTACTTTTTTGGCTTTTATTGGTTATAAAACAGCAAAAAAATACCGTCGCATAGTCAAACAAAACCTCAACTACGCTTTTGATAATTCTATGAGTGAAAAAGAAATTGACACTATTACACGATACAGCTTTAAAAATCTTCTCTATAACTTTTTACACCTTATGGAGATGCGCCATCTCGCTAAAGAAAAAATTGCTAAAAGAATCACGGTAGAAAATAAAGAAGAAGTCGACAGAATTCATAAAGAAGGGCGTGCCGTCATTTATGCCACACCGCATTATTGTGCTTGGGAACTCGGTGCTGCAGGGCTTGCGTTACATGTAGAGACAATTGCACCTGTTTATAAAAAACTTAAAAATAGAGTTTATGAAAAATGGTTGCTTGATGCACGAGCAAAATTTGGCAATACAAATTTGGAAAAAACCAATGTTGTCAAACCCCTCATTCGTCTCATAAAACAAGGAAAAGGAAGTGGAATTTTAATAGACACCAACATCAATGAAAAAGAAGGTGTTATGGTGGAATTTATGGGAAAACCTCTGCGAATGACTGCAACACCGGCATATTTAGCAAGAAAATTCAATGCTGCCATCGTTCCGGTACATATACGAACGGATGATGAAGAAAATTATACAATCATCATAGCAGATGAGATAAAAGTCAACAAAACGGACAATGAACAAGAAGACATACAAAAAGCAACACAGGCACAGGCAGACTGGCTCACTTCCATCATAAGACAAGAACCAAAATTTTGGTTCTGGCTCCATCGCCGATGGAAAAATGATAAACCCGAAATTTATGATTAGAAACTCAAGAAGCCTCTTTTGTTTCACACTCTTTTGTTCTAGCTTCAAAGAGTTTTAAAATCGCCAGAAAAAATGCCGTGATTGCAGGACCCAAAATCATACCCCAAAATCCAAATGTTGTAAGCCCTGCAATAATCGCAAAGAATATAACAAGCTCGTTGAGTTTTGTATCACTCTCTTTTAACAGCTTTTTATTAATCTCTTTAATTATTAAAGGTTTTATAAAAGTATCTGCAACAATAGAAATCGCGATAATTGAATAAAGTGCTATAAAAATAGCATTAGCATTATTTCCAACTGAAAATTCATATATCATAAATGGAAGCCACATTAGCACTCCGCCAATCACAGGAATCAACGACGCAAAACCATACATAATGCCAAAGAGGAGACCGTTGTAGCCCATAAATGATATAGCTATACCAAATAAAGCTCCTTCAAGCATTGCCGTCGCAATGATAGAATAAAAAACAACACTCATTACGGCGGAGAGTTCCCGTGCAAGTAGCGTACTATCTTCAACTGACATTTGCACTACACGCTTTAAAAATTCTACGATATGTGAACCATTATATAAAGAAAAAAAGTAGAAAATAATTACCAAAAAGGCATTTTTTACAAAACCTGCACTGAATGTTCCTATTTTTGCGGCTATATGTAAAGCATTTGCCGTCAAACTGTTGATGTCTATACTCTTTAACGGTTCTGTCAGATAAGGCTTTAAAAAAAGTAAAAATTCCGGTGGGTTGGTGATGAAACCGTTTATATAAAGTTCCATATTTTTTAAAGTATCTGGTTCTAAATGATTGAGTTTTATCGTTAATGTTGCTAAAAAATAACCAAGAGGCGCAAAGAATAAAATTGCAAGCAATAAGCTTGACAGTATTGCCGCAAGTAAACGCGAAGAAAAAAGTTGCTCAAAATAGTTGTTAATACTCGCAGTGGAGATTGCCAAAAGTGCCGCAATGGTCATCACCATCAAAAAAGGTTCATATAGCAGATACATCCAGTACAAAGAAGTGGCAAAAAGTATAGCTATAAAGTATTGTGATTTCATCTAAAAAAGTGTCCCATCTTCATTTACACAACGCATATTTAATATATCATAGGTTGCAGGTGTCGCGCGTCTACCTTTTGCAGTTCGTTCCAAATAACCATTTGCAAGCAAATATGGCTCAAGAACATCTTCTACCGTTCCCTCGTCTTCACTCAAGGCTGCCGCTATAGTACTCAGCCCCATAGCACGCCCCTTGGAGCTTGCTAAAAGTGTAAGCAGACGCAAATCCATTTCATCAAAACCATGTGAATTGATGCCAAGTTCATTCAATGCAAACTGAGTACGCTGATGGTTAATGTTTTTTTCATCAGCAACCTCAGCAAAATCTCTGACTCGGCGTAAAAGACGCAAAGCAATACGAGGTGTTCCACGGCTTCGTTTTGCAATTTCAAAGGCTGCTTCATGAATGATTTCACATTCAAGTTTATTTGAAGCTTGTATAATGATTTTTGCCAATTCATCATGATTGTAAAAGTTCATACGAAAACTCATACCAAATCTGTCTCTCAACGGGTTCGAGAGCATTCCCGCTCTCGTTGTTGCGCCTATGAGCGTAAAGCGAGGTAAATCAATCTTGACCGTCTGTGCAGCAGGACCACTCCCAATGATGATATCTATTCTATAATCTTCCATAGAGGAGTATAAAATTTCTTCTACTGCAGGAGAAAGTCGGTGTATTTCATCTATAAAAAGGATGTCCCCTTCTTCTAAGTTTGTCAGTATTGCAGCCAAATCACCGCTTTTTTCTATCATCGGCGCAGCTGTTACTTTTATGTTAGCATTCATTTCATTGGCGATGATAAGTGCAAGTGTCGTCTTGCCAAGCCCAGGAGGTCCGTAAAAAAGTACATGATCTAGTGCTTCTTGGCGTTTTTTTGATGCTTCTATAAATACCCCAAGGTTTTTCTTTATCTGCTCCTGTCCGATATATTCACTCCAAGCATCAGGACGCAGAGTCACTTCAGAGCTTTCTTCTTCAAGACTGAAAGTTTCAATATCTACAACTCTTTCCATTAGTATGTATGTTCCTCTTTTGGAAATTTACGGCTGACAACCTCATCTGCATACTCTTTGAGTGCATTTTTCACCAAAGTCGCTCCATCTAAATACTTTTTGACAAACTTAGGCGTAAATTCTTCAAAGAGTCCCAACATATCTGAAAAAACCAACACCTGCCCATCAACCTCGGCACCTGCACCTATCCCAATAACAGGAATAGCAACACTTTGTGCAATCTCTTTGGCAACATCAGCTTTTGTTCCCTCTATCACCATACAAAATGCACCTGCTGCTTCAACGGCTTTGGCATCTTTGAGCAGTTGCACACGCTCCTGTGTCGTTTTTCCTTTAATCTTATAACCGCCCTCACCTCGTACAGATTGAGGTAAAAGCCCAATATGTCCACAGACGGCTATGCCATTATTTGTTAAATATTGAATTATATCAGCTTTATCCGCACCGCCTTCTATTTTTACACAGTCAGCTCCCGTGTTTTGAAAAACTTTTATCGCATTCGTAAGTGCTGTTTGTTTAC
>Ga0256840_1004706_pt1 | contig 10076 bp, 13 predicted proteins | sample 355202metaG_FD_185969 | JGI IMG/M metagenome (GOLD analysis project Ga0256840, IMG submission 185969) | Hydrothermal vent microbial communities from Mid Atlantic Ridge, Atlantic Ocean - 355-202 | ecosystem: Environmental > Aquatic > Marine > Hydrothermal vents | place: Atlantic Ocean: Mid...
GGAGCTGATGAAGGGACTCGAACCCCCGACCTGCTGATTACAAATCAGCTGCTCTAGCCAACTGAGCTACATCAGCACCATTCATTTAAAGTCATTCTTTAAATGGAGTCGCATTATAGACAAAAAGTAAAAGCATGTCAAGGGTTTTTGTAAAAAGAATAAAAATTCTTTTATATTCGCTATAATTCTTAAAAAAAAAGGTTTTTCATGAAAATTCTTCTTGCACCAAGTGAAACCAAAACTCACGGTGGTTGTGACAACTTCTATTTAAAGAATTTACTTTTTACAGAACTAACAGCCACACGGCAAAAACTTCTACATCAATATATCAACCTTATACAACAAAATGACTTTACTACCCTTTCAAAAATGTTTGGTTTAAAAAAAGAGGCTGACGTTCGTTATCATAGTAAAGATATAGTTCATGAACTTACCATGAAAGCCATAGAGCGTTATACAGGTGTTGCATTTGATTATCTTTCATATAATGAATTAAATTCTAATGCTCAAACTTATATAGATAAGCATGTCATTTTATGCTCCAATCTTTTTGGATTTTTACGTGCTGATGATTTCATTCCAGAATATCGCTTAAAACAAGGAGAAGCGATTGGAGATTTAAAACCTGAGAAACTATATAAGGAACAAAGTCATTTGATGGAAAAGTATTTAACAGATGAAGATATTTTAGATTTAAGAGCTGAATTTTACAATAAGTTTTATAAACCAACAAAAAATTACACTACATTAAAATTTATAAAAGAGGGAAAAGTAGTAAGTCATTGGGCAAAAGCTTATAGAGGTATAGTACTTAGAGAAATTGCTAAAGCACAAATTGATAACATGGAAGACTTTATGAAACTCCCTATAGAAAATTTAGCTATAGGTGAGATTCAGACAAAAAAGAATAAAACTGAAATTATTTATAACATTCTTTAAGATTGATTCTCTAATAAAGCACGAACAATCTCACGGTCATCAAAGTGGAACTTCTCTCCTTTGATTTCCATTGTCTCCTCATCTCCTTTTCCAAGTATCATAAGTACTTCATTTTCTTCTAGCTCTTTCAGTGCCTCTTGAATTGCAAATGCTCTATCAACCATAGCACGGGTATAACTTTGGTCTTTTATTCCTAATAATATCTCTTCTATAATCTTCTCTGCTGCTTCAGAACGTGGATTGTCAGAAGTAACATAAACTTTTTTTGCAAACTTAGATGCAACAGCACCCATACGTGGTCGCTTTTCCTTATCTCTATCTCCACCTGCTCCAAAGACTACAGAAACATCAACATCTTTCATACTGTCAAGAACCTGTATCATTCCATCATCAGTATGGGCAAAGTCCACAATAACCAGTGGATTACGACTTACCACTTCCATGCGACCTGCAACACCTGCAAAGTTTTCGACCACTTCACACACTTCAGCAACATTTCGTCCTGTTAACATAACACAAGAGCCAATGGCAGCCATAAGATTAAACAGATTAAACAGTCCAACCATAGGTGAGTGAAAAGTAGCCTCTGTACTTAAATGTTTAATACCTGTTGTTATTCCATGCTGCAAAGAGAAAGCTTGAACTTTAAATGTTGCAGGTTCATCCACTCCATAACTTTGAGCACCTATCGGATTGTAGACAATATTCTTAATATCATCTTTATTTAACAATTTTGGAGAATCATCTGAAAAGAAAGAACTTTTAACAGCTCGATACTCTTCTACTGTTCCATGATAATCTAAATGGTCAGAAGTGACATTGGTATGCACTTTTAAAGCAAAGGTCAATCCCTCTATTCTATTTTGGTGAATAGCATGAGAACTTACTTCCATAATAAAATAATTACAATCTTTGCCATTTGCAATCTTCATGGTATTTAAAATATGTAAAATAGAAGGTGTTGTCATTGACTTCTCTTCTACTCTCTCATCATTAGCAAAAAAACCTCTTGTACCAAGCAATGCTGGTTTCTCTCCCAAATCTAAAAGAAAAGAGTAGATGGCAGCTGTAACCGTAGTCTTTCCATTCGTTCCTGTTACCCCAACCACTTTAAGAGAAGATAGATTCCATTTTTCTATAAGTTCAATAGGTGTAATATAGCTTGGTTGAAATTCTAATTTGTCAAAATATCGTCTATTTTGTACTGTTAAAAGAAACTGTGTCTCATCGGATAGTGCTGTTGTATCATCTGTAATATATCTGTAATTATCTATGTTATAGTCTAGTTTCACTTGTTTTCTTTCATTTTAAAGTCTACTCTTTGTACGTATGCATCTCCACCAAAGAGATAAAGATTTGTTAACTCTCTTTTAGTTTATGATATAAACCATATATCTCTTGATCTTTATCAAAAGCATTTCCTAAAGAGTCCAAAAATTGTAAAGCCAACTCTTTTTGACCTTTTTCTATAAGTGCCGTTATAAACGAGATATACTCCTCTTTGTTTTTTAAAATTACTTTTGTTGAGAACATTACATCTTCAAAGGCCCGTTTAAAGTCACCACGATCTTCAATAAATTGTAAAAACTCTTGATACCCGATACCATCTTTATACTCAATACGATCTGCATCCAAATTTAACAATTCACTCACTTGATTTTTACCACTGTCCAAAGAGCTGAGAAGATTTACCATAACCTCACCAGCATCCTCTTGTTCACTCTTAATAATTTGATAATAGTCAAACAATGCTTGTGCTTCTTCACCACTCTCCATACCAATATCACAAAGAAATACTCCAACTTGAGCATCTGAATGTGTAGGGTACTCTTTTAAAAGTAAGCCATAGGTAGTTAATGCATTTTCATACTTTCCTAAGGTAAATAGCTCTTCAGCTCTGGTAAGTAGTGTATCAAGACTTATTTTAGCCATTTCTATCCTAACTGATCCAATTTATTTTCCCAACCGTGGGGAACATTCATTACTATAATCTCTGGGTGGATCATTGTTTTCATCTCTTTTTCAATTCCAAACTTTATGGTTGTTCCTGAACTACCACAACCAACACATGCACCTTGTAACTGTACAAATACTGTACCATTCTTAATATCTATAAGTGTCACATCCCCACCATCTTTTTGTATCCAAACTTTCGCTTTTTCTAACATAGACTCTACTATTGGTCTTAATTCATCATCTGTAAATGGAAGCACAAGCTTCTCCTTCATTAATTATTGTTCTAGTTATACATTATATTTAAAGCTTTGTCAAGGTCTTACAATCATGTGCTAACTTTTAAGACCTTAATTTTTACGCTTGTACCCAATATCCTAAAAATTAAATAACATATTAAGGTAGAGAGATTACAATACAGACATCAAATTAAACAGTGGCTAAAAAATGATTCGTAAAATTTTTAAAAAAACCAAAAACAACACAAAGCTCGATAAGTTTATTGAGAAATATAAAATCCCTCGAGAGTATTTATCGATTAATCGTAAATCAATCTCAAGAGGGGTCATGGTCGGTCTTTTTTGGGGTTTCATTCCTATGCCCATGCAAATGTTGGCTGTTTTAGCCATGACACCATTTTTTAAATTTAATATACCCATCGCCATCTCTATGGTCTGGTTAAGCAACCCTATAACCATGCCATTTATGTACTATATGGAGTATCAAACAGGAAACTTTATTCTTGGAAGAGAAGGCTTAGGAGATATAGAGTTAACACTTGACTGGTTTAGTGAAAACTGGGACAACATTCTTCTTCCACTCTATGTAGGAACCATACCCTACTCTACTGCTGTTTCAGGTTTTATCTATTTTATTATTAATAGACTCTGGATAAGCTCTGTGAAAAAAGAGAAACCACATAAGTTTAAAAATAAGCTACCTAAAAAAGGATTATGGTCTTAAGAGAGAAATTTGTACTTCAGGTAGTTTTTTTTGATTTTTATAGAACAAACATAATAAAATTTTAGAGAGTATCATTTTCATTTTTTGACCTTTAATATTATTTTATATTTATTTTCGTTATTTAATATTTACAATTATATTAATATTTTCTTTAAATTTAATTTAATAAGATGATAATTTTTTGATTTTAAATAGAAAATCGAGAAAACCCAAAAAGGGCTTCTCTGTGAAGTGACTACTATGTAAGTTCGATAATAGCCATGGGTGCAGCGTCACCTCGACGCATACGTGTCTTAATAATTCTGGTATACCCACCTTTACGATCTGCATACTCTGGTGCAATCTCTGTAACGATTTTATTGGTACAAGCTTTATCTTGCAAAAGTGCAAAAACTGCTCTGTGTGCATTTTCACCAGATGCTGATTTTGTTATCAGTTTTTCAAAATAACTTCTAAGCTCTTTAGCTTTTGGAAGCGTTGTCTCTATTCTTCCATATTTGATAAGAGCAATAGAAAGGTTTTTTAGCAACGCAGCTCTATGAGCAGAAGTTCTGCTTAGCTTACGATATCCGTGCTTATGTCTCATATATATTCCTTTTCTAAGAGCTACTCTTTAAGTTGCTCAATTTTTTTAACAAGATTCACTCTTGTATTGTCTGCTAATTCAAAGTCTTCACCATAACCAAGATTTTCTAAACACTCAGCAATCTCATCTAACGATTTCTTACCAAGATTTTTAATGTTTTTAATCTCTGTAGTGGTCATAAGTACTAACTCTCCAACAACTTTCATTCCTGCACGATCAAGTGAGTTAAATGAACGTGCACTTAAACCTAATGACTCTATAGGTTCTAAGTAAGCTCTAATTTCACTGTCATCATTATTACGTTTAATAGGTGCTGCATTGATTTCAACATCAAGCACGCCATTAAATACAGAAAGTTGTTTATACATTGTCTCTAAAGCATTAGTAAATGCATCAACTGCTGATACTTGACCATCTGTCTCTATATCAAAAACAATCTTCTCATAATTAGGATTGTCTTCAACCAAAACATTTTGAATGTCATAGTTCGCTTTTTTTACTGGAGTAAAGAAAGCATCTAAAGCAATAGTATCAGAAGCTACATCATCTCTAAGGTCTTCACTCTGTACATATCCTAAACCTTGTGCGATAACCACAGAAAAGTTAAGAACTGCATCTTCATTAAGTGTTGCCAAGAATGCTTCAGGGTTAACAATTTCTACATCATCATTAACTAAATCAGCTGCAGTAATCTCTCTTTGCCCTGAAAAGCTATAAGAAACTTCTAATTTCTCAACACCCTCTTGAAGTTTGAAACGAATGTTTTTAAGATTGATAATAAATACAGCAACATCTTCATGCATTCCACGAACACTATCAAACTCATGTGCTGCACCCTCTATTTTAATAGAGATGGGTGCAAATCCAACAGAAGAACCTAAAATAAGTCTTCTCAATGGATGAGCAAGAGTAATAGCATAACCACTTTCAAAAGGGTAGGCAATAACTTCAGATCTATTTTCACCAAGTTCATTCACTTCAACATTGGTTGGAAGTGATGGAGCTACTTTAATTTTTTTCATTCTTTGCCTTTTTTAACTAATACTTACTATTTTGAGTAAAGCTCAACGATTAAACGCTCTTCAACTGGAATTGAAATTTCATCTCTGTTTGGAATTCTTGTAAAGATACCAAAAAGTTTTGCTTGTTCAACATCAACCCATTCAACCATACCAGTTTGATTGGTTAACTCCATTGCTCTCACAACTTGAGGGTTTACTTTGCTTTTTTCTCTGATCTCAATTTTTTGACCAGGCTTAACTCTGTAAGAAGGGATATCCACTCTTTTACCATCAACAAGAATATGTCCGTGGTTTGTAAGCTGTCTTGCGAATCTTCTAGTGGTTGCAAAACCCATTCTGTAAACTACGTTATCAAGTCGCTGCTCAAGAAGTTGAATAAGGAGTGAACCTGTATTTCCATCTTGTCTTTTAGCTTCAGCAAAAAGTGCTCTAAACTGCTTTTCACTTACACCGTACATGAATTTAGCTTTTTGCTTCTCTTGAAGCTGTTCACCGTATTCACTTAATTTTGTTCTTCTTTGACCATGTTGCCCTGGTGGGTATGGTCTTTTCTCTAAAGCTGATTTACCTGCAAGTCTTCTCTCACCTTTTAAGCCGAGATCAACACCAAGTCTTCGCTCTAGTTTTTCAACTGGACCTCTATATCTTGCCATGTTTTATACCTTTAAATTTATAAATAATTTAAGATGTGTAAAATGTTCGATAAAATCGAACCTACACTCTTCTCTGCTTAGGAGGACGACAACCATTATGAGGTAATGGAGTAATGTCTTTCAACCATGTTACCCTAATTCCTTCAGTTGCACCGATTGACTTAACAGCTGTATCTCTACCAGAACCAGGCCCTTGTACTTTAATACCAACTTCTTTAACGCCGTGTTCCATCGCTTTTGTCATTGCATCGGCAACAGCTTCTGCAGCTGCAAAAGGAGTAGATTTCTTACTACCTTTAAATCCTAATGAACCAGCAGAACTCCATGCGATAACATTACCCATTTCATCAGTAACTGTAATTACTGTATTGTTAAAGGTAGCAGCTACGTAAACTACACCTTTAGCAATATTCTTTTTTGCTTTTTTCTTAGCCATTAATCATTCCTCGCTTATGCTGCGCCAACAGTTTTTCTTTTACCCTTACGAGTTCTAGCGTTTGTCTTAGTTTTTTGACCTCTACATGGTAAACCACGTCTGTGTCTAAGTCCTCTATAAGAACCAAGATCCATAAGACCTTTGATATCCATAGTTACTTTTTTTCTAAGATCACCTTCAACCATTACGTTTTCTTGAATCTCGTTACGGATTAAAGCTGCTTGTGCATCTGTTAATTCGAAAACTCTCGTATTATAGTCAATACCTGTTGCATCAAGAATCTTTCTTGAAGTATGCAAACCTATACCATAGATATATGTTAGTCCGTACTCAATTCTCTTTTTCTTAGGTAAATCAACACCTGATATACGTGCCATGCTTATCCTTGTCTTTGTTTATGTTTTGGATTCTTGCAGATAATTCTTACGATACCTTTTCGCTTAACTATCTTACAATCATCACACATTTTTTTTACTGATGGTCTAACCTTCATTGGTTACTCCTAAAGTGTGTTTTTGCACCTATGTTGCGTCATGGTTGGATGAAAATAGTCTATTGTCCAACCAACTCTTATATAATCAGTGCGAATTATATAAAAATTCTTCACGCAGTTTTACACTAAACCGAGATTTAGGTCGCGAATATTAACAAACTCTTCATTATATATTGCTTATATTCTATCATATTATTAGTTTTTTGTGGATTTTTGTTACGTAAGAGGTTTTATAGGTTGGGACTCTCATCCCAACAATAAATATATAAGTTATGACATCCCAAATGGATTCATCCCACCCATCATGCCCATGGCCTGAGACTTTTTATTATTTTCTACCATTTTTAAAACATCATTTATGGCAGAGATAAGTAGAATCTGCAATGAAGATTTGTCTTCTAATAGAGAATCATCAATAGTCATATCAATAATCTCACCAGCACCATTGGCTGTTACTTCTATCATTCCACCACCAGCTTTTGCTGTCATGGTTACCAGTTTTTGTTGTTCTTCCATCTCTTTGGCTTTTGATTGAAGTTCTTCCATCATCTGCCCCATTTTACTCATGTCTAAACCTTCAAACATTACTTTAATCCTTTAAATTCTTGGGCTATACTGTTGTCATCTTCTAAAATAACAATTTTAGGTTCAAATGCATCAGCTTCTTCTTCACTCATTGTTGCATAGGCAATAACAATAATTTTATCACCCACATGTACTTTTCGTGCTGCTGCACCATTGAGACACATCTCTTTTTTTCCTCGCTCACCTGGAATAATATAGGTAGAAAAACGTTCACCATTATTAATGTTCACGATATCTATCTTCTGCCCCACACGCATGTTGGCAGCATCAAGTAAATTTTGGTCAATTGTAATTGAACCTACGTAATGTAAGTTCGCTTCAGTTACTGTCGCTCTGTGCAGTTTACTATAGAGCATGGTAATATTCATAAAGATTTCTCCTGTTGAGATAGAGCGTTAATTTAACGCTCTATTTTTCGTATTATACCAAATTAATATTTACTGAAACTTCATTTTAGAATTTCTTTCTAATTAATCTTTCTTGCATAAAACATTCCAAACAGTCCACTTAGAAGCATCATTAAAAGTATTCCTGAAGTCCCTAATGTTGGGACGTTATTTATTTGATTTGTGGTACTGTCAGCTGTCGGTTTATTTTTAATATCAATGGTACCAACAGTAGACTTCTCACCACTATTCAGCAAAACCAAGTAAGATATATTACTTGGTTCACCTACAAATCCTTCTTCTGGGGTAAAGGTAATCATGCCACTATTTTCCACGTTCCAGACTCCTTCTCCCTCTACTGTTAAACTTCTTTTATCTTCACGTAGTAGACTCTGGGGATGTTCATCCATAAACCCTTCTGTCAACATAATTTCAACCAAGTTCAGATCGATATCTGTTTTCTCATTTTCTAAAATATTAATAGTAACACTTCTGTTCGTATCGCTAGATGTATTCTCCTCTATAATCTCCTGGGTAATAGAGACTTTAATTGGGTTTGATACGGATCCATCACTCTTTTCTATTGTATAAAAAATGGCCAAAGGTGTGCCAGTAAAGTCTGCAAATGGGGTAAAGAGAATCCTATTATCATCAACACTCCAAGTTCCTTCATTCTCTACAGTTAAAGCATCACCTGCATTATCGGTTCCTTCTATTTTTAACGTCGCCACTTCATAAAATGCCAACTCTTCGTCCTCCAATATTTTTATAGAGATAGCCTCTCCTACTTTTTCCACTGTTGTCTTTCTGTTGATTGATTGATTAACGTTGTTAATCACATTTTGAAGCTCTTGTGCTGTTGGATTATTTAAATCTACATAATAAGCATCTTCAAGCGCTTCTGAATAATCTATACCATTTATAGCTCCACTTACACCAGCAATGGCATTCAACTCCTCAACTGTTCTTTCACTGTTGATTTGAATATCTCCTACATTGTTAAAAATATTCACTTGAATACCTTCAGATTCATGATGCGATTTTAATGTAAGTTCAGGAACCAAAGCATTCATCACTTCATAGGTATAGATACCTTCATCTGCTAGAGTTGCCCCAGTTTTTGTAAAGGTACTTGAAGTTGCCCCCTCTATTAACACACCATCTTTATACCAAGTATATCTGTCCTTTCCTGATGGGTTTTTTGCCAAAGTTGAACTGATGGTAAGTCGTTCACCAACATTCACTGTTGCTAAGTCTCTATCTTTATCCACCGTTGCTTGTGGGGCAATGGTATAGGTTGGCAGATAAGAGAGTACCGAATGATAAGGTTCTATATCTGAGAAGACAAATCCATTACCTTCCAAATTTAAGTAGTTTAAAATAGCCAAACTCAACAACTCTGCTGGAAGTTGCCCTTTTAATTGATTGTTCGATAGATTTAAATAGGCCAACGTTGATACATTCCCTAACTCAGAAGGGATAGCTCCCGTCAATTTATTGCCCGCCAAATCCAAATCGCTTAATTTCGACAAACTTCCCAATTGTGTGGGGATGGTTCCTGTTAAGCTGTTCTCTTGCAAATATAAACCTGTTAAACTTGACAAATTTCCAAATGTTGTAGGAAGCGTTCCTGTAAGTTTATTATTTTTCAAATCCAAATAACTCAGTTTTGACAACTCTCCTAACTCAGGTGGGATAGCTCCTGTTAACTCATTTTCCGACAAAGAGAGAGAGTTAAGATTTGACAATGCTCCCAAAGTAAGAGGGATACTCCCAGACAACTTGTTCTCATAGAGTTTTAACACTTCTAATGCTTCCAAATCACCAAAAGAGTCTGGAATACTCCCTGTTAACTGATTGTTATAGAGATACAACTCATTTAGGTTTAAAAGAGAACCCAATGAAGAGGGAAGTACTCCCGATAAATTGTTGCCACTTAACTCTAAATATACCAATTGAGATAGATTTCCCAAACTCTCAGGTAGCTTACCCGATAAACCATTGTTAGAGAGTGATAACCTTTTTAAAGCAGTCAACTCTCCTAACTCTGAAGGGATAGT
>Ga0256840_1004707_pt1 | contig 10075 bp, 8 predicted proteins | sample 355202metaG_FD_185969 | JGI IMG/M metagenome (GOLD analysis project Ga0256840, IMG submission 185969) | Hydrothermal vent microbial communities from Mid Atlantic Ridge, Atlantic Ocean - 355-202 | ecosystem: Environmental > Aquatic > Marine > Hydrothermal vents | place: Atlantic Ocean: Mid...
ACTGCTTTTTACTGTTAGCTTTCCGAGATCTATCGTATCAACTGCATACAGAGTCGAAGAGAGAGCAACAGAAATCATTATAGCATTCGTGGTTTTCATATAACATCTCCTTAAAAAAATTATCGTATTATATAAAGGGTCTGTTAATTATTTGTTAACTTTCTGTTAATTTGTATCCGATACCTTTAACATTTTCTATCCTATCTTTTCCTAATAGTTTTTTAAGCTTGTTGATATAAACCCTGATGGCACCATCGCTGTAAGTTTCGTTGGCGCTCCATAGTTTTGATATGATCTGTTCTTTGGTAACCACTTTTCCTCTGTTTTCCAATAAAAGCTCCAAAAGGCGTAAGACTTTTGCGGAGAGTTTTACTCTTTTTTGGTTGCATATAACCTCTCTCTTATCAACATCATATATGCAGTCATCGTTTAGCTTAAAAATAAGCTGATAGTTACTTTTTTTGAGCAAAACTTTTATACGATAGTAAAGCTCCTCAAGGTCTATAGGCTTTCTCATATAGTCATCACATCCGCTTTTGTAACCATCTATGAGAGTCTCTTTGTCTGTATGGGAAGTTATAAATATGGCTGGCTTTTCATCGGCACTGTTTCTTACAAGTTTTAAAAAATCAAGTCCGTTAACTTCGGGAACATTTATATCAAGAAGATAGATATCGTAGTTATTGTAGTATGTTTTGTTTAATGCCTCTTCTCCATCATAGGCAATTTCTACTACAAATCCTTTCTCTTCGAGATACTCTTGCAAGGTTTCCGAAAACAGTCTATCATCTTCTAAAAGTAAAATCTTTCTTTTTATCATAAGCGAAGTTTAACAAAAGTGTGTTAAACAACTGTTAACTACCTTAACTTGTAGATGATAGTGAGCTCCAATTTAAAATCCTCATAAAAGAGGTTGGCTTTTGGCTTTATTGGAAAGCTATCCAAAATGGCTTTTTTTGTTGGTTTTATAAATACTCTTTTACCTTCTATATTAACTATCTTTATGAGTCTGCCGTCCTTTGAAACAACAAATTGCACCTTGATAGCACCCTGTATGCCTCTTCTTCTTGCGCTTCGTGGGTATCTTTTATGTTTGTCTATCTCAATCTTCACCCTTTTGTAGTATGCTTCTTTCAAGCCCTCTATATCTACTTTATCCTGTATGGCTATGCTCTGCTTTTGCACTTTTTTTGCACTTTTTTGAACAGGCATCAAAGGAGTGGGTATTGATATGGGCAGAGTCTGCTCTATTTTAGACTTTTTTACAAGTTTCTCTACTTTTTTTATTATCTCTTTTGGCGCAGGTTTTTTGATTTTTTTTGGTACCGTCTTAGGCTTTGGCTTGGGTTTCGGCTTTGGTTTCGGCTTTGGTTTCGGCTTTGGTTTCGGCTTTGGTTTTGGTTTTGGTTTTGGTTTTGGCTTAGGCTTCGGCTTTGGTTTTGGCTTAGGCTTAGGCTTTGGCTTTGGCTTTGGTTTTGGTTTTGGCTTTGGTTTTGGCTCTATTTTTGGTTCGGGTTTAGATTTAGGTTTAGGTGCAATTTGCGGCTTTGGCTTTATAACTTTTTGCAAAACTATTCTGCATTTTATAACTCTCGCAGCTCTTTTTCTGTGGCAATGTCTAGGGGGAAGAGAAAAGTAAAAAACAAGCGAGACAATTATAGTCCCATAGAGTAAAAGTGTTATAAAAAATGATGAGAGATATCTATTCATACTTTGTTACGATTCCTATATTGGTATAACCTCTGTTTTTCAGCAGGTCTATAATTTCAACAAAATATGCAAATTTTGAGTTTTTATCACAGTTTATATTGATAGTAACATTTTTTTTATAGTTCTTTAACCTGTTGATAATGTCATCTTTTTGTATTTGTTCCTTGTCGAAGTAGATAGAGTCATCTTTTTTTATTGTTATAACAACCGTTTTTATATCTTTTAAAGGTATTTGACTTTTTGATTCGCTAAGATCAACCGGTATAATTCCTCTTACTACAAAGGTAGCTGTGGTTAGGACTATTACAAGCAAGACAAGCATTATATCTATAAAAGGAACCACATTCATAGAGTCAAATTTTTTAACTCTCATTGCTCTCCTCCATAAGCATTTCCCATTGTGCTATAATAACTTCAATCTTTCTTGCAAGATGATTGTAAAACATCATTGAAGGAATTGCCACTATAAGTCCCATAGCAGTTGCTTTAAGCGCAAGAGCGAGAGAACTCATTATAGTTTTTACATCTATGTTTGCAGTATGTCCCATAGTGTAAAATGTTATTATTATCCCGAAAACAGTACCTAAAAGCCCTATATAGGGAGCATTTGCTCCAAAGCTTGAGATAATGGATATATGTTTTGTGATATCAATTTCCAGCTTTTGTTTGTTTTTGTATTTTGTGATATCAAGTTTGCTGTAAAACAGAAGTCTCTCTATATAAAACCAAACAGATAGAAAACTCATAAGCCCTAAAACTCCTATGGTCCCAAAATCAACAAAATCTTTTAACAGTGCCACATTCATGTTTTAATCCTTCTAAATTTGTATATACTGAAAATTACTGGTAGATAAAAAAGGTTCAAAATTGTTCCCCAAGCCAGACCAAACCCCAAAGATATTGCTAACGGTGTAAAGGTTACCGCTTGTCCTGTTGCAAAAAATATTAAAGATGAAAGACCCACTATCGTAGTTACAGATGTTAGTATGATAGGCCTAAGCCTTCTTTTTGCATTTTTATATATATCATCTATTTTTTTTACATTTTTAATGGTTTCTATCATTAAAATTCCATCATTTACGATAACTCCGGCAAGCCCAAGTGCTCCTACTATGGATGGAACAGAGAGGTTAAAATGCATAACTATATGTCCTATGACTACACCTAAAAACGATAAAGGTATGACGCTCATCACCATAAAGGTCAAACTAAATGAGTTAAAAAGATATAAAATCGAAAGAAATATTAGCAAAATAGCTATGATAACAGCTTTAAACATATCACTTTTTAAGATATTTTTTTGCCTAAACTCACCTCTTAGTTTATACCTTAGTCCGTAATTTTTAATTTTTTCGAGTTCAGGCCTGATGATAGACATTACTTCAGAAGTTGTTTTTATATTTTGGTCAACATTGGCATATACAAAAAAGGTGACTTTGCCGTTGTCTTTTGTTAATTTTTCAAGAGATTTTGTAATAGTAAAGTTACAAATATCTTTTAGCAAAACAGTTTGACCATTTTTAAGAGGGATTCGTAAAGTCTTAAATTCATTTAAATCATTTTTATATCGTGATGAGACTTTGATGTCTAAAAGCCCACTTTTATCTATAACTACACCTTTTTTTCTATTTAGATATAAGTCTGACACAAAACTTCCTATATAGTTTTGGGTTAATCCCAGTTGTTTACCATAACTGTTTAGTGTCAACTTGATTTCGCTTGAGCCAAATTTCATATTGTCGCCCGCAAATTTAACCGCATCAATAGACCTCAATTTTCTTTTTAATTCTTGTACTGTTTCTATAACCTTTTTATAATCTGTTCCTATAATGCCTATCATTATATCTGCCCTCGAGTAACCCATTCTTGACTCTAAAACATTTATCTCTCTTAGATGAAATTTTCTCTTATAGTTCATTTTTCTTAAAAATTTACGCAAATCTTTAGAGATTTCTCTTGAACTTTTTGTCCTCTCTCTACCGTCTTTATTATAATAGAAACTCAGATATGGTGTTATGTACCTTTCCATAAAATTTTCAGGTGCTCTTTTTTTTAGATATAGACTTACATAGCCTACATAAGGATACATTTCAGCTCCTCTTACGCCTCTTCTATATCCGGCTGTTGAACTGACATAATCTATAAAAAATCTTTTTTTGTTTTTTAAAAGGTCATTTTCAATAGTCTGCACAACTTTGAAAGAATCATTTAGAGTTGAATCTCTGCTTCCTTTGAATGTAATCGTAACAGTTGAGGAATCATAAGGTTCAAACAGTTTAAACTTAAGTGTTTTTAGTCCTTTGTATGTTAGAAAAGGTGTCAAAAATAGAAAGAGTATAAGAAATGCGACTCTGTGTCTGATAAAGAATTTTAACATATAAGAGTATATAGTTGCAACCTTTTTCCACGACAAAGTTTTTGTATTTTTGCTTAGTATGTGGACAGAGTGTATAGGCAAAAATAGAAATGATTCTATAAGTGATGCCAAAACCAAAACTGTAACAGCTATAGGAATCAGCTCCATTATATTTCCAAGCCTGCCACTGATCATTAACAGAGGTACAAAAGCAAAAATTGTTGTTAAAGAGGCTATTGTTACAGGTTTTGCCATCTCTTTTGTTCCAAGATATGCAGCTTCTTTGGGAGGATAGCCTTTTTCTATATATTGTTGTATGTTTTCGCTTATAACTATAGCATCATCAACTATTATGCCTATGGCTATTAGTACACCTATGAGTGAGTTTATATTGATACTGTATCCTGTTGCATAAAAATATATGGCACCTATAACAAATGATGTTGGGATACCTAATGCTATAACCATAGCCATTCTAAAGTTAATCAATACTGTTGTTAGAAGGGTTATAAGTATGATCGCCATTATGATATTGGATATAACTATATCCAACCTCTCTTTAACAATGGTAGAATGGTCGTTTCTTACATCAAATTTAATATTTTCTATTTTGCTTTTTTTTAAAAGATTGTGAACCTGTTTTGAAATCTCTATGGCATTGCCTTTAGGATTTTGGGAAATTGATAAAGTTATAGCATTTTTACCATTCATGCTTGCCAAAGTAGAGGAGTCTTGATATCTTTTTTTTATAGTTGCTATCTCTTTTAGAAGGATTGTTTTATCACCTATTTTTATATGGGTGTTGTCAAACTCTTTTGTGATATTTTTCTTGTTTTCCATAGAGATATAAAACTCTTGTTTATTATTCTCAATGGAGCCTAGCGGGTTTATATATGAGAGTTTGGAAATTGTATCGATAACATCCTTGGGGTTTATTCCGTATGCTCTTGCCTTTTTGTCATCAATTAAAACTTCATAATAAAGATCACTGTCGCCAAAAATTGTTACATCAAGTATATATTTGATATTTAAAATCTTAAGCCTTAGCTTTTTGGCATACTCAATAAGTTCGTTTTTGGTATATTTTTTGCTAAAAACTGAAACTTGCATCAGTCCTCTTGAGTGAGCAACAGTTCTGATAGTCGGCTTATTCATATCTTTTGGCAGGTTTGTCATCACTCTGTCTAGTGCATCATCTATATCTTTTTCAATTCTTTGCCTGTCGGCTCCCTCTTTTAGCTCTAGGGTTATGGAAAATCTTCCCGGAGTTATTCTGGATGATATGGTGTCAATACCATCTATATTTTTTACCTCGGCCTCAATCTCTTCGACGGCAATCTTATTGAGTGTATCAAGAGAAGTGCCGCTATACCCGCCTCTAATGGTTATCGTATCGGGCTCGATAACCGGAGTTACCTCTTTGGGAAGAAGCAAGTAGCTGTATATGCCAATAGCAAAAACCATAAAAAACAGTATATAATTAAGTTTGTAATTTTCTATAAAAAACTTTAATGTTTTATCAAACATTGTTATCTTTGGCTCTCACTTTTTTTAAAATATTCATAAGACTCATTTGCCAAAACAGCCGCTCCCAGTGCAGTCGTTATCTGAGGATTTTCAGGGATAAATATCTCTTTGCCAAGTTCGTTTTCTATGGCATTTACCAACCCTTCATTAAGAGCCGGTCCGCCATCAAAGTAGATATCATCTTTTATACCCACTCTTTTAACCAACTTTATAATCCTTTTTGCTATAGAGTAGTGAACTCCTGCAACTATATCTTCTATGGAGTGGTTGTTTCCTAAGAGTCCGATGATCTCTGATTCGGCAAAAACGGCGCAAGTACTGTTGATGCTAAGAGGTGCACCTTTTGATTTGAAATGATAATTTCCAAGTTCGTCAACTCCTATCTCCAAATTCATAGCTACTACATCCAGAAATTTTCCGGTTCCTGCAGCACATCTGTCATTCATTGCAAAATTGACAACATTTCCTTCGCTATCAAGAGATATTGCTTTTGAATCTTGACCTCCAATGTTAATGATGGTTTTTATATTGCATTTCTCCTTGGCTGCCTCTTTTGCTCCAATGGCATTTGCGGTTATTTCACTTATTTTTTCGTTTGCCTCTTTAAAGAGTTTCCTGCCATAACCGGTTGCGACAGTATACGCCAACTCATCTTTTTTTATACTTAGATTATCTAACAGAGTTTCCAAAGCCTCTTTTGCATATTTGTAAAACATGCTTCCGCTTGCATTTATTTTGTGACCTATGAGTTTTCTGTTTTCGTCTATTATAGCAATTTTTATAGCAGTAGATCCTATGTCTATACCTGCAAAATAGTTCATACTTTTTTTCTCCTTCTGTTTTTGAGAGATTCGATAAAGGCTTCTACTCTTGTTGTTAATTGTCCTAAATGGCTTGGACTATAATCGCTCTCAAGATAAAGGATAGGTATCCCCTCTTTTTCCATCGCTTCCAATACGCTTCTTTGTTCCATCTCATAAACTTGACAACCAGCGAAGGCCTGATAAACAATACCCTCTGCTCTGTGGCTTTTTACCAGATCTATTATCCTTCGTATTCTGTCACTGTTTTTTGTGAAAATAGGACAGGTGCAACCTTTCAGATATCTATCTGCAACAGAGTCAACCATATCGTATAAAAACCATTCGTCCACACTGACCATATCATTAAACATTCTGTTTGAGGAGCAAGTTTCATCAGCAACTATGATACCATCTGATTGTTCTATGATCATTGGTATTTTAAGATTTGGGAAGATGGGTGGTGAACCAGTATATACCACTCTGACACTATTCTTTTTTATATTGTTGTCGAGTTTCGTTTTTGCTTCTTCCAAAACCTTTTCCACGGCTTTTGTCCAATTGTCAATATTATCAAAAAAGAAAGCATTCGTCAGCAAAAACATGTCATTACCGTTTATCGGGGGATTATCCTCTTTTCTTAGTTCATTTAGTTGGTGGTAAAGATATTGGGCATATCCCACTTTTTTTATAGCCTCTTTTAGCTTGCCTCTTTTTAACTTTTTATTTAAAACAAGAGATATATCTTTTGCAAATCTCCTTACGCTTCTCCTCCAATATTCCCTTGCCTCTTCGCTCTCCTTTGTCCTTGGAAACTCCATATCATATACTTCATAACCAAAGCTCTCTATAATGGCACCACTTTTTGACTTTTGGTCGCAAGTGGTAGGAGAGACAACGATATCCGGTTTGTCGGTAAAGTTACCTGAGTTAAATTCTCCAATGGTAGCCTTAACCAAAGGACAGGCTTTTGAGGTTGCAAAATCACTTCCTATCTCATCATCCGTATGAAAACCATTGCAAAGTCTAATTGGCACTGCATCAAGTGCATATATTATCTCTGAAGGAACCTGTAAACACAAGGTGCCGATCTTTATACTTTTTGAATAGATAGACTCTTTTTTTATATAAACCTTTTCACACAAATCATAAAAATAGCCCATCGCATCAAGCTTTATGTCGAAGTCATTTTTTAATTTATCCAAAACTGCCACACACTCCATTGCTTTATGTCTGTTCTGCCGTTGGAGAGGTGTTTCTATCTTTCTTTTATTTGTCATCTTTTATGATCTCCATTCTTTTGCTAAAGCCACCCTTTGTTGAACTAAAAATTTTCATATTTAAGATATCTACATGCAAAGCGTCATCTTCAGGGCAGGCAGCTACACATTTCATGCAAAATATACAATCGTCTCTTAAAATATTTTTACTTTTTACATCATCGGCAATATCTTTTATCTGCATATCGCAAACATTATAGCAGTCTCCGCACTTTGTGCATTTGTCCCCATCTTTTTTAAGCTTTAGTAAAGCCCAGTCACTAAATATATAGTGCATAGCGCTCATTGGACAATAAAAACAAAAAAATCTCTTTTTTACGAAAGAGCCTATAAAAAAGAGAACTGTAAAACCTATGCCAAAAGATGTTAAAAATATAGCTGTTGCATTTGAAAAGTCTATAGTCCACTGAGAAAAATCTCCTGAAAAAAGAGGAGTAATAAGCCTTCCGGGACACATTTTACAAAATGCACCTCTCCACTCTCCGTCAAGTAGGCCCAAACCTAGCATGAGAGGGAAAATTATCACAATAAATAAGAAAACATATTTCATTTTTTTTAAGAATCTATATTGTTCCACTGTGTAAGTGCTATATGGAATCTTTAGCATTTTTCTGAAAGATGTTATCCAGTCTTGCAGGGTTCCTATAGGGCAGGCATATCCACACCAAGCTTTATTGAATATAACAAACCAGGCTAAAAAAGTTAAGAAGCCTGTTAAAACTCCTACGCTTGCATAGCTAAAAAGTCTCCACCAAGGTCTTGCCAACTGATGTTGGAGCGCTAAAAAGTAGCAGTTTCCCCCTGATGCTCTGTTGTAGCCACAAGAAAATATAGGCAAGTTTCTTCCCAAATCAACAAAGAGATATGTTCCGTACACAAACAGGATAAAAAAGAAGATTTGTATCCAAAATCTGACTTTTCTAAGATCCATATAGTTAATCAATTTTTTTATTTTATTCATCAAAATTTACCTCTTTGAACGGTTTTTTTACCTTGTATCTATAGTAAAAAACTCCTATGGTTGTTATAACAAGGAGCAGTATAAAAATCATAAGAGCAAATTTATATGACTGGTAGAAATCCCTTGAGGGCATAAATATATCTGTATAGCTGATTTTAAACAGCTTGTTGCCAGCTTTGTAGTTCGCTACAATCAAAAACTTTTCTCTAAATCTTTTGTTAAACTTTTTTGCATCATCGGGAAGATAGTCTTGGATGATTTTAAAATTGACGATACCGTCATCATCTGTTTTTAAACTTTTTTGCCAGCCAAATTGGGTTTTGAAGATGACTTTGGCTCCTGCTATGGGTTTGTTGTTAAAAAGAACTTTAAATCTGACACTGTCTCCTATGTGCAGTCTATAATAAAATGAGTTTTCGTTGTCTCTAAGCCTTAGAATATCAAACTTTAGACTTTTCAATACCCTTGGTGCAATCTTCTCTTTGGAAAACTTTTCACTGCTTCCATGGTCAAATCTTTTATATTCATATTTTGCTATATTGTATATATTTCTTTGATTTTGAAGGTAATAGATATTGTAGTATCCGTTTTTTGGAACTTCGATAGTCACTTTTGCACAACCGTTTTTTTTAGATATTTTTGTCTCTATTTTATTTCCATCTCTATCCAGTGCAAAAAAAGTCCCGTTGATATTTTTTACGCATTTTGGCTTTTTAAGACTCTTTGTTACAAGCCAAAATGATCTTTTTGGGACTGCTTCACTACTATTTCTTCTCATTCCCATCATATATCTCCCGCTCTTTTTCATAGGATTTCTATCTGTAAAAAAGAGTGTATCTGACGGTTTTACATAAACAGTTGCACTAGTTTTTTTATCTCCCCTTCTATTTTTGTAAAAAGCAGAGTGTGACATACTTCTATGTGACGGAGAGTGGACTCTTCCGTATTTTTGGACTATATAGCTTCTATATTGATTGACTCCAAAATAAAAAAGTATCAATGATGCGGCAAAAGGAAAGGAGATTATCTTTCTTATAGTAGTAGCTTCTATAAGCTTTACTCTTTTATAGAGAATAAACAAAGCCCAGGCTATAGCAAGCCATTTAAATCCGGAAAATATCATGAGCCAGTCATCCCCTCTTTTTGCAAGAGGTTCAACATTTACGCCAATACCAAAAGCCCATGCAAATCCTTCTATAATTCTCTCGTAACCCCTTGTGAAAAATCCGCTTAGCGCATGTCCTAATGAGGCAAATATAAAGAGGGGGGCGTATGAGTACCCAAGCGAATAGAAGATTTCTCCAAATGGTTTTTTAAGAATTTTTGAAGCTATATACATCCCAATTGCTGCGGATAGTATCGTAAAAACCACTGCATATAAAAAGGCAAACAGTCCTACAGTATCCATTGAGTGCGGCAAATAGGGCTTAAATATTTCAGC
>Ga0256840_1004709_pt1 | contig 10073 bp, 8 predicted proteins | sample 355202metaG_FD_185969 | JGI IMG/M metagenome (GOLD analysis project Ga0256840, IMG submission 185969) | Hydrothermal vent microbial communities from Mid Atlantic Ridge, Atlantic Ocean - 355-202 | ecosystem: Environmental > Aquatic > Marine > Hydrothermal vents | place: Atlantic Ocean: Mid...
TCAAAGAGATGTTTTTTACTTTTAGCCTTTTGCATCAATTCATCAAGATATGCTCTATTTTCTAAAATAACTTCTTTTAAAACTTCCATAGATAAATCCATATCAACTTTACTATTATTTAAAATTGCTTTATAAAAAATAGATTGAAAAACCTGCATAGAATAATCAGGATGACCCTGTAAAAACTCAAGCATTTTTATAATGGCTTTTTTATCATAAATTATTTTTCTATTATCAAATTGTTCAAAAATATATAGACTAACTTCTCGTACATCTAAACCACCTAATGGCATCACCCTCGCAAAATGAAAAAATGGAGAAGCTTTACTTTCAAAGATTTTACTCATCATACTCTCTATACTGCCTAAAAAGATATAGGTTATATTTTCATGATGCTGTGCAACAGATCTTAATTGCTCCAGTATATTTTTATCTGCAAGATTTGTAATATCCTGAAACTCATCAAATATAAATTTAATATTTATGTGAAGTTTAGTGGCAATTTTATCAACAACATCAAGTGCATGTAAAAAGAGTTCTACATCACTGGTATCTTTTTCAATATGTTCTAATGTAATCTCAGCAATATTCCCGATTTTGATACCTTGCAATGTTTTATAAAGAGCTAAAATAGAGTTTTTTGATTTATATATAAAATTATCAATACCAACAAAAGAGTAGGCTTGATCTAATATATGATTAGAGAGTACTTTTAAAGAGGTCGCTCTTCTTATATCAATATAGATATATGTATATTTGTTTTGAGATTCAATAACATGCTTTACCAAGGAGGTTTTTCCAAATCTTCGAGGTGCTTTAATCATTACATGTTGATTATTATCAAGATAAGCTTCAAATATTGGAATATGCTTTACTCTATCAATAAAATCTATGCCTTTTACAGGGCTTCCTGTTTTAAACATCATCTCTCCTATCATTTTTTTATATTCATAAGTATATCTATGTTTTTACTATATGTCAATATCAATAGATATATTAATCATATTTATTTATGTATTAAACTATCTATTTTTTTTTATAAAAAAACTACTTCATATGTTTTATTTAATAATTTAGTACAATGTTAAAAAGCTGAGGATGAATTTACGGAAATATGCTGACACTACCCAATTTCTACAGTGTAAAATAAACTATGTAACTCATTTTAAAGTAATCACTTCCCCAAAAAGAACCTCTTTTTCTAGCAATGTAATCCACTTTACACTATAAGGTGGTACCTCTTTTGGGAAAACTCCCTCCAAATCGCTAAAATAAAGCAGTAGTTTCACATCATCCATCTCTTGTTCAATCCTCTTAAAAACAGGTCGAAAATCAGTTCCTCCACCACCTATGAGCTTTACTTCTAGTTTTTCACCCGATGTAAAAATGGCATGAGAGTGAATTTTATCATCACACACAAGCAGATCAATCACATAGTTTTGTGTCTGCTCCATAATAAAATTAACCTCTGTTAAAAATGTATCTAAAAGCTCTTCATCAATAGAGCCAGAGGAGTCAATAGCAATAACTAAACGAAATGTTTGAGAAGTGCTTGAAGGAAGATAGATGTTTTGATAGAGGAGTTTTTTTGAGGGTGGCATCATGGTGTAGTCATCATAAAAATATTTTGCCAATGCCTCACGCAACACCTCACGCCAATCCATTTTTGAAATGCCATGCATCTTAAAAAAACGCTCTATTGACTCAGGAGCACTCCCCTGCTTGAGTTCTGATTCTAAAAGGGAGGTTGCTTCCTCTGCCAAAAGCTGCTCTTGTACAATCTCCTGCTCTTGCGTGAGGGAAGGATTTTGCTCTTTTTGCACATCATCGCTGCTATCTGCCTCATACTCCAAATCTTCATCCTCACGCAGGATATCATCTTTTAACTCGGCATAAATCTCCTCGGCATACATTCCCGCAAACCGTTTTCTATACTGTGAGCCGTAAGGCATCTGCATTCCATTTGCCAAAAGCATATCGTTAATGGCAATATCTGTTGCCATCTGCCACAACCAACCACTACGATTATTTTTGCGACTCTCATGTGCCAAAGCCGCATGCATTGCCCCATTTGCAAGGATAAAAGCTATCTCTTGCGGTTGTAACTCGGCTAGATAATCCTCTCGATACTCCACCTTCACACCACTACTTTTAAAAGACTCTATGTTATCATTGACAACAAGTTCTAATTTTGAAGCAAGTGTTCCAAAATAGGGGTGTTCTACTAAAAGTTTCGCTTTTGCCTGAGAGATTTTTGTTTCTAAATTCATTACGCTAAAAGATAGGCAAACTTTTTAACCCACGCTTTAAATGCCGTAGAGTGTTCCATTGCCACTCCATTGCGTTGAAGGTCTTGAACAATCATCACAGCAAATTCACTCTGCAAATCAAGCGTATAGTTTAAGATATTTTCCAACTGCGTCACATCTGGATTTTGCAAATATTTACTCACGATGCCGGAGCTCAGTGCATAGAGCACATCAATCTCTTTGCTATACTCACGCAAAGAACCATTCATGATGGCATCAATATCTGGTAATCTATCCATCACTTTTATAAAGCTGACAAAACTCACAGCCACATCACGACCGACAGCACCGCTGATGACATCAAGCAGTAGTATTGCCTCCACATCAGCACGTAAAATAGTATGCACATACTCCCAGCTTCTCGGTGTTGCAAAGCTCTTTTGCAGTGCCGTTGCATCAAAAGTGAACAGATGTTCATTCTTATAACTCAAGTAAGCAATTATCCGACTATCTATGTGATTACGATATGCCCACTCACGCCAATCTTCCAAGTTTACTTCCAACTCAAAATGGACAAATCTATTGGCTAGAGGAGCTGGCATTCTATAAGTCACACCTCTGTCACCATCACGGTTTCCAGCTGCAACAATAGCCCACCCATCTGGAAGTTCATACTCGCCAACACGCCTGTCCAAAATGAGCTGATAAGCAGAAGATTGCACAGCAGGAGCTGCTGAGTTGAGCTCATCTAAAAACAAAATCCCCTCGCCCTCACGCGGTAAAAAAGCAGGCGGAGCCCAAAGAGCTGCGTGAGCATCTTTGTCATAAAAAGGTATCCCTTTTAAATCCGTTGGATCCATCAATGCCAAACGCAAATCAATAAAACCAATACCACTCTCTTTGGCAATGGCTTTGACAATGGAAGATTTTCCAATCCCCGGTGCACCCCATAAAAATGTCGGCACTTTTTTACTTACTAATGCACTCAGGCTCTTTGTTACATCACTTGCTCTCATACTAACCACCCTATATTTTCACTCTGAATATGTTTTCCAAAGGCTTTGTTTGTTTTTACCGCTCTATCAAATCGGCTCTCAAGTTGGAGCTGATAGAGAATCTCCACAGGTGTGTTTTCATTGCGTGCGAGTGCATCCAAAACTGCATCATCCCCTGTTTGATAAAGAGCCGTTAAAATATCTTTTGGCGTTGCAACATTTTTTGCAAGGGCTGTGTTGTATTTTTGCTCCTGAAATGCCTCACGCAAAGAGTCTTCATTAACCGCTCTGTTTTCATAAAGGCGTTGCGCGAGCGCTTCATTTTCTCTTTTTAAAAGTCTCTGCACGCTCTCTTTCGTTAAGTTTTGGTTGGTTGAGAGAGCGCTATCTATAACTTCTTCTTCCAAATCAAGCAACTCCTCTTGCATAGATGGCGTAAGTGTCTCATTTTCTGCGAGCTCTTTTTTGTACGCACGCAAGAGCGAAAAAAGCTCCTCATCAAGAGTAATATTTTCTGCTATCTTTCTAGCCAAATCTTCTCTCTCAAGAAGCACTTTTGCCAAACTAGCATCAAGAGATGGATTCACGCAGAGTGCTTTGAGTACCTCATCATCACCCTCTTTTACAAATCGTTTTAAAACATTTTGTGGGGTATTTGGATGTGTAGCGAGCAAAAGCACTATTTTTGGATGAAACTTCAACGGTTGCAGATTACTAATCTCTTCTAAAAGTTGGGCATTTTGTGTCTGTCTAACTAGATGAATAAGCCCTGTTGTTGCATACTGCACATTGTGATTTCGCTCTATATTTTCATAAAATCGCCCAATCAGCGCAGCAGTCACATCTCGATTGTCATCATTTTCAAAAAAATCTTCGCTCTGCCAATCATACATCTTTAAAAGTCTAAAAAAGAGTGCATCACTCACGCAACTATTTTGCAAAAAGCTTTTGAGTCGCTCTTTGTCTTTTGAGAGTTTCAGACTCATAAGCAAAACATCATCATCAATCTCGGCAGCCAAAGCCTTTTCAAAATGCTCCATATTTATAAATTCAAAACCACCTTTTTCATAGAGTTCTTCACTTAAGTTCTGCTCATAAGGTGTCATCATACGCCCTTCAAGAATTGTTGTCATTCCCTCACGCAACTCATCTCTTAGCGTGATTTCATGTGCTTTGAGTTGTGCTGCAAACTCCTCTTGTGAAAATGCTCGAGGTTTACCTAACAATAGAATGGTTCTGTTTTTCAGCGTTTCTAAATTCATAACAAAATTATACACAGTTTTTATCTGTGAAAATATTTAGTTATAATTAACCCAATATTTTTAAGGATAAACCAATGAAACTCTACGCACCATGGGAAAAGGCTTTTAAAAAAGTCTATACTCCCTTTGAACACTTTTTGCATGCGCAAACCACAACAGGTATTATTCTAATTGGAATGACCATTCTTGCCCTTATCTTGGCAAACACACCACTCTACGAGGCATATCAACACTTCATCCATACAAAAATTGAGTTTGATGTTGGCTCATTAACGCTCAAACACTCTTTTGGTCACTGGATTAATGATGGATTGATGGCTATCTTTTTCTTTCTTATTGGACTTGAGATAAAACGAGAAATTCTTGTCGGTGAGCTCTCTAACATGAAAGTCGCCATCTTGCCAATTCTCGCTGCTATTGGTGGAATGGTAGTTCCTGCACTTATCTACATGAGTCTTAATGCAAACACTGAAGGCGCAAATGGATGGGGAATTCCAATGGCGACAGATATTGCCTTTGCCATTAGTGCTTTGGTTCTTTTGGGCAAACGTGTCTCCCCTGCCTTGGTTACTTTTTTAGTCGCTCTTGCCATTGTAGATGATTTAGGTGCTGTTGTAGTCATTGCACTCTTTTATACATCACAAATCCATTTTGACTATCTGCTCCTTGCAGGTGCTATGTTTTTAATGATGCTTGCTCTCAATCGTTTTGGGATTCACGCAGTGCTGCCTTATTTCGTCATAGGACTTTTTATGTGGTTTTTTATGCTTGAATCAGGTGTTCACGCAACTATTGCCGGAGTTATTGCAGCCTTTGCAATCCCTTCAAAACCAAAATTACCACCGGCAGACTTTACACAGCAGACAAAAAATCTCATAGAAGAGTACGATAACTATCCCGTAGCCACAGACCATACAATGCATGAACAGCAAAAAGCGATTTTACAAAACATAAAAGATAGAATTGATGCCGTCAGTTCTCCTGCAGCACGACTAGAAAATGATCTGCATCTGCCGGTAAGTTTAATCATCATCCCACTTTTTGCTCTTGCCAACGCAGGTATTCACATCAATTTCTCTTCCATCGCAGATGTCATTTTTCAACCTGTCTCTTTGGGAATAATATTAGGTTTAATTGGTGGAAAAATTCTTGGCATTGCAGGAGTTGCCTTTATTGCTATTAAGTCTGGCATTGCAAAGTTACCGCAAAATAGCTCTATGAGTCAAATCTTTGGTGTTGCAGCACTTGGGGGAATTGGCTTTACGATGAGTATTTTTGTAACAGATGTAGCTTTTGTGGGAAAACCGGAGCTTATCTTTGCAGCAAAAATCGGTATTTTGACTGCCTCACTGCTTGCCGGTGCATTAGGCTTCATTTGGCTACGATTTGTAGCCAAACCAGCGCAAAATTAGCTTAACAAATCAGCTGGAATATTTCCACCGTTTTGTGCTATTTTTTGAAGAACTGTTTTATGGAGCCATACATTCATTTTTGCAGAATCTGCCATTAAATCCTCAGGGCACTCTAACTCTTTTGCCAACTCTTTTCTAAATGAAAATGAGCTTTCAATGCCTAAGAGTTTTAGTAAATCCACAATGGAAGTTTTCCAATTTAATCCTGGATTTTTACTTGACAACTCTTCTAGATGTTTCATAACATCAACAACAGGTACTTCTTGAACACTCTCAACAGCTTCTACAACTACTTCTTCACTCTCAGGTGCAGCAGTTGGAGCGACCTCTTCTGCTTGTGCAACTTCTACAGGTTGTGCACTCTCTTTTTCCTCATCACCAAAACCTAACTTGTGTAATATAGAACTAAATAATCCCATGTTTATCCTTTAAAATTTTATTCAATATTATATCATATTTTATATTACCAATTTTAGTGGATTGTTACCTTTTTGTTTTTTTTATAACTGTATTATATTTTAAAGGATATTCATGAAAAAGACTATTTTATTCTCAACTTTGGTCCTCACGCAAACACTTTTTGCTACTTCTCTGACCATTTATGACTCCAATGTTGCTCTTGTTAGTGAGCATCATGAGTTTGATATTACAAAAAAAAGAGAACAGCTCAATGTTGATAATCTCCCTGCTACTCTTATTGCCAACTCAGTAAACGCTGAGTTTTCAAATTTTGTTACGCCACTCACACAGACATACCAACAAGCAACACTCAATGAAAAAGCAATTGCAGAACTCTATGTTGGCAAAGTAGTTACTGTAGATAATAAACGAGCTGCAAAACTCCTTAGCCTTCATGGTAACAAAGCCCTCTTACAAGGTACAAATAATGAGATATTTTCAAAAAAAGTTGAAGCACTCTCGTATCCATCCATGCCTCAAGGAGTTTTGAAAACACCAACCCTCACTTTTTCAGTAGAGGCAAACAAAAGAAAAAAAGCAATACTCAACCTCAGTTATCTTGCAAATAACATCAGTTTCTCAACTGATTATATTCTCAATATTACCGATAAACATGCAAATCTACAAGCATGGGCAGAGATTACAAACAACTCTGGAAAAAAATTCACAAATGCTGATATAACCCTTCTTGCCGGTGAAGTAAACAGAGTTCACAACCAAACACATCCTGTTATGTATAAAGCAGTCTCCATGGATGCTGATGTTGCAGTACAAGCACACCATAAAGCAATTGCCGGATATCATGCCTATAAAATTCCTTTTAGTCTCACGCTCAATCCATCGCAACAAAAGCGTGTGCAACTCTTTGGTGCAAAAAATCTTAAACTCACAAACCACTTTATAGCCCGAACAAGTAACCCTCTCTACATGATGGGAGAGCGTTCAAGCGCAGTTGTTCGAGAGATAGAGTTAAGCAACATCCCTACCCCACTTATCAAAGGACAAATACGAATTTATGGCACAAAAGAGAAAGCAAAACTCCTCTTAGGAGAGCAAAACATTGCCAACCAACCAAAAAACATGCCACTTATACTACGCGTAGGCAAAGATTTTGACACAAAAGTAAAACAAAAAGTACTCTCACGCAACGATACAAAAGAGGAGCTCTCCGCGCTCATTGAGTACACACTCATCAACCACTCTGATAGTGATAAAGTTTTTACTTTAGAAGTGCCTTTTAATAAAAACAGAGGTTCTTTTATCTACTCAAAAGAGAGATATCGTTTTACTAAGGGAAATTTTGCTACATTTACACTCAAAGTAAAAGCAAATTCACAAAGAAGTTTTGAAGCAAAATTTAGTACAAAAAGAAGATAAATGGCAAAATATATAATACTTGATACAGAGACAACAGGAACAGATGAAGCAGACAGAGTTATCCAACTTGGGTATATGGTACTTGGCGGCAAAGAGGTAGAGGTACATAATGAGTTCTGTTTGGCTGATGTACCTATTAACTTTGCGGCAATGGAGGTACATGGTATCACTCCCGAGATGATTGAAGGCAAACCTAAATGCACAGAGACAACAGCATACAAGCGTCTGCAAGAGCTTAATTCTGATGAGAATTATATGATCATCCACAATGCCCCGTTTGATTTAAAAATGTTACAAAAAGAGGGGTTTGAAGTTGCAATGAAAGTCATCGATACACTGCGTGTTGCAAAACATATCTTTGAAGATGAAGAGGCGCACAGGCTACAATATTTTCGCTATAAAATGGAGCTTTACAAAGAGGAACAAAAAGAGGCTGATGCTCTTGGCATTGAGATCAAAGCACATGATGCCATTGGTGATGTTTTAGTGTTGAAGCTCTTTTTATCAAAACTTCGCAAACTTGTTGAGCAAGAATTTCCAGGAGAAAATCCGGTTGAAAAGATGGTAGAACTTACAAACAAACCCATCTTGATAAAAACATTTCGATTTGGAAAACACAAAGGAAAAACATTAGAAGAAGTAGCCCAACAGGATGCAGGGTATCTTCGTTGGATGCTTACTTCTATGGATAATCTTGATGATGATCTGCGTTACTCTATTAACTATTATTTAGAAAAATAGGCACATTAAAACTCAATGGAAAGAAGTTTCAATCCGCTTCTTCCAAAAATCTCTTTATAAGATTCACAGGCTTTTTCGTCCACAACACTAAATCCCATCTTTTTGTAATAGAGTTCTGCTTCTAGAGAACCAATCTCAATAATTGTCTGTCCTATACGATACCCTTTGAGTCTTGCAGTTAGTAGGGATTTTTGCATTAATGCCTTCACAACACCTACATCCACAAAACCTTCTGCCTCTTCCATAAAGTCAAAGAGTAAAGCAGCACGACTTACATTTAAATCGCACCCATAAACAACCTCAAGTACCTCAGCAACATTTTCACCGCATCCAACTTCTTGGAGCGCTTTTATGAAAACCTCTTTTGTAGACCTTCTCGGTTCATAACTACAAAGTGTCCCGACATTTTGTCCATCCATTTCAGCAATTAAAAAATTTCGATAATTACAGTGGCTTTTCGCTTCTGTTTGTGACAGTTTTTCAAGCTTTTGTAAGAGAACATTTTCATCTTCTGTTGCAAAGATAAGATCAAAAATACCAATCTTCTTCCCTGCACGAGAACTCTGTAACATCATTTCTGCTAAAAAAGGTGCATCTTCAAGCTTTGCTGCTCGTATTTTAATACTCATAATATTTTGCCTTTTTGCCCTTGACTTCAACTAATAAGTAATATCATACCATACTTTATGATAAAAAGTTTCTTAATAAACATAAGTTTTTCAACATTATTGTTCTCAACGCAGCAAATTGTCTTTGTTGAAGCAGATGATTTTAACGCTTCTAGCGCTATATTGGAGTGTTTTGAAGGAAATCAACTTGTTTATAAAAACATTCATCTCAATTTGGGTAAAAACCCCATCTTGATTCAGATTCCAAAAGCTTATGAAAAAAAGATTCCAAAATACTATCTAAGTAACATCTCTATATCTTGTAATTGATACACTCTTTGCTTTTGTAGGTCTATCTCGTATGCTTTGTAATCAAGTGAATATGGTTTTAGCATGTTGTTGAGTACTTTTTCAACCCCTCTAAGAGATAGTTTCAGTTCATTTATCACTACAAAATCATCACCAAAGATACGAAAGACTATTGCTTCTTCAAAATGAGTCAGAAGAATTTCTGCAAACTCTTTTAAGATAATATCACCTGTTTTCCACCCATACTTTTTATTAAAAGCAGTAAAATGTGATAATGAAAAAAGTGCCATATAAGAGAAGTGCTTATCATTCCTTAATAAAACGACTTCTAAATAATTCTGATTATAAACCTTTGTAAGCCAGTCATTATAAAAATATGCAAACCGCTCCTCTTCTATTTTCGTCTTTGGAAGCTGATCTATATTCGCTTCAATTTTGATATCTTTTAAAGCAACTAATGCGCTCTTTACAACCTCAGGATGGAACTGTTTTGCACTTAATGATTCCAACTCTTTCAATGCTTCTGAAATACTTTTACGTCCTTTGTAGATTCGATTTGTTGTCATTGCATCAAAAGCATCAGCCACCATCATAATCCGCGAGAGCTTATGAATCTCTTCGCCTTGAAGTCCATCGGGATAACCTGTACCATCATAGCGTT
>Ga0256840_1004710_pt1 | contig 10073 bp, 8 predicted proteins | sample 355202metaG_FD_185969 | JGI IMG/M metagenome (GOLD analysis project Ga0256840, IMG submission 185969) | Hydrothermal vent microbial communities from Mid Atlantic Ridge, Atlantic Ocean - 355-202 | ecosystem: Environmental > Aquatic > Marine > Hydrothermal vents | place: Atlantic Ocean: Mid...
GTAATGATTGGGGCGAGCCACTAAATCCTTGTTCTTGATACCAGCGAAGGGCGCTATAATGTTTAGGGTTGGGGATGATACGGATAGCAATAGCGTCTGGAGATGTTTTTTGGGCAAGGGCATAATCATAATATTGAAACATTAAACAATACAACACTAATACCAAAAAAAACAATAAATGTCTTAATAAAAATGTCATACATTTATCTATTTGTTACTATTATTATAAATTATAACACAAATGTATATTTTATACTAGACTCCTTCCTGTCATTTCGGCTGGTTTGGGCAACTCCATTATTTTCAAAATAGTTGGCGCTACATCTGATAAAATTCCTTGTGGTTGTACTAAGCTTAAATCTCCGTTAGGAGTATCTTGCCAACCAAAACTCTTGCCTTCATATTCATTGCCTATAACAATAAAAGGAACTGGATTAGTAGTATGTTCTTTGTCTTTAGTGCCTGTCTGCATATTAAACATATTTTCGGCGTTACCATGATCAGCTGTAATTACTACCACGCCATCTTTAGCTAATACTTCTTTTACTACCATACCAACTAATTTATCAATAACTTCTATTGCTTTAATGGCCGCTTCAATATTAGCTGTATGGCCAATCATATCGGCATTAGCGTAATTAACCAAAATAAAATCATATTTATCAGACTCAATGGCTTCTAAAAGTTTCTTGGTTACTTCTGGAGCTGACATTTCTGGCTTTAAATCGTAGCTGGCTAAAGCTGGAGACGGTACCAAGATATGATCTTCTCCGGGGGATTTAGTCTCACGACCACCATTAAAAAAATAAGTTACATGAGCATATTTTTCAGTTTCGGCAATACGCAACTGTTTAAGACCAGCCTCAGAAATTACTTCCCCCAAAGTATTTTTAATTTCTTCGGGAGGAAAAGCAATCTCCACTGGCAATCCTTTTTCATATTCAGTAAAAGCAATAAACAACAAATTTTTTAAAAATTTAGGGCGATTAAACTTGTCAAAATCGGGAAGTACAAAAGCTTTAGTAATCTGTCTAGCGCGATCAGGGCGAAAATTATAAAAAATAAGAGTATCATTATCTTCTACTAAGGCTACTGGTTTTCCTTGATTTTTAATAACTGTGGGCACAAACTCCTCGTCATATATTTTATTTTTATAACTTTCTTCAATAGCTTTTACTGGATCGTCTGCTTCGTTGCCCTTTCCTTCTGTCATTGCAAAATATGCTTTAGCAGTTCTATCCCAGTTATTGTTTCTGTCCATTGCATAGAAACGTCCCGAAATAGTAGCAATCTTTCCAACGCCGTATTCAGCCAAACTACGTTCAATGCTCCTCACAAAATTAATACCACTATTATAAGGCGTATCTCTACCATCTAAAATGGCATGAATATAAACATTTTTAATATTATTTTCTCGCGCTAACACAAGAAGGGCATGTAAATGATCTATAGAAGCATGAACGCAGCCATTAGAAACCAATCCCAATAAATGTAATTTTGAATTATTTTTTTTAACATGTTCTATGGCTTTAATTAAAGCTTTGTTTTTATAAAAACTATTATCACTAATAGCTTTATTAATCCTGGGTAAATCTTGATATACAATTCTTCCTAAACCTAAATTAAGATGGCCTACTTCACTATTGCCTGCTTCTCCCCATGGTAAACCGACAGCCTCACCAGAAGCCCTTAAAGTCATAGAGGGATATTTTCTAATTAATTCATCTATTACGGGGGTTTTAGCTAGAGCAATAGCATTGCCACTATATGGCTGGTCAACGCCCCAACCGTCTAATACAATTAAAACTACTGGTTTAGGTCTTTTTGTTTGTGTTTCTTGTAACATATCTCTTAAAAAATTACTTAATTAAATGATTAAAGATTTTCCTGTCATTAGTTTTGGTTTTTTAATTTTTAACAAATCTAAAATAGTAGGAGCTACATCCCCTAAAATACCTCCTTCTCTTAATTTAATTTTATTGATTAGATTTCTATTAATAATAATAAATGGAACTGGGTTAATGGAATGTTTGGTGTCAATCTCGCCTGTTTCTAAATTAATCATCTCTTCTACATTGCCGTGATCAGCTGTCACTATAATAGTTCCGCCTTTCTCTAAATAAGCTTCAACAATTTCTCCTAAGCATTTGTCTATTCCCTCGCAACACTCTATGCCTGCCTCTAAATTACCTGTATGTCCTATCATATCAGGAGCGGCAAAATTTAATACTGTAAAATCATATTTGTCTTTGTTTAAATTACTAATAATCGTTTCGGTTAATTCTTTAGAACTCATTAAAGGGGTTTGATCATAGGATTTAACATCAGGAGAAGGAACCATATATTGATCTTCACCATTTACTTTGCCTGGATATCCCCCATTAAAAAAATAAGTTACATGAGCATATTTTTCAGTTTCAGCTATATATAACTGCTTTAATCCTTCCAGTACCATTGGTAAAGTATCTTTTAAATCAACACTAGGAAAAGCTGTAATAATATTATCTAGATCTGGACCAAAGTCAGTCATAGCTACAAAAAATAAATTTTTTAATACTTTTTTTCTCTTAAAAGATCCGGGGTTTTTCTTACTGAAATTATTTTGTACAAAAACTTTGGCGAGTTGACGACTACGATCTGATCGTAAATTAAAAAAAATAACACTATCTCCATTATTAATTTTAACTATTGGCTTACCATTTTTAACAATTACATATGGCTCAATAAATTCATCGCTCTCTCCTCTATTATAGGCCTCGGTAATAGCAGCTTGGGCATTTTCTGCTTTTCTTCCTTGGCCAAGAACTAAGGCATTATAGGCTAATTCAGTCCTAGACCACTTCTTTTTTCTATCCATTGCATAAAAACGACCAATTATGGTAGCAATTTGTTCATTAGGGAAAAGGCGTTCTTCTAATTCATTTATTAGTTTTAATGCTATATATTTAGGAGAATCTCGGCCATCAGTAAATAAATGTAGATAAATATTGGAAACACCTCTATCTCTTAAAAGTTTTAACAAGCTATACAAATGCCCAGGGTCACTATGAGGACTCATTCCATCAGAAAGCATCCCAATTAGATGAAAATTAGAATTATTCTTCTTTACATGTCTAATCGCCTGCAAAAAAGCGGCATTTTTAAAAAAAGTGCCGTCTTTGATACTTTTAGTTATCTTAACAGCATCCTGCTCAACTAAACGGCCCGCTCCTATATTCATATGCCCTGCTTCGCTGTTGCCATCTTGTTTAGGGGGCAAACCAACATATTTCCCATGCGCGCGAAGGATAGTATTGGGATATTTTTTAAATAGACTGTCTATAATAGGAGTCTTGGCCAAAGCAATAGCATTACCTCTATTAGGCTCTGCTATTCCCCAACCATCTAAAATAACTAAAATCATTGGCAAATTTTTGCAATCCATAATATTTGAGTTTACTTATTTGTAATTCTATCCTCAATTTCCATTAATCGGTTATATTTTGCTAATCTTTCTCCTCGAGATAAAGATCCTGATTTAATATAATCAGCTCCCACTGCCACAGCCAAATCAGCAATAAAATCATCACAAGTTTCTCCGCTACGATGTGAGGCCATTATTTTATAATTATGTTTCTGAGCCAATTTAATACATTCTATTGTTTCTGTTAAAGTGCCGACTTGATTTGGCTTAATTAAGATAGCATTAGCTACTTTCTCTTTTAAACCTTTTCTCAAACGATTAATATTAGTAACAAATAAATCGTCGCCAATTAAAAGCATTACATCTCCTAATTCTTGTGTTAACTCACGCCACCCCTCCCAGTCATCTTCGGCTAATCCATCTTCAATAGACACTATCGGAAACTTCCTAAACCATTCATAATACAAACCAATTAAATTAGCAGAGGTAAAATTGGCCTGATCTAATTTAAAAATATATTTTTTTGTTTTTTTATTGTAAAGTTCAGATGAACCAACATCAATCCCAAGACCAATATCACGCCCTGGTTTATATCCAGCTTCAATAATAGCAGCTACAATTAACTCAATAGCTTGCACGCTAGAATAAATGTCTGGTGCATACCCCCCCTCATTTCCAACATCTGTGTCAAACCCAGCCCTTTTTAAAACATCTCCTAACTTATGAAAAATTTCAGCTCCCATTCTTACCTTTTCTTTTAAACTAGTCTTCTTTAAAGGTAAAATCATAAATTCCTGAAAATCTAAATTTGTGTCAGCATGTTTACCTCCATTAAAAATATTAAAAGAAGGGGTGGGTAATTTATATTTTTTGGTGTCAAATTTAAAAGTTCTAGCAATATACTCGTATAATTCTAAATTGGTGGCAATAGATGCTGTTCTTGCGCTAGCTAAAGAAACAGATAAAATAGCATTAGCGCCTAACTTTTTCTTATTTTTAGTTCCATCTAACTTTATCATTGTTTGGTCAATCAACTCTTGTTTGTTTATATCAACACCTTTTAAACTTTTGGCGATTTTTGTGTTTACATTTTTAACGGCTTTTAAAACTCCTTTACCGCCATATCTTTCGCGATCACCATCACGTAATTCCCAAGCTTCATGAATACCAGTTGATGCTCCTGATGGCACACTAGCTTTAGCAGATACGCCATTATCTAAAATTATCTTTGTTTCTACGGTTGGGTTACCGCGAGAATCTAAAATTTCACGAGCGATAATTTGTTTTATCTTTGCCATAACATTAAAATTAATAGTTATTAATATTATTAAATTAAATTTCAAGAATTTAAGGGTAACAAATCAAAAATTCTAAAATAACATTTGGGTTTTAATTGTTCAAAATTAAAATTTAAATTTTCCAAAATATTTCTGTTAAAACTAACTAAATTTCACTATTCCCTCCAATCCCGGCATCTTTTCTTTTCCTAAAAATGCTAACATTGCTCCTCCGCCAGTTGATACCCAATCAAGAAGATGAATTAATTTTGCTTTCTTTAAGGATTCCACAGTTTCTCCTCCGCCAGCTACAGCAAAAGCTTTATGTTGGGCCGCATAAGCAATTTGCTCTGCTATAGCCATTGTGCCATATTTAAATTTAGGGCTTTCAAACATGCCCATAGGCCCATTCCAAATTATTGTTTTTGCCTGCCTAATGAAAGTAGAATATAAATTAACTGTTTTAGGACCTATATCAAAAATGATATCTTTATTTGATAAATGTTTAATGCTTTTTACTCCTACTTTGTTGCTACTCTTGTCTCTTACTGCTACATCAATAGGGACTAATATTTTGCGACGATGCCTTAATTTTTTAGCAATTTCTAAACTCTCTTCATCAATTAAAGATTCTCCTATTTCAAAATTATGTGCCAGTAAAAAATTATTTGCCAAAGCGCCTCCTACCAACACCCTAAATGCTTTTGAATATAATTTATCCAAAAGATGAATTTTAGTAGATATCTTAGATCCGCCCATAATTACTATCAATGGTTTTTCTGGGACTAACACTCTGCCCAAATTCGTTATCTCTTCTTCTAATAAAAGTCCCGCATAGGATGGAAGAAATTTTTTAATAGCCGCCACTGAAGCATGTTTACGATGACTAACCGCAAAAGCATTATTTACATATATATCAGCCAACTTAGCCAATTCTTGAGCAAATTTTTTGTCATTAGATTTTTCTTCTGGATAAAAACGCAAATTTTCCAATAGAACAATGCTCTTTTCCTTCATTTTCCCCACAACCGTTCCTGTTTTTAGTCCTATACAATCATTTACAAAATTAACCTTTACTCCCAATAATTTTTCTAACTTTGTAGCGATAGGTTTAGTAGAATAATGTCTGCTTTTACTTTTAGGGCTGCCTAGATGAGTAGCGATAACAATCCGACACTTATAACGCAACAAAAATCTAATTGTTTGTAGTCCTCTTACTATTTTATAATCATCTTTTATTATCACTTTACCCCCCCTTGTTTTTAAGGGAACATTAAAATCAGCCCGTAAAAATATTTTTTTACCAGCTAAGTTATCTGCTTCCCTAATTGATTTTATTTTAATTCTCATATGATAAATTATACCATAATTTATAAAAATAAAAAAACATTTCAAATGCTCTGTTTTTTGTGGGCATTGATAAATAAAATTCCTAATACAAACCAAAACAACAAGACGCCAAAATGCAAGCTCCACCACCAATGATCAAACATCATCATAATCAAAATACTTAATAATATAGATAAGGCATCAAAATTATGTTTTTGAACTAATAAATGAGCTAGATAAAACAGAAAAATTAAAAAAGAGATAAGTCCCAAAATTCCCAACTCAACGCCAATAAGAAAAAAAACATTATGAACTGGCTGATAAGTGTAAGAAGGGCGACTATTATCAATCTCTTTAAAAACAGCTGTGCTGTAATTTCCTACACCCGCGCCAAAAATAATATGCTTCTTCATAAGATGTTTTGCTTCTTCTAACAAAGATATCCTTTCCCTATTTGATTGAATCTCCAATCTGTTTTGATTATTCAGGCGAGTAAAAAACAAATCACTATAAACAAAGCCTAAAATAGCTGTTAAAACAAAAATGCTAAGAAGTGGTTTTATAAGAAAGGACCGGCATTCTCTCTTATATATGCTAAACAAAAAATAAAAAAATAATCCTGCCAACACGCCGAGCCAAGCTGTACGCGAAAAACTAAAAATTAATGCTGTCCAATAAATAGACAAAACAATATAAAAAATACTGTTCCGACGTTTAATAAAGAAAAACAAAAACAAAATACTGACAGCCATTAAACCACCAAAGATATTAGGATGATCCAAGCTGCCATAAGCGCGCAACCAACGGCTCGTAGTAGTTTCTACTACAGAATCCCCTAAAGCCCAAGCAAAATGACTTGCTATCCCCAACCACTTGCTCTCAAAGCTTGTCTGAAATAAAAATTGCCATATACCTAACATTGCCTCAATAAATGATCCTACTAAAAAACTGATTAGCAATTTCTTAAAATCAAATAAAGAATTTAACACCAAAAAAAATAAAGTCAAACCAAACAAAAAACGAACATAAGCATAGGTTGCTAACTTCGTCTCTGGCGCAAAAAAAATTGAAACAAAAACAAAAAACTCAAAAATACCCACTAAAATCCAAATTATATCAGTATCATCTCTTATGTTTTGTCCTGTTTGACATAAAAAGAACATAACAAAAACAAAAACCAACAAAATATCAGTTAAATATAAACTAATTGTCCCATACTCAAAATAACCATTTAACTCGCCAGGCACAATAATCCATCTAGTCTGCAAGGGCAATAAAAAAACTAATAAACATAACAAATACTGAATTATTCTTTCAAAAGAAAACATAATCTAATTTTAATAAATAATACAAAAAAATAAACTCTAAATTAAAATAAAATTATTATAAAATTTTAGTTATTATCTTTTGTTTTTGAATTAAAAGATTATTAATAAAAATAATTTACCGATTCTATATTTTACATTTCGCATTATATAATCACGAGTTATGTGTTAACATAAGTTTTGAATAAAATTGATGATAATATTTTTTCCGCCTATCATTAACATGAGTTTTGATAACATCATCTCCCAAGACAACACTAGTATCTTTATTAGCTATTTTTTTTATTTTCTCTGGCATAATTTTTAATTGGTATTTCTTTAATATCTTCTCTAATAAATCAAAAAATTTGTTGTTGCCTATATTTTGTGTTTTATCTTTTTTAGAGCGATAGCTTATAATTTTTACTGGTTGCCAGTTTGGCAAATAACTCCTTATCCAGCCATTGGCTTGAATAAATTTTTTATACACCCTTCCCCTCTCATAAATTGGCGTTAATCCTGCTAACCAATAAACAAAGTAAATATCAAAACCATTGCTATCTAAAACATTTTCTCTTAACATAAATTCTTTCAAATTAAACAAGTTTTCGCTTATAAAAAAACTTAAACAAATCTTGTCGCGCACATTATATGGTTTTGGTCTTAATCTTAAAATTTTTGTTATTAAAACACAAAGAAATCTAGTTAACCATATTCGTTTTTTTTGAGTAATGACGAAAAAATCAATATCACTATTATCACCTAAATTATGTGGGCCAATAATATTAACCACAGCTATCATCTTTATCCAAGGAATAAATCTGAAAATCCGAGCTATACGCATTGCTCTCTTAAATTTACGGTGAGTATAATTATAACGCTTATTCCTAATATCTATATTAATATTGCTACCCTGTAAAAAATAAAATCCTTTTCTACTTTCTATAATAGGGTCATTACTTAAATCTTCTTCCATTGCTATAACATCATCTAAATCACATTTAATTCGCAAATACTTCCAAATTTCAAAAATAGTTAAAGGGTAATTAAACAAATCAAAAAAAACAATCACTTCTCTGATTGCTTTTTTTAAATGCTCTTTATTGGTTTCTTTACTTAACATATACTAATTAGTCTTTGGCTTCTCAATTTGTATTGGCTCAACTGCCCGTTCGCGGCCTGTTATTTTGGTAATATCTTTGTCAATTTTATTAAACTCTAAATAAGCTCGGTTGTAATGATTTACAGTAGTGCTAATACTATTGCCAAGCTTTTTCAAAAATTCTTCATAACTTAAAATATGGCGACTCAATTTTTCTACATTGGCTTTGATAGCTTTAGCACTTTCTTCTATCTGTAGGGCGCGCAATCCCTGTAAAACAGTCTGTAAATAGGCTAAAAAACTCGTTGGCGAAACAATAATTACCTTTTTATCACGAAAAGCGTATTCAATTAAATTGCGGGTATTAACCTTAACTGCTCCAACCTTATTGATAAGCAAATCGTAATAAATAGCTTCCGAAGGAATAAACATAAAAGCAAATTCAGTAGTTCCTTCTTCTGGTTTTATATATTTTGCTGTTTCATCTATACGAGCCTTTAAATCGTTCCTGAATTGTTTTTCTAATTTTTCTCTTAATTCAGGATTTTTTTCGTTTAAAATTTTTTCATAATTCTCTAAAGAAAATTTAGAATCAATAGGAATAATTTTGTCTTTAACAAATACTACCGCATCAACAATGGAGCCGTCTTTAAAATTATATTGCATTTGGTAAGCATTTGGCGGCAAAACATTTTTTAATGTCTCTTCTAAATAATATTCTCCCAACACTCCTCTTTGTTTTGGATTCTTTAAAATATCCTGTAAATTCTGTAATTGGGCAGAAAAATTTATAATTTGCTTGTTTGTTTCATCTAGTTTTGTTAACTTGGCAGTTACTTCAGAAATAATTTTTGTTGAATGGTTAGAAATCCCTTGTACTGTTTTTATGGTTTGATTTAATTGCTCTTGAGTCATTCTATATTGTTCCTGAGTAGCGCGATGAGTTTCTGATAATTTTTTATCTAACTCTTGCCTAAGTTCTCGATTTTGTTCGCTTAATAAAACATTCTTTTCATGTAAACGTAATAATTGCTCTTTAATTTCATCTAGTTTGTCTTCATTTGGTTTATTGCTCTTTTTAAGCAATAGAAAAATTACAAATCCTAAGCCAGTTACAACTAAAAATAGTAAAATTATGATTAAAGTTTGCATAATTTTATGATAAAACAAAAGTTATGGTTCTGATCTTTTGTCTTTTTGGTTTACTATAATAATTTTATTTATATATCTTCTTTAGCCTTTTCCCTATTTCTATCAATCCTCTTTTGTTTATATCTTTTAATTGATCTAGTTAAATGGTCTTTAACTTTATCTATAGCTTTAAATAAAGTCTTCTCTGTCTTTTCTACTCTTAATAATTCTCCTGGCACCTCAATATTGGCTTCAGCACGGTAAATTTTACCCTTATTATGGCGCATGGTCGTTCTTTCTACTTCAAAATCAGCGTTTATAACTTTGACATCACCAAAATACTTATCTAGCATATCCATTTTTTTTTGAACATACTCTTTAATTTCAGGAGTTAATTCCAAATTTTTAGATTGAATATTTACTTTCATAAACTTTATTTTAATAATTATTAAAATAAATTTTTAATATTCTGCCATAGATTATAAAAATTAACATAATGACGAACATCTTTAAAAGTGACCACAACA
>Ga0256840_1004711_pt1 | contig 10071 bp, 10 predicted proteins | sample 355202metaG_FD_185969 | JGI IMG/M metagenome (GOLD analysis project Ga0256840, IMG submission 185969) | Hydrothermal vent microbial communities from Mid Atlantic Ridge, Atlantic Ocean - 355-202 | ecosystem: Environmental > Aquatic > Marine > Hydrothermal vents | place: Atlantic Ocean: Mid...
CCATTGATTTAAAATAACTTTCTTTTTCTCCCGTAAAAGCTGATTAAACTCCACTTCTCTATCCTCCCCGCTTGATAAATTGCTTTCATAAACCAGGCTTAAATCGTCGTCAAGATAATTTACAAAAGACAATCAAACTTAACCCAAAGCCATTAAAAGCCTAAATTTTAACCCAAATAAAAAGATTATAATTTTTAAGAACAATCCCAGAAATCAGTAAATATATTTATGTTAGGGAATAAAAATCCATGCTTTTATTTAAAGGAATAGCCTGACTCGTAATGGAGCTACCTTGAATAAAAAAACGGATCATTTTCCAGTCTAAAAAATCTATGTAATCAATCTGACCGTAAGCATCTGAAGAAAGAGTGGTTTTTAATTGAGTCAAAAACTGCTCTACGTCCAAATAGACGTTACTCCAATAGAAAAAGTCAATCCTATTTCCATGGACATCAATCTCTTCAAAGGCAAATTCTTGCAAAATTTTTTTTATTTTTGGGAAATTATCGGAAATATCCTGGATAAAACCGTAAATCTTAAAAAAATAGTGCATATGTTTCTAATATGTACCTGCAAAATTATTTCTTATGGACGTCGATAGAGCTTAAGCTAAAAAAAGATTAATAATTCCAACATATTGAAAAAATAGTTTTCTCAAAAAAACGCAATTTTTTAACTTTTTGGAGCTGAGTCTTCTAAGAGGTTCCTGCAAAAAGTGTTTTTGGGAGAAATTGACAAAGTTTACTGTATAAAAAGTCAAATAATTTCAACCAATTTTTTTAAATGCCTAAAGTAAATTTAGAACCATATACAGGGACATTTACGTAGGGCAAAAGCCAAGGCAAAGCACCCAAGTGATCTTCATGTCCATGAGTTATAACAATTGCCTTTAATTTTTGTTTGTTTTGCAAAACATAATTAAAAAATGGAATTACGACATCAATACCAAAAAGATCGTCTATAGATCGTTTTCTCTCCAAAACAAGACAATTCAGACCTATTTCTCCAAATCCACCTAAAGGGATAATTTTTAACTGGCAAGTCAAATCCATCAATTAAATAAGTACCTTTACGCTACTTCTGTCAAAGCTATTTCTACCTCAAAAACCACTAAAAAAATTTACAACCAACCTTCTCCAGTCTTAAACTAAAAGACTCCCAAGACCTTTAAAAACGCCCCCAAAACTCCTAATACAGAGATCATAATGGAAATAGAAAACATCTTAATGGTAAAATTACGATGTTCACTATCTCTTCTATCTAACTTATCTGACAACCTGTCTATAGAAGCCAAAACTTGTTCAAATCTTTTATCTATTTGTTCAAACCTCTTATCTACTTGTTCAAATCTCTTATCTACTTGTTCAAATCTCTTATCTACGTATTCAAAACGCCTCTCCATATCCGACTTCAGTTCTTTTAAATCTTCTCGCAAGAACTCTTGGTTTCTTCTAAGCTCATCAATTTGAATTTGCATTTGATCAAACCTAGCTTCAAAGTATTTGGTATTAGGAAAAATACCTGCGATTAAAGTGTGGATTTCTGACAATTCTTTTTTATTTTCTTTTGGATCTAATTCGCCATTCATTTTTTACCCCCTAATTATGGAATTCATCTATGCAAAATCCAAAAAAAATATTTTCCCTATCCAGAACACATCTAATAAAAGACGCAACTGTAAAAATAAAAATTTTTCGTTTTTCTCACCAAGCCTGTTTATAACTTATTTAAATAATTGAACGTTTGTTTTACGATTTTAAGCAGAACTGGAAAAACAAAGTTTTTGCAGACGCATCAGTTAAGTTCACTCAACGCCTTTTATTTGAGCTTAAGTTTTATCAAAGCTAAAAAAAGCCGTTTTTGGGCAGAATTTAAATAAATCAACTCAAATAATCCCCTCGATTGATCTTTATCTCTTCGGTAGTGCTGATGATTTCTAATTCTTCAATCAAGTCGTGAACGTTTTTGGATTGTCTGGCAAAATTGGGATCACTTTTTAATTCTTGAATATGCTCCTGGATTTGTTTTAAATTCGAATACATTTGCTTTAATTTTTTTTGCGGCTCATCCAGACAAGATGCATAATTTTCCCACAAATTAAAAACTAAGTCTATTCTTTGGCCAAGGCTTTGCGCCTGAACAGGATTAAATAAGGACGTAGGCAAAATAGAGGCATTAACCACGCCTCTTGTTGACTTCTCCTCTCCCTGGATAGACTGACTGGCTTGGTTTAAAAACATTTTAAATTTGTCCTCATCAGCTGTTTTTTTGGGGGTTGTTTGTTCGGACCTAACCTGATTGGGATGTAAGGGGTTTATTTTCATCGTTTAACTCCTTTTTACCTAAGTTGGGAATTTTTTGCCGCATTCTTAACAACACAAACTTTAAGTAGCAAATAACCTGCCATAGTTTATTCCAGGTAAGATTGATAAACGTATTCGCGCAAGGCTTGAGCCCAGGCCCGCGGCTTTTGTTGAGTAACTTGAATAAATTTATCAACGCTCAAAACTGAATACCCCGGACGTTTGGCTCTTTGGGGATATTCCTGGGAGCTAATGGGAACTATTTTGCAAGACAATCCTAAACAACGCACGGCCTCTTGAGCCAACTCACACCAAGACGCTTGGCCTGCATTCACTACGTGAAACACTCCCCTGGCCTGTTTTTCTACCAAAGCCAGAGAATATCTAGCCAAATCCCACGTATAAGTAGGTGAACCTACCTGATCGTGAACCACGTTTAAACTCTCTCTTTCTTTGGCCAAAGCTAAAATCTTGCTCACAAAATTTGGTTTTCCCTTCCCAAAAAGCCAGGCCGTTCTAATGATCAGGCAAGATAAATCCTCAATAGTCAACAGGGCATTTTCTCCAGCCAGTTTGGTTTGACCATAGACGTTAAGAGGGTTGGTGCTGTCTTCAGGCTCGTAAGGAATCTTTTTTTGTCCATCAAAAACAAAATCTGTGCTGTAATGGATAAGATAAAGGTTTAAACTGGCACTCACCCTGCCCAAAAGAGCAGGAAAAACTTGATTGAGTTTTTTGGCCTGCTCAACGTCTTCTTCTGCCTGCTCTACCTGGGTGTAAGCAATGGTATTAAAAATACAATCAACTTGTTGTTTTTTGATAAAATCTGTAAGCAAGGACGTAGAAAAAATGTCAAGTTCATCTCTAGCCGGAGCAATTACTTCCCAACCTGCCTGGTTTAAAGCCAGAACGAGATCTTGTCCCAAAAGACCAGTCTTTCCACCCAAAACCAATGCTTTTTTACTTTTTTCCATACCACTTTTCCATAAATTTAAGATATTCACCTGATTGAACGTCTTCAATCCAATCCAGGTTATTTTGATACCAGGTAATAGTTCTGGAAATTCCTTCCTTAAAATCTACCTGTGGACTAAAGCCAAGTTCTTTTTGAGCCAGACTAAAGTCCATGGCATAACGAAAGTCGTGCCCTGGCCTATCCTGAACAAAGGAAATCAAAGAATGTGGTTTATCCAAAAAATCTAAAATAGTTTTGACTACTTCTAGATTTTGCTTTTCAGCATTTCCTCCAAAGTTATAGACCTTGCCAGGCTCCCCCTTTTGCAAAACCAACTCTATCCCATAACAATGATCCTCTACAAAAATCCAGTCGCGTACGTTTTGACCATTACCGTAAACAGGAATAGGCTGATCATTTATGGCCTTTAAAAAAGTAAGAGGAATTAGTTTTTCAGGAAATTGATAAGGTCCATAATTGTTTGAACACCTGGTAATAATTACAGGAAAACCATAGGTTTTATAATAACTCCTACACAAAAGATCCGAACTAGCCTTAGATGCTGCATAAGGACTATTGGGTGCTAAGGGCGTATCCTCACAAAACTTGCCACAATCACTCAAAGAGCCATAGACTTCATCTGTAGAGACGTGAATAAATCTTTTGACCTTCACTAGGCGTGCGCACTCTAATAGATTTTGCGTACCTAAAACATTGGTCTGGACAAAAGGATAAGGGTTGTCTATGGACCTATCCACGTGAGATTCAGCAGCAAAGTTAACAATTACGTCAACCTGATACTCTTCAAGGGTAGCCAGAACCTTTTTTTGATCAACAATGTCTGCCTGAACAAAAAAGTAACGGTTACCTTCCCATTTTTGAGCTACGTCTGCCAGATTGGCCAAGTTGCCGGCATAGGTCAGTTTGTCCAAGTTGATTATCCGGACGTCGTGGTATCTATCTAATATATAATGAATAAAATTACTGCCAATAAACCCTGCTCCACCTGTTACTAAAATGTTCATTAAAGCCTTTGCTCCTTCTAGTTTTAAGGGTTACAGTAATCTTGAATTTTTCCTTGTCTTGAGCAGCATCACTAGACAAGTCCCCAAAATTCTTTTAAGTTCAATTTTGAACTTAAAAACTTTGCCTTTTTCCGTCAAGTTTTTAACTAAAAATAATAGCTAAGGGAATTCAAATGAATATTCTTTGTCTGGACATAGGCAGTGGAACCCAAGACGTTTTGTATTTTCAAGATCATCTAGAATTGGAAAATTGTCCTAAGTTTATTTTGCCCTCGCCCGCGGCCAACCTTTCTCAAAAAATCCATCAACTAACTACAAAGAAAAAAGACATTTATCTGTACGGAGAAAACATGGGGGGAAGTTATAAGTTCGCCCTCAAAAATCACATCCAAAACGGCCTTCAGGTCTTTATTCATCAAGACGCTTACTTTTCTCTAGGAGACGACTTAGAAAAAGTCAAAAAACTAGGAGTTCAAGTAACAGATGCCCCTCCAAAACAGGCAGTTCCTGTGTTTTTGACTGACTTTGATCCTGGTTTTTGGACAAGTTTTTTAAAAACATTAGACCTGGATTATCCAGACCTCATTCTAGCCTGTGCTCAGGATCACGGTTTTTTCCCAGGACAAAGCAATAGAAAAGGCAGATTTGAACTGTGGAAACAATTTATTAATTTCAATGCCAATATTTACTCTTTTCTCTACTCTAATCCCCCCCAGAGACTAACGAGATTGACCGCCTTAAAACAAAAAATAGGCCAAGGATACGTAGCCGACACTGGAGTCTGTGCTATTCTAGGGGGACTATTTGACCCTGACCTGGATCAACTTCAAAAAAAACAAGGGATCTGTATAATAAACGTTGGCAATAGCCACGTCTTGGCCTTTTTGATTTATCAGGACCAAATTTATGGTATCTACGAACACCACACCAAAAAACTATCTGCTCAAGCAATCTGGGATCATTTACAGCAGTTTAAACAAGGCACATTATCCAATCAAGAAGTCTTTGCCTCCAATGGACATGGATGTATGTATAGACCTTTTCTCCAAGATATAAATTTTCAACCCACCTTTGTTTTAGGCCCTCAGAGAAAAAAACTCGCTCCCTTCCACGTAACGTTTTTGTGCCCTGGAGGAGACATGATGCTTGCAGGTTGTTTTGGACTGCTCAAGGCTTATTGGGCCAAAACTTCTACCCAATAAGGAATTAGATAATGCAAATAGGATTAGCCTTAGGAGCTGGAGCTGCCAAGGGTTGGGCTCACGTAGGGGTCTTGCAGGCTTTAAACGAACTAGATGTAAAAATTGAATGCATTGCTGGAACGAGTATTGGGGCTTTGATTGGCGGACTTTTTGCTGCGGGCACTCTAGACTATTTTGTCCAAGACATGCTAGATATGGATTGGAAACGAATCATTTCTTTGGTTGATCTGGTTTTTCCCAAAAACGGTCTGATTGACGGCAAAAAAGTAACCCATCTTTTGGAAAAGTACCTGCCCGCTCACATTGAAGACTTAAATCTTCCCTTTGCAGCCGTTAGTACGGACTTGGTTACGGGCAAAGAAGTCGTTTTAGAAAAAGGTCCACTTATCGAGGCAATCCGAGCAAGTATCTCTGTTCCAGCTATTTTTACCCCGGTAATGAAAAATAACTGTTGTTTGGTAGATGGAGGTTTGGTCAATCCAGTTCCAGTAAACATTGCCCGCGCTTTAGGAGCTCAAAAAGTTATTGCCGTTGATCTCAATTATAAATACAATTGGTCCAAATCCCAACACCTTCAAATTACATCTCAGCAAAACAAAATTACCAGAACCAAAAAATCATTGAGCCGAAAAAAGCTATACCGTTCGCCTGGCTCCAAGCTGGAAAAAGTCTCTCTGTCCCTCAAAGAAAAACTTGCCCAAATAGAAATTCCACTTTTAGAAGAAATCCGTTCCTGGATGACCAAAGTAGATAATACCCCGCACATTTTTGAAATCATCCACTCTTCTTTGGCCCTGATGGAGGTAAAACTTACCGAAGTATTATTTGAGTTGCATAAACCAGAGATTGTCCTCAGACCAAATCTAGATCAAATCAGTTTTTTGGACTTTCATAAAGGCAAGCAGGGTATCCAGATAGGATATGAAAAAACCATAGACACTTTGTATGACGCAATTGCAAAAAGTTAAAAACTGCATTTTCCGATAAAATAGACTGTTAACAATATTTTGAAATAATTAAATACTTTTTGTTTAACCCTGATTAATGTCAACATGAAAAGAGTCTTTGCCAGTGCGTCTTGTATAAACAATTACTCAAAAACCCTTTCCCCTTCAATCCTCATATTTTCCAAAAACACCTTTTCTGATTTTTTATTGATCAAAACGACATCTTTATTAAAAGTTATATTTTTCCCAAAATAAATATCTCCTTTAACTTTTAAAGAAGAACAATGATCAAATTTTACAGGATAAGGAAATCTTTGTTCAAATTGATCGTAATTTTTATAAAAGGCAGGATCCAACTCTATAGTTGGCAGATTTTCTTGTGGAATATTTAATTCTATGGTGCTTAGCTCATTTATTTGGTAACAATTGGAACGGATCAATAACAAATCTGCCGTGGTTTTCACTGGAGAAAATCTGGTTCTGGGCACGTTTACGGCCTCTGCAAAGTCAAAAGCAGAAATAGCTGATCCCATGGCCGTTTCTAATTGATAAACCAAAGGTGAAGAATGGTCCGTAGAATCAACGTGTTTTTCGTTAATAATCAGGTCAAGGGGCATAATTTTGTGCCGCAAAAAAACCTTTTTAATTTGTTGCAAGTCTAACCAAAGAGAATTAGTGTTAAAAAAAGAGTAAAGTTTTATATTTTGAAAGTCAGTAAGTTCATTACTGGGACACTGAGCAAGTTCTCTTAGGGCCAAACGATAATTTTTTAACAATCTGCACAAATGCCCTCCTTTTTTATCCAAAGGCGTGCGTTTAGTTACTTCCATCACAAAGGAAAGCTCTTCTTTAATCAAATAACCCAAAATACTTAAGTCCAAATTGGCCCCTAGATTATCACAATTGGAAACAAAGGCATATCTATAGCCCCTATTTAACAATCTATCCAAAAGCCCCGAGGTGAGCAAAGCTGTATAAAAATCTCCATGTCCAGGCGGATTCCACTCCAAGTTTGGATCCTTGGGCCAAGATACAGGCGTAAGTTTCTTTTTCAAAATACGGGGAAACTTATTCTGCACAAAGCTCGAAGGTAAAGAATCTGGATTGTTAAAATCTTCTAACCTACTTATAGTCTTTTCGTTTGTATAAAAACTATTCATAAAAATAAGAGGAATGGGCTGGCTATACTTGGCCCGCAAATACTCCACCTGCTCTAACGTCAACTCTAAAAAACTTTTTTCGTTTTTTACAGGCAGCAATGACTTAGGAAGCTGTAAGCCCATACTCGTCCCAAGCCCGCCATTTAGTTTAAACATCACAAATTTGTTTAAGTTGCTTACCCCAACAGAGTGATACTCTTTTAGGGCACGTAAGGTAGGCAAGTCTTCTTCTTGGATGGGCAATATTTCACTTTTGGTCAGCTTGCCTTGGCTACCAAATAAAAGTTGAGAAAAATAACACTTAAAAAGATTGATTACAATGGCAGGCAAGTGATGCTCTTCCATTTTTTGGGCAAAAGGACGAAAATAAGCTAAAAGTTCGTAATCAGAATTAACAATACAATCCAAGCTACTACTCATTACTTTTGCTCTCCTTGTTTTTGGTTTTAAGTAAAAAAGGCTTAGACCATGTTTTTAGGTTGACCTGTAGAGGCCAAAACTGCACTCCAATAATTAGAATTGGGATTTAACTTTCTTCTTTTTTGAGTCACCGCACTTAAAGGCAAATAAATAAACCTATCTTCGAGCTGACTCACCAACACATTGGTTTTGCCACTCATCCCTGCGTGCACGGCATGTTGGCCCAAAAATCCACAATAAACACGGTCATTGGCATTGGCTGGAACCGAACGAATAATGTAACTAGGATCAATAAACTTTAAGGTAAAAGGAATGTTTTTGCTTTGAAAATGTTTTTGAATCTCTTCACGCAAAACTTTACAAATGTCTCCCAATTTTTTATTGCCAGAAGGATCGTGGCCCAAGTCGTCAAACAAATCCTGACCTGCTCCTTCAGCTACGACCACTACTGCGTGTTTACGGCTCAGAATTCTCTTTTCTAAATGGGCCAAAAAACCATTTTCGCCATGAATGCTAAACGGCACTTCTGGAATAAGCACAAAATTAACGTCTTTTAAAGCTAAAGTAGCTTGAGCTGCAATAAAGCCAGATTCTCTGCCCATTAGCTTGACCATACCGATCCCATTAGGCGCTCCTGTTGCCTCTACGTGAGCGCAGCGAATAGCCTCGGTAGCCTTTTCCACCGCAGTATCAAAGCCAAAGGTTTTAGAAACCAAATAAATATCATTGTCTATGGTCTTGGGAACTCCTACTACGCTAATTTTGAGTCCTCTTGTTTTGATCTCTTGATAAATGGCTTGAGCCGCCTTCATGGTCCCATCCCCGCCAATCATAAACAAAATATTTATGTTTAACCGCTCCAAGCTATCTACGATTTCTTCAGGAGGTTGATGGCCACGCGAAGAAGCCAAAATAGTTCCCCCAAACTCGTGAATGTTGCTAACCTTATCTGGAGTTAATTCAACCAAAGGATGCCTGTACTTAGGGATTAATCCTTGCAAACCGTAACGAATACCTACTACTGAAGCCACATCGTACAAGTGAAAACAAGTCATTACGATGGAACGAATTACGTCGTTTATGCCCGGACAAAGTCCTCCACAGGTAACAATGGCACACTTAGTTTTGGGCGGATCAAAGTACAACTTTTCCCTTGGACCAGCCTCTTCACAAACCAAAACCACTTCTTGGTCATCACTAGAAGTGTCCAAAAGCTCACCTGGCAAAGGCAAGGCTAGTTTTTTTTGGTCAGAAACAAACCGACAATTAGTCAAAGGTGAATCAACATTTTGAGCACCCAATACCTCTATGTCCATAATCCACTTTTTTCTGTCCATCTTACCCCCTCATTGCTAGTAAAATTAACTAGCTAAAAATAAAATAAACCATTTTCCCAAACAAGTAAAGATGAATTTCAAAATTGCAACCAAAACTTCCATAAAAATTTGCCCTAGATTTGACTAAAAAAAAGAAGTGATTTGACTAAATCCTGATCTGAACCTGCAAAAAACTATTATAGACGTAACTGCAAAAAATCAAAAACGAGATTTTTTGACAAAACTTTTCAGCCATAACTATGTGAAATTATTTTGTTTTTTACTTTTTAAAATTTGTCGATTCTCACCCAAAAAGAGTTATTGGAGGAATATCATTAAAGAAAGATTTAACTACAAAAAACAAATTGACTTGTAATTTGTTTAAATGATTAAATATTTGTTTTAGGATTTTAAGAAGAACTGGAAAAACAAAATTTTTGCATGGGCATCATTAAAAATATTGGATGGTTTTAAAATTAAAAAATAAAAAAACTGGACTACTTTGATGTAACTGCAAAAAAATTAGTCTTTCCTCTTGTTGGTTTATAATTTATTTCAATACTTAAACGTTTGTGCTTTAAGATTTTAAGCTAAACAGAAAAAAACAAAGTTTTTGCAGGTACATCTTATTTTTGCTCTTTAATCCAGGTTAGGGCTTTGGCCAGATCAAGAGTCTTCTCATAAACAGCCCTACCGGTAATAACCCCTTCTAATCCTTGGGCAGACAAAGGGTAAAGTTTTTT
>Ga0256840_1004713_pt1 | contig 10068 bp, 4 predicted proteins | sample 355202metaG_FD_185969 | JGI IMG/M metagenome (GOLD analysis project Ga0256840, IMG submission 185969) | Hydrothermal vent microbial communities from Mid Atlantic Ridge, Atlantic Ocean - 355-202 | ecosystem: Environmental > Aquatic > Marine > Hydrothermal vents | place: Atlantic Ocean: Mid...
ATCTTCAATAAACTGATATTACACATATCATTTTTATCAAAAAAAAAAATCAATAAAATTTAAAAGACATACATTTTATGTTAGAACTTTCTGAACTTAAAGAAAAGAAGTTAGTCGAACTTCAAGAAATTGCCAAAAAAAGTAATTTAAAAAAGACAAGTCAATTAAAAAAAATGGATTTAATATATGCTATATTAGACCATCAAGCAGCAAATCCAGCAATAGCAAAAAAGGAAACTCGTAGCGAAAAAGAAGCTAGTCCAGCAAAAAATACACGAACAAAAAAACAAAGTAGCACAAAAACAACTACCGAAGCTCCTAAAAAAAGCACTACAAGTAGTAAAAAAACTACTGAAGAAAAAAGAACACCTCGTAAACGCAAAGAAACGGCAAAAACAAAGCCAAGCAAAGAGACTGCTACAACGCAAAAAAATGACACTGAAGTAACAACTTCTCCTAAAGAAGAAAATAAAGCTAAAGCAAACCATAAAACAAGGAAAGCTAAAGATGATACTACTGCTTCTTCTCAAAAGAACAGCAGACAAGAGAATCATAAAGCAAACCAAAATAATCCTAACCATCCAAGTTATATTGGACCAAAAAAGGATAACAATACCAGTGCAAAAGCTCCTGAAAAAAGTAAAGGACAGCACAAAGAACAAAGCAAAGAACAAAGCAAAGAACAAAATAAACCTCAGCACCAAGCTAGAAATAACAAAAGAAGACGCGAGCCAGAACATGAGTTCGGCGGTATCATAGAAAGTGAAGGTGTATTAGATATTATGCAAGATGGCTATGGTTTTTTACGCTCATCAGACTATAATTATTTATCATCTCCAGATGATATTTATGTATCACAATCGCAAATACGTTTATTTGGTTTAAAAACAGGAGATACGGTACTTGGTATGGTGCGCCCTCCAAAAGAAGGCGAAAAATACTTTCCACTTATCAAAGTGAACAAAATTAACGGTTTATCTCCAGAGGTAGTTCGTGATAGAATTTCTTTTGAGCACTTAACACCTTTATTCCCAGAAGAAAAGTTTGATATGGCAAAGCGTCAAGCATCACTTTCTACAAGAATATTAGATTTATTTGCTCCTATAGGTAAAGGGCAACGCGGTATGATAGTAGCACAACCTAAAACAGGTAAAACAATGCTCTTAAAAGATATAGCAAATGCTATTGCTGCAAATCATCCAGAGGTTTACCTTATTGTATTACTTATAGATGAACGCCCTGAGGAGGTAACAGACATGAAACGTAATGTAATGGCAGAAGTAGTAGCTTCTACCTTTGATGAACCTGCAGAAAAACACGTAAAAGTGGCTAATATCGTTTTAGAAAAAGCAAAACGATTAGTAGAATGCAAACACGATGTAGTAATCCTGCTTGACTCTATAACACGTCTTGCTCGTGCTTACAATACGGTAGCACCTGCATCTGGAAAAATACTTTCTGGAGGTATTGATGCTAATGCATTACATAAACCAAAACGATTCTTTGGAGCTGCTCGTAATATAGAAAATGGTGGTTCATTAACTATAGTAGCAACTGCACTTACTGAGACAGGTTCTAAAATGGATGAAGTTATCTTTGAAGAATTCAAAGGAACGGGTAATATGGAGTTACAATTAGACAGAAACATATCTAACAGACGTTTATACCCTGCTATTGATTTAATAAAATCAAGTACAAGACGCGATGACCAATTACTAAGCGATACGGAATTACAACGTATGTGGGTTTTACGTAAATACCTTGCTGATATGAATCCTCTTGAAGCAATGCAATTTGTGCGTGATAGAGTAAAAGATACGCGAACTAATGAAGAGTTTTTAAATACAATGAATGGCTAAACCATTACAACGCAAAAAAAAAGCCTTGATTTTAAATTAAAATCAAGGCTTTTTCTTTATAAAATAGTTTCCTATTTTTTAATAAACTTCTTTGTTATTATTTTCGTGTTCGTATAGGCTTTAATAATATAATTACCACTAGCAAGCTCAAATACTGGAAACGAATACATACTACTCAATTCGTTTTCATTAACTTTATGATGCGCTACCAACTTTCCTGATACATCAAGAATGGTATAAGAATTAATAGTATCAGTACTATCAGCTAATTGCAAGGTCATATACACACCATTAGAAGGGTTAGGATAAAGCACCGCACCATCTTCAAAAGCATTTTCTGAAACATAAGCGCTATTATCTACTACTGTAAACGAGCCCATCATACCACCATCTTCGTGATTAAGCATATGGCAATGATACATAAATGGTATGTTATCATCTGCAAAGTCTTCAAATTTTGCTATTATTTTCATAGAGCCTCCACCTGCAGGAACCAAATAGGTATCTTGCCAACCTTGTGCATTTTCTGGAATAGTAGTATTACCATTTATACTTAATATTTGAAATTGAACATCATGCACATGGAAAGGATGACTTATTGGCGTGTTATTATTAACCGTCCAAACTTCCATATTATTTAATGGTATGGTTACATTGATAGTATTCATATCAAAACTTACTCCATTAATAGAAAAATCGCCGTTTAATTGATTTTGCCCTCCTGTTAATGATGCAAAATCAAAAGTGCGTGTTTGGTCTGCATTAGCCTCTACATAAGGTACAACAGTAGTCAATGCACTAGGAATAGCTGTAATTGGATTAACAGTTTGCGCTACTACATTAAGCTGTATAATATTAAAATCTGCTCCGTTTAATGGATTTGGATTGTAATTATTTAAGGTAAGCCCTGAACCCGTTCCTGGATAAGTAGCTCCAAAAATACCATTAGGAAATTCAGAAGCATAGCTTTTTAAATAAATTGTTTGTCCTTGCATACCTGTTAAATCTACTAATATTTCGCCACGTTCTCCCGGTGCTAATTGCAAACGTGTAACAGCATTAGGCACAGGAAGCAAACCTCCATCTGTTGCTATGTGATAAAAAGTAGCATTATTAGATAAACCAAAATTAAAAACACGCTGCGTAGAACCGTCTAATATACGCAAGCGAACTACTTGCGCTGGTACATCTACCATAGGATTTACCGTAGCATTTACTATTAATGTATCATCATTATTGGTATGGTTTACCACTTGATTGCTAGTATCAAAATCTTTAGTCTGCACTACAAGAGGAATATCATCTACACCATAAGTTCGTGGCAATGCCAAAGCAGCTTCTTCAGTATCTCGGATAATAATCATACCCGCTATACCTTTAGTAACATGCTCATCGGTAAACTCATCTAAATGCGGGTGATACCACATGGTAGAAGCGTTATTCATCACGGTAAACTGAGGATTCCAAGTTGTTCCTGGTAGAATTTCGGTATGTGGACCTCCATCATTAGAGGCATTCACATGCATTCCGTGCCAGTGTATTGTAGTGGGCTGCCCTAGATTATTAGTAACGTTAATATTTAAATTATCGCCTTTATTCATAATAAGTGTAGGCCCTAAAATAGCACCGTTTGCTCCCATAGTATTGGTTACAGCTCCAGGTAAAAACTGATGCGTTCCATTCTGTAAGGTCAAGTTAATGTTTGTACTCTCAATAGCACTTGGAATGAGTAACGGATTTTGCGCTTGTATTGTTAAGACAAAAAACACAAGTAAAAATGTTAAATTCTTCTTCATAATTTATTAATTTTCAAATATATAACTTTATAATTAATTGTATGTAACATAAGTTACATAACCTAAGCGTTTACACCAAACAAAGAACCTATCAGCGCGGTAATTCCCATAGCGATAGTTCCCCAAAAAGTAATTCTAATCACTGCTCTAGAGATACTAGAACCACCCATTTTGGCAGCTGTAACACCCAAAACTATCAGAAAAATCATTGAGGCTATGTATTGGATATAAACCATTTTATCTAATGGTGCTAAGAAACCAACTAATAAAGGTAAAGCACCTCCAAATACAAAGGCTGCACCAGAAGCTAAAGCAGCCTCTAAGGGTTTTGCTTGGGTTATTTCGTTAATACCTAGTTCATCTCTTGCATGCGCTTCTAAAGCATTGTGTTCCGTGAGTTGCTTAGCTACTTCTAAAGCTAAATCATCATCTAAACCACGTTTTTGATAAATTTTTGCCAATTCAGATAATTCTAATTCAGGCATATTTTCTAACTCCCACTTCTCGCGTTCTAAGTCTGAGTTTTCTATATCTGCTTGCGAACTAACAGACACATACTCTCCTGCTGCCATTGCTAACGCTCCAGCTACAATTGCCGCAACCCCTGTAAGTACCACAACATCGCTTGTGGTATTACTTGCTGCTGCAACTCCAATAATAATACTTGCTGTAGACAAAATACCATCATTTGCGCCTAAAATAGCTGCTCTAAGCCAGTTACTACGATTTACGTAGTGTTTTTCTAAATCTTCAGTGGTGTATTCCATGCTTTTTGTTAAATTGTTTTACAAAGGTACTACTTTTTATTAATTGCTTTTTGACTAATGCGAATATCCTCCTCCTGCTGAACCTGCTAAAGCATAGGCATTTTTAACTAAGATTAGTTTCTCTTTGTCTAAGTCCTTACTCAAAATTTGCGTATATCCATTATAGGTTTTTCCGGCTTTCACTTCTATTTCTTCAAAAATATAATGATCATTTTCTTGTTTTTCTAATTGAAAAACTATGTTACCTTCTCCTTCTTCTAATACTGCATCACTTGGCAATGCTATTGATTTTTCGTTAGAAATCTCAATAAATGCCGACACAAACATACCGATATTAAAATTATTTTTGGTTTCCTTATGCAAATGTCCGTGCACTTTTACCGTTCGTGTTTTTTCGTCTATGGTTTTGCCAACTAAATGCACTTCTGCTTCAAAATAATCATCAGATGCTTCGGGTATTTTAAAACGGATAACTTGCCCTTTCTTAATTTTCATCGCATCCTTTTCAAATACGGTCAGTTCTACGTGTATGTGATCTGTATTAATGATTTCTATAATCTCATCAGATGGAGACACTTGTGTTCCTTTACTTACATTTACCTTAGTTACGCTACCGCTAATAGCAGCATACAAGGTTATTTGCGACGTGATATTCCCTTGCTCCACTGAGCTTGTGCTAATATTTAACATAGTTAATTTTTTAGCCAAACCCTTATAGCGTGCCAACTGACGTTGATAATCACTTTTTGCCTTTAAATACTTTTTTTGCGAAGTGATTTTTTCATCAAATAATGTTTTTTGTCGCTCGTATTCGTTTTTAAGATAATCTAATTGTTCTTTTATTTCTAAATATTCTTGTTGCATATCTACAAACTCAGGATTTTCTATAGTTACCAAAGCTTGCCCTTTTCGCACCACATCGCCGATTAATAAATTTGATTTCTTTACCGTTCCTCCATAAAACGAAGTAACTATTTGTTTGCTTTGTGGTGGTACATCTATCATTCCTGAGGCTTGAACAGTTACAGGAAAATTTTGTTCTGTAAATTTTCCTAAAACCATTCCTGCCGTTTCAAACTGTGTTTTTGTAACTTCAGTATTGTTATGTTCTTCAACAGTTTCTGCAGCTTTTACAGCAGTTGTTTTTTTGGCTTTTTCTGAGCAACTCGTCAAAAAAACAAGTGCTATTAATGTTATTTTATATGTTATTTTTTTCATCTTTTTATGTTTTATTTTTTTAATCTAATTTAAAAATTATTATAGACTTAAATTATTAATTTGTATTACGGTTTGATTATACTGATTTAAGCTTTCTAAATACGATAGTTTTAACTGATACGCATTTTCTAAACTTTGAATATATTGAAAGAAATCTATCTCTCCTTCTTTAAAACTTCTAGTAGCCGTTTTGAAAATTGCTTCGGATAATGCTTTCCCTTCTGTAGCAAAATAGCTTATATTCTCTTGATATTTATCGAGTTTACTAAGCAATTCGTTTCGTTTATTTTCTAGTAAGTATTCATAATTAACAATAGCTTGTTGAGCTATTTCATTATCAATTTTAGCTGCTTTGGCTTTAGCTCTCAAATTTCTTTGAAACAAAGGTATTTTCATTCCAATATTAAAGGATTGTAAGGTGCCATCATAAAATGTATTGTTACCATAACTGTAGCCTAGATTTAACTTAGGCAACAAGGCTCTTTTAGTTTTTTTGGTCTGTATTACAGTAAATTGCTCTTGTGCTTTATAGACCGCTAAACCTTTATTATCTAACAATAAAATAGCATGTGTCTCTATAACATCTAATGACTGTGCTGCAATCTCAAAATCAGTATCTAACTGCACTAATTGCTTTATTTTTAATTTGGCAATAGTTACATCTTGCTTAGCTTGATTGTATTGCAACTGCACTTGTCTATATTTAGATTTTGCTGTAATTTTTTCTAAATAATCACTTGCACCAAGTTCAAATTTACGCTTGGTATTCTGTGCAAAATTTTGATACAAACTATCTAAAGTTTTAAAAACTTGCTCCTTCTCTTTAGCATAAACAAACTGGTAATATGCCATTTCTAAAGCTTTATCTAATTGTAATTTTTGTTGTTCTAACTGAGCTTTAACAATAGCTAATCTAGCTTTTTGCGAGTCTTTATTCGCTTTATATACTGAAGGCAAGCTAAAATCTTGAGAAACATTAAAAGTATTAAAAACACCTTGCTGCTCAGTTATCTTATCATCTTCATAGGTATACGAAAATGTAGTTTCTCCAATATCATTAGCTGATTTAGCTAAAAGTTCTTGTTTATCAACTTGTAATTGTGAACTTTGGATTGCTTTATTATTCTCATAGGCTTTTTGCTTTAATGTCTCTAAAGTTAAAGGCTCATTTTGTGCCTGCGTTCCTAGAGAAAACAATAACAAGATAACCGAAATTACTTTTCCTTTTTTACTTTTTAAATGGAAACGCTTACGCTCACGTTTTGCATCAAACAAAGCATATAAAACAGGTAAAACCAATAAGGTCAATAAAGTAGAAGTGATTAAACCACCAATAACAACGGTTGCTAAAGGACGTTGCACCTCTGCTCCTGCTCCATTAGATATTGCCATTGGCAGAAATCCTAAAGCTGCTGCAAGTGCAGTAAGCAATACTGCTCGCAATCGGCTTTTAGCTCCAAAAACTATGAGTTCATCATCGGGATTCATTCCGTTGTGTTTTAACTCTTTAAATTCCTCAATAAGTACAATTCCGTTTAAAACGGCAATACCAAACAAGGCTATAAACCCAACTCCTGCAGAGATACTAAAAGGCAAATCACGCATCCATAAAAACAAGATACCACCAACGGCTGCAAAAGGAATTGCACTGTAAATAATCAAGGCTTCTTTAACCGAGTTGAAGGCAAAGAAAAGCAAGATAAATATCAGTAATAAAGCAATAGGCACAGCAATAGCCAATCGTGCTTTAGCAGATTGCAAATTTTCAAACTGACCACCGTAAGTTACACTATATCCTACAGGGATTTTTACCTCAGCATCTACTACTTGCTTGATATCATCTACTACTGATTGCAAATCACGATCACGTACGTTAATACCTACTACTACTCTACGTCTGGTATCATCACGAGATATTTTGGCAGCACCTTTTTTATAAGTTACATTTGCCAATTCACTTAAAGGAATTTTCCCTCCGCTTGGAATATCTATAAATAAGTTTTGTAAATCTGTGATATCTTGCCTGTTACTCTTATCTAAACGCAGTACTAAATCAAATTTCTTTTCACCTTCAAAAATACTTCCTGCGGTATGTCCTGAAAATCCCATAGAAACAATTTCGTTTACATCAGCAATATTTAAACCATAACGTGCTATTTTGGTTCTATTAAATTTCACATTCATTTGAGGCAAACCTGCTGTTTTTTCTACCGTAATATCTGCCGCTCCTTTAATATTTGCTATCGCACGTTTTATTTCGTTTGCCTTGGCATTTAAAACATCTAAATTCTCTCCATAAACTTTTACTGCAATATCAGAACGCACTCCAGAAATCAATTCGTTAAAACGCATCTCGATAGGTTGCGTAAATTCTACTTCCATATTGGGGATAGCTTCAAGCGCTTCTTTAAATTTATCGGCTAATTCATCTTTTGTCGTAGCAGAAGTCCATTCGCCTTTAGGCTTTAAAGTAACGATAACATCACTCTCTTCCATGGACATTGGGTCGGTTGGTACTTCGGCGGCACCAATACGACTTACTACTTGTTTTACCTCTGGAAATTTCTTGATAATTTGTTCAATTTTAGTAGTTATTTCTACCGTTTTTGCTAGTGATGTTCCTGTTTTAAGCACAGGCTGAATTACAAAATCACCTTCATCTAAAGTAGGTACAAACTCCGCCCCCATTGTAGAAAATATATAAAACGAAATACTTAAAATAAGTAAAGCCAAAGCTACTACTAAGCGTTTTGCCTTTAAAGCCCAACGAATAGAGGGTTCATAAATACGCGTTAAAAATCGCATTAGCCTAACGGAAATGTTTTTTTCGGAAAGATCTGTAGGCTTTATAACTAGAGAAGCCATTGCAGGAACATAAGTAAGTCCTAAAACCATTGCACCAACCAAAGCAAAACTAAAAGTCATCGCCATAGGTCTAAACATCTTTCCTTCTACACCTCCAAGAGTAAGAATAGGTATAAAAACAATTAGAATAATGAGTTGCCCAAAGATAGCCGAAGACATCATTTTAGAAGCTGCTCCATAGGTTAAATCATCGCGAACATCTTGCGCTTCTCCCTTTGTTAATTCATTAAGCTCGGCTTTTTTGGATGTGATTTGAAAAGCTACAAACTCTACAATAATCACCGCGCCATCTATAATAATACCAAAGTCTATAGCGCCAAGGCTCATTAAATTGGCATCTACACCAAAAACATACATCATTCCTAGCGTGAATAATAGTGCCAAAGGAATTACGGATGCTACAACCAAACCAGAACGCCAATTTCCAAGGAGCAAAACCACTACAAAAATAACGATTAGACTACCTAAAATTAGGTTTTCATAAACGGTAAAAGTTGTTTTTGCTATTAGTTCGCTACGTTCTAAGAAACCATTAATATAAACGCCTTCTGGCAGTGATTTTTCAATAGATGCAATACGTTCGTGTACGGCTTCTATCACTTTTTTAGAGTTTCCGCCTTTAAGCATCATTACCTGTCCGAGTACTTTTTCGCCTTCACCATTGGCGGTAATTGCACCAAAACGAGTTGCAGAACCAAAGCCGACTTTGGCTATATCTTTTATTAAAACAGGTAAGCCATTGCGTTTGACCACTACCGTATTTTCAATATCTTCTAGCGAACTCATTAAACCTTCTCCACGGATAAAATAGGATTGGTTGGTTTTTTCGATATAACCACCACCAGCAACACTATTGTTTTTTTCTAAAGCAGTATAAATATCGTTAATACTGATTTGCATTGCATTGAGTTTACTGGTATTAATAGCAACTTCATATTGTTTAAGGAAACCACCCCAAGTATTGACTTCAACAACACCTTTTATTCCTGAAAGTTGTCGTTTTACAATCCAGTCTTGAATGGTTCTAAGCTTTGTTGCATCGTATTGGTCTTTGTATTCAGGTTTCACATCTAGAATATATTGATATATTTCGCCTAAACCAGTGGTGATAGGCCCCATTTCTGGAGAGCCAAACCCATCGGGAATACTTTCGCGAACAGCGATAAGTTTTTCGGCGATTAACTGTCTTGGTAGGTATGTTCCCATACGTTCTTCAAAGACAATAGTTACTACGGATAAACCGAATTTTGATGTGGAACGAATTTCTACAACTCCTGGTAAATTAGACATTTCTAGCTCTACAGGATACGTGATAAACTGTTCTATATCTTGGGTTGATAAATTTTGTGAAGTAGTGATTACTTGCACTTGATTATTAGTAACATCGGGCACTGCGCCGATGGGTATTTGTGTTAGCGAATACACTCCAAAACCTACAATAAAAGAGGTAAATAGGAATACAAAAAGTCTATTTTGTATGCTAAATTTTATGATTTTTGATAACATAGTTTTTAAATGTAAAATGATAAGTGAAAAATGATAAATACACTTTAAATGTAAAGT
>Ga0256840_1004714_pt1 | contig 10067 bp, 7 predicted proteins | sample 355202metaG_FD_185969 | JGI IMG/M metagenome (GOLD analysis project Ga0256840, IMG submission 185969) | Hydrothermal vent microbial communities from Mid Atlantic Ridge, Atlantic Ocean - 355-202 | ecosystem: Environmental > Aquatic > Marine > Hydrothermal vents | place: Atlantic Ocean: Mid...
ATACAGCGTTTGCAATGGGACAACATTCGGGCGGTCAAGGTGGGGCTGCAGGTGGGTTTACAGCTTTTGTCCCCCTTATTCTCATGTTTGTTATTTTTTATTTTCTTTTGATACGGCCCCAGCAGAAAAAGGCCAAAGAACATCGTAATATGATAGACAGCCTTAAAAAAGGAGACAGGATTATTACATCCGGAGGGATTCACGGGACAATAACATCTCTTGATGATACAAGCGTTTCCGTTGAAATTGCCGAAAAAATAAAAATTAAGCTGACAAGGGGAAATATAGGGGCTTTGCTGAGTAGTAATGCATCTTCATCTGATAAAAAAAATAAAAAGGGTAAATAATTAATAACCCGGAGTTACAGGAGTAACGGAAGTGAAAAAAATTACATGGAGAGGATTTACTATTGGAGCAGTTATCATAGTAGCACTGGTATATATCCTGCCTACTTTCTACCCGGAATGCTGGCCACATAAAAAAATAAACCTGGGACTTGATCTTCAGGGGGGCATGCATCTTGCGTTGGAAGTTCAGAACGAGAAAGCTGTTGAGACTACAATTGACAGAATGATCCACGAGATTAAAATGGATTTGAGAAAAAAAGATGTAACATATCTTGATATATCCCGTAATCCAGACGACAGCATTACAGTTAAACTGGAAGGTGATAAGAATATCAACGGTTTTAACTCTGTCTTAAGTGATAATTTTGCTACTCTTAAAGTTGTATCAACAAATCAGAATTCTGGTCAAAGTACCATTGTTTTAAGCCTTCCGGCCAAGGTACGTGAAAATATCAGAAAAATGGCAACTGAACAGGCTTTAGAAACAATAAGAAATCGTATAGATGAGTTTGGCGTAAATGAACCTGATATAAGAATTCAGGGTGAAAACAGAATTCTTATACAGCTTCCGGGTATTACCGATACAAAAAGGGCGAAGGAGCTCATTGGACGAACTGCAAGGCTTACTTTTCAGCTTGTTGATGAGGACGGTGATGTTAATGCGGCCATTCATGGCACACCGCCTCCCGGGGATGAAATCCTGTATGAGACGAAAAAGGACTATAGAACAGGACTTACATCAAGAATCCCTTTTCTCATTAAAAAGAGAGTGCTTCTTGACGGTAGCTCTTTAACCGATGCTAAGGTGGAGATCTCATCCCAGTACAACGAACCATATGTTGGCATTGAATTTGACAGAAGAGGGGCTAGAATATTTGAAAGAATTACCGGTGAAAATATCAAGAAACGCCTTGCAATTGTTCTTGATAACACTGTTTATTCCGCTCCTGTTATTCAGGATCGTATTGCAGGAGGAAGGGCACAGATTACAGGTAATTTTACTACGGCCGAAGCAAAGGATCTTGCAATAGTATTAAGAGCAGGTGCACTTCCTGCACCTGTTAAAATTGTTGAAGAGAGAACCGTTGGCCCGACCCTTGGTGCTGACTCTATACGCAAGGGTATTGTATCTACTATTGTGGGAGGCCTTGTCGTTATTCTTTTCATGCTGATGTACTACAGGGGTGCCGGACTTATTGCAGATATTGCCCTTGTCATGAATATCCTTCTCATAGGCGGTGGACTTGCAGCTTTTCAGGCGACTCTCACCCTGCCCGGTATTGCGGGTATTATTCTTACCATTGGTATGGCAGTTGATGCCAATGTTATTATTTTTGAAAGGATACGAGAAGAGTTGCTGGCAGGGAAGACTCCTGTTGCGGCTATCAATGCAGGTTTTGAAAGGGCGACCCTTACAGTCCTTGACGCAAATATTACCACTCTTATTGCAGCCGTAGTTTTATTCCAATACGGCACAGGTCCTGTCAAAGGCTTTGCAGTGACATTAGGTCTTGGTATTGTTTCAAGTCTTTTCACTGCAATTATAGTGTCAAAGAGCCTTTTTGATTATTTTTTAAGTGGGAAAAAAGTAACAACTTTAAGCATATAACCGGCATGGCCGGAGCAAGAAGATCAGCTTCAGCCGCAATAAATATAGAAATTCTTGTAATAAACGGTACTTGGCAGGAGTTTCATATAAAAAAGGAAGATAATAGATAATGCAGTTTATAAAACCAGGTATTAATATTGATTTCACAGGAAAAATGACCAAGGCTTTTGCATTTTCCATAACTTTGATTCTAATTGGCATCATATCTCTTATTGTGCATCATGGTCCCAATTATGGTATCGATTTTGCCGGTGGAACCTTGGTTCAGGTTAAATTCACAAAAACCGTTCCCATTCAAAGTATTCGTACAGGACTTAATAAGCTAGGACTTGGGACTTCATCGGTTCAGAGTTTTGGTCCCAAAGAAAATGATGAATTTATCATCAGAACCAGTAAACCGGCCACTGGGAATTCGGAACTTTCAAAATCCATACATGATGTCCTGACAAAATCAACAGGTGCATCTCTTGATATAAGGAGGATAGAAATGGTGGGGCCCCAGGTTGGTAAAGACTTAAGAAAAAAAGCCCTGCTTGCCATGTTTTATTCTCTTTTATTTATAACAATTTATATTTCAGGAAGGTTTGAACTTAAATGGATGCTTTCAGGTGTTATGGCAGGCGCTCTCATGACAGCTGTTTATTTTCTTTCCATTTTGAATGTGAGTATGCCAATGCTTATTGCGGCGGCGCTTCTTGTCACCCTTATCTTGTTCTGGTTTTTAAAGCTTAAATTTGCCATGGGTGCTATTGTGGCTCTTATCCATGATGTGACAATTACAGTGGGGGTATTCTCTGTACTAAATCTTAAATTTTCTCTGCCCATTATTGCAGCATTGCTTACAATTATAGGCTATTCTTTAAACGATACAATTATTGTATTTGACAGGATCAGAGAAAATATTAAAAATAAAAGGAAAATACCTCTCCCTGAATTGATAAATAGAAGTATTAATGAAACGCTGAGTAGAACTATTCTTACATCTGCTACAACTCTTTTTGTTCTGTTTGCATTATTCTTCCTTGGTGGGGAAATTATTCATAATTTTGCTTTTGCCATGATTGTGGGCATAGGTATAGGTACGTATTCATCAATTTTTATTGCAAGTCCCATACTACTTGCCTGGAGAGATAAATAATACCATTCTTCTACGGTAAAAGATCGTGATGAAGACACAAATCAAAAATTTAATTTATGTTCTTGCAAGCTTATTTTTTTTGCTATGTCTTGTTGGTTGTTTAACCCTTTCTCCCGGGAGACAGAATGCAGACCAAGAATCTGAAATAAATAATAATGAGTTAAGGCAAAGGAAAGAATTAAGCACAATAACAAATAGTTTGCATAAGCTTGCGTTTCAGATGGATGCCCAGAGGAATTCCATTATAAAATTAAACCAGGAAGTCAATTCTCTCAAAGTTATCAATAGAAAAGCCCTTAGCAAAGAAAAATTCCTTTTAGTTAGCGAAAAGCCTGTTTTACAACATAATTCATCGTCTAAGCTTAATAAGCATGAAAATCGTGATAAAATAATACAAACTTTTGTTTATACAAAACCCGGAAGGCTTTATAAAAAAGCGAGAAGTCTGCTTCTTGAAGGTAGTTTTAAAAAAGCTGAGGCATTGTTCATACAATTTATAAAAAAGTATCCCTATAACGATCTTGCGGATAATGCTTTTTACTGGCTTGGAGAGTGCCATTATACCATGGGTGATTATAAAGGTGCGGTGAAAATCTTTAAGGCTCTTGTAAAAAAATATCCAAAAGGGGGAAAAGTCCCTGCAGCGCTTTTAAAAACTGCATATGCCTACCTTTCTCTTAATGATGTAAACAGGGCTAATTATTATCTGAAACTTGTTGTAAGCAAATATCCTTTTACAGAGGCAGGAGAAAAAGCCGAATTAAAACTGAAAACTTTCCAATAATTGGAATTATCGGTAAATTGAATTCTAAATATGAGAAATATCTGCCGTGGTTTGCCTTAAAAAATGTTCCGGGTATAGGCAATTATCTGTACAAACGTCTCATTGACAGATTCGGAACTCCATTGGACGTCTTTAATGCAAAAAGAACAGAACTAAACAAGATTAAAGGTATTTCATCAAAAGCTATCTGTGGCATAATCAATTGTAAATCCTTTGGTGATTCAAAAAAAGAGCTTGATATTATTGAAAAATCAGGTTTTAGGATCGTTACTATGAATGATCCTATGTATCCATGTCTTTTGAAATATATTCCCGATCCCCCTGCTTTGCTTTCCTATCTTGGAAATCTTGATAATGCTAATCCATGCATATCCATTGTAGGTTCCAGAAAAGCAACTTCATACGGAGTTAATGTGTCGTCAAAACTTGGTTACGATCTTGCTTTAAGGGGATTCCGGATAGTTAGCGGCATGGCAAGGGGTATAGACAGCGCCGCTCATAAAGGAGCTTTAAAGGCAAAGGGGAAAACCATTGCTGTCCTCGGTACCGGTCTTGGTAGAATTTATCCAAGAGAAAATAGAAAGCTTTTTTATGAGATTGCAGATAATGGAGCCGTAATATCGGAATTTAATGTTAATACCGGTCCTGATGCAAGGAATTTCCCAATTCGTAACAGGATAATATCCGGAATTTCCACAGGTACCATTGTTGTTGAAGCAGCTATGAGAAGCGGATCTTTAATTACAGCAAGGCTTGCAGCGGACTATTGCCGTGAGGTATTTGCAGTTCCCGGAAGTATTCATTCTTTTAAAAGTATGGGAACCCATGATTTGCTGAAACACGGTGCTAAACTTGTTGAAAATTATAGGGATGTGATTGAAGAACTGCATCATATGGTCCATCCCGAAGAAATTATAACCTTTCCCGATAAAAAGAATACAAAAAAATTAACCCCACAGCAGTATTTTAATGAAGATAAATATCAAAGAGCTGTTATGGATATTATAGAGTCCTATCCACAGCATATTGATATCATTATTGAAAAATCAGGTCTTGATGCAGGTGGTATATCAGCCGCACTTCTTGACTTGGAACTGCAAGGTATTATAAAACAAACTCCGGGGAAATTGTTTCACGCTATTGAAACATAAAAATTAACAGGGATATCAGCTTAAATATGATAATTCAAATAATATTGAGGGTGCAGATTTGATAATTCTATAATATGATATTGTATTTAGACTTGAATTCTGCCCACAAAATAAATAAAGATGTAAATATACAGGAGTAAAAGTGAATAGACCACTCTTAATTGTAGAGTCTCCGACTAAAATTAAAACCATCAAAAAATATATCGGCAAAAACTATAATGTGGCCGCAACAGTGGGGCACATAAAAGATCTTCCCCAAAAAGAACTTGGTATAGATATTGATAATGATTTTAAACCGAAATATATTAATATTAAGGGAAAATCAAAGGTAATTCAGTCCTTGAAAAGAGCAGCTAACGATACGGATACTGTTTTTCTTGCACCTGACCCTGACCGTGAGGGAGAGGCAATAGCTTTTCATGCTGCTGAAATACTAAAGAAAAAAGGCAGGAATTTTTTCAGAATTTTGTTTCATGAACTCACAAAAAAAGGAATAACCGAAGCCCTTAACCATCCGTTGGAGCTTAACTATAATAAATTTAGCGCCCAACAGACGAGAAGGACACTTGACAGACTTGTGGGATATCAAATTTCTCCTCTTTTGTGGCGGAAAGTACAGGGAGGATTGAGTGCAGGTCGTGTTCAATCCGTTGCTGTGAAAATTATCTGTGACAGGGAACGTGCCATAAGGGCGTTTGAGCCCGAAGAATACTGGACAATATCTGCAGATCTTCAGACAGATACTCCTCCTGTATTTTCAGCGGCTTTGACAAAGAAAAAAGGGAAAAAAATCACAATTTCCAATAGAACCGAGGTTGAGGGTATACTTAAAGACCTTGAACCTGCTGATTTTATTGTGGATGAGATTAAAAAGAAAACCGTCAAAAGAAACCCTTTTCCTCCCTTTACCACAAGTAAACTCCAGCAGGACAGTATTAACCGGCTCAGGTTTTCAGCAAAAAAAACCATGGCCGTTGCACAGCAGCTTTACGAGGGAATTGAAATTGGAACAGGAGGCCCTGAAGGACTTATAACCTATATGCGTACAGATTCAACAAGGATTGCCGCTGAAGCTGCAAATGAGGCAATGGACCTTATTAAAGAGCAATTTGGCAGCGCATACGCCCTTGGCAAACCCAGGTTTTTTAAAAATAAAAATAAGGTCCAGGATGCCCATGAAGCCATAAGGCCTGCTTCGGTTAAGAATACACCTGAAAGATTAAAATCCTATCTTACAAATGATCAGTTCAGACTCTATGATCTTATATGGAAACGTTTTATTGCATCCCAGATGGCACAGGCCTTAATTGATCAGAATACAATTTTAATAAAGGCAGATGAATATACATTCAGCCTTGGAGGTACAAGTGTCAAATTTCCCGGATTTATGGCACTTTATACAGTATCGGAAGGAAAGAAAACAGACAAGAATGGTAGAGATGGTAAGAACGGGCAGAAACAAGTATTGCCTGTGCTTGAGACAGGACTCAAACTTGAGAGAAAAAAAATTATTCCACAACAGCATTTCACAAAGCCGCCGCCGAGATTTTCAGAGGCGTCCCTTGTAAAGGAGTTGGAAGAGAACGGAATAGGTCGTCCCAGTACCTATGCTTCTATTCTTTCCACCATCAGAGACAAGGGTTATGTTGACCTTGTAAAACGATATTTTGTTCCAAATGAACTTGGATTTATTGTAAATGATCTTCTTGTATCATCCTTTCCTGATATTCTTGATTCAACCTTTACTGCCGGTATGGAAAATAACCTTGATAATATTGAAAGAGGGACCAAAAAAGCCATTGATGTTCTTAATGAATTTTACTCTTCATTTAAGATAAAATTAGAGTCCGCAAAAAAGGATATGCTCAGTGTAAAAGGCGTAGGTATTGAAACCGGTATCAAATGTCCGGTCTGCGGCAAACCTTTAAATATCAAAATGGGTAAAAACGGGCATTTTATAGCCTGTACAGGGTATCCTGAATGTAGTTTCTCAAGTAATTATACAAGGGATGAGAAAGGCAATATTCTGATCAGTGAAACAAAAATTGATAATACCAAAATAAAGGATTGCATAAAATGCGGCAGGCCCATGGTGAGAAAAGAGGGCAGATTCGGGGAATTTCTTGCCTGTACAGGCTATCCTGAATGTAAATATACGGAATCTCTAAATGGAGGTGGACAGGCAAAGGAAATTGGTATAAAATGTCCCGTAAAAGGATGCACAGGTATGATTGCTGAAAAAAGATCAAGACGGGGAAAGATTTTTTTCGGATGTAATAAATACCCTGATTGCACCTTTGCCAGTTGGGATAGACCTGTCAATCGGAAATGCCCTGAATGCGGTTTTCCCTATCTCATTGAAAAAGAAACGAAAAAAGACGGAAAATTCCTGAAATGTCCTGAAAAGGGCTGTAAATATAAGGAAATGTTATGAATTGATTCCAACACATACAAAAAGGAGAAAACAAAATGAAAAGATCCTTGATGAAAACTACTATTATTTTATTAATGGCCTTGTTTGTATGGGGATGTGCTGCCAATGGGCCGATTGAAACCATACCTGCATTCACCCCCCATGAATTTAATGCCAATCAATACTCTTCTGCCGTTGATAATTTCCTTGTTATACTTGATGCTTCAGGGTCCATGGCTGAGAATTATAGGGGGAATAATAAATTGACCATTGAAAAAGCACTTGTCAGTCGTATGAATAAAACCCTTCCTGAAATGGGGCAGCAATGTGGTTTAAGATTTTTCGGACATGATGGAAACACTTCAAAAGCAAGTTCTCTTCTCTGTGGCATGAGTACGTATTCCACTGATAAATTTGCAAAAGGACTGAATAAACTCAAGGGTGCATGGGGTGGAAGTCCCCTTGACGTGGCGCTTAATGCAGCAGGACATGATTTTTCCTCTCTTTCCGGTACAAAAGCTCTTATTGTTATAACCGATGCCAAAGGCATGGTAACTAAGTCATCCAAAGCAATTGAGGCTGCAAAAAAATTAAAGGCAAAATTCGGGTCTTCCCTGTGTATTTATCCTGTTCTTGTGGGTAATGATGTCAAAGGCACAAAGTTCATGAAAAAGTTGGCAGAAATAGGAGGGTGCGGATTTTTTTCCAATGCAGACAAACTTCTAACAAGTACAGGTATGGCAAAATATGTTGATGATGTTTTTCTTTCCATGAAGAAACAGCCTGTAATTTCTATGAAACAAGACAGTGATCATGACGGGGTTGATGACTCCATGGATAAGTGTCCTAATACTCCTGAAAATGTTTCCGTGGACAAAAACGGGTGTCCTTTTGATTCGGATAAAGATGGCGTTTTTGACTACAAAGACAAGTGTCCTGATACACCAATAGGTGCTCCTGTAAATTCCATGGGTTGTTGGACCATTCCAAATATTCTTTTTGGTTTCGACAAATATCAGATCAACTCTGCCTCGTTGAAGAATATCGACAACAGCGTTGCCGTACTCGAAAAAAATCCATCCATTAAGATTATCATTAAGGGTTATACTGATAATATCGGCTCAAAAAAATACAATGAGATATTATCGGTAAAAAGGGCTGAATCTGTGAAGCGCTATTTTGTAAACAAAGGTATTAATGCCCAACGTTTTAAAATTGAAGGCTTTGGTTTTTCAAATCCTTTTGCCACAAATAAAACACAACAAGGGCGTGCTCTGAACAGGCGTGTTGAATTATATCCGGTAAGATAGCTGTCTTCTTGATAATAAATACCTCATAAAAGTGGCCACCGAGCAGAATATATTAATTGATATGTTTGCTCGGTGGCCTGCCTATTCTTAAAATTTTATAAGAAATTGCCTGATGTAAAGCCGCTACTATTTCATACTGAGATATTTGCAAGGTGTTCAATATATTATTTTGTTGTGAGCAGAATTGGAGTCTTAATCCAGATCTATCATGAATTTGTGTAAGTGAACTTTAAAAAAATTTCCACAAATTCATAACATCAATAATTCTGAAAGGTACCGGATTATATTATGATAATTGAAGAATATCATTTTGGAAATATAAAAATTGACGGGATAACCTACAGAACCGATATCAGGATATCTCCTTCTGGTAAAATTCTTCCTGAATGGTGGAGGAGGAAAGGACACACAGTGGAAATTGAAGATATCCGGGAGATTATAAATGATGATGTGGAAATACTTGTTCTTGGGAAAGGCAAACCCGGGTTGATGAAGGCATCAAATGCCCTTAAAAAATATCTTATGGAACAAAAGATCACACTGATAGAAGAAGCCACTTCAAAAGCTGTACAAAGAGTTAATATTTTTTTTGAAAACGGGAATAAATTTGTTGCTGGATTTCATCTCACCTGCTGATTATTTCTTTCATAGTATGATAATTCCTACCTGAATCCATAATAAATACTCAATTATTAAATAATGATGATTTCGTAAAAAGCCTGAAATCCAAGTTGTAATCACAACTTATTGTGGTTGGCTGTATGCTATAACACAGGATAATGTGGTCAAAATCTCATAAACCGACTTTTTACATGTCCATCAAATAATGCTGTCATAAATTATTCTTTTGTTAAAAATCATGACATGGTTAATTTACCCGGTTTTTTTATTTATGAACCTTTAATTTTCATTTTCATGTATTATATTTTGTCTCAGTTGCAACTTGATACTAAAAAATAAGGAGACAATGGATTTTATATAATATAATTTTACTGTGTTAGCTGTTGAAATAATATTGTACTTTTTTAATCTAACTTTGTGAAATCCGTTATGTGAAGGCCTGAATTAAATTGTCTCTTTTCTGAAAACAATGTTTAAATTTCCGGTTGATCCGGACAGGGAGGCATTACTATGTTGAAGGTTAAAAAAAATATAATTATTATGGCAGTTTTTTGCCTTGCCATAATGGCACTACCGGAAGCGGGATTTTCCCAGGTTAAGAATATGCATATGGGGCCGGCGGATTTCAGTTGGCTCGCTACAATGGCAAGACCTGCAGTGGTGAATATAAGTACTGAAAAAACTATCAGGGGCG
>Ga0256840_1004715_pt1 | contig 10066 bp, 10 predicted proteins | sample 355202metaG_FD_185969 | JGI IMG/M metagenome (GOLD analysis project Ga0256840, IMG submission 185969) | Hydrothermal vent microbial communities from Mid Atlantic Ridge, Atlantic Ocean - 355-202 | ecosystem: Environmental > Aquatic > Marine > Hydrothermal vents | place: Atlantic Ocean: Mid...
TGCTAATTTTCCAAAAATTCCCACTGCTAAAGTTCCCCAAATTCCACAGATTAAATGGACTGCTATTGCACCTACAGGATCGTCTAATTTTAATTTATCGATGAATGCAACACCAACTACAATTAAAACACCTGCAATAGCTCCAATAATAATTGCATCTGTAACACTCATAACATCTGCTCCTGCAGTAATACCAACCAAACCACCTAGTATACCATTTAAAAACATAGACAAATCATATTGTTTATATTTAAGTAGCGACACTAAAAATGCCGATAACCCTCCTGTTGCAGCTGCCAAACAAGTTGTAACTAAAACTAATGAAGTAGCTGCCGGATTTGCTGAAAGTACCGACCCTCCATTAAACCCAAACCAGCCTAACCATAAAAGGAATACTCCTGCTGTTGCAAAAGGCATGTTATGCCCAGGAATTACACCAATAGAGCCATCTTTTTTAAATTTTCCAATTCTAGCTCCTAATAGCCAAACAGCAACCAAAGCAGCCCAGCCTCCAACAGAATGTACTAATGTAGATCCTGCAAAATCATAAAAGCCAAGATTATCTAGCCAACCCGCTCCCCATTTCCAAGAACCCGCTATTGGATACACAATTCCTACATAAATAATTGTAAAAATCATAAACGCTCCCAGTTTTACCCTTTCAGCTACTGCACCGGAAACTATTGTTGCTGCAGTTGCTGCAAACATTCCTTGAAACAAAAAATCTGTCCAGTAAGTATAGCCGCCATTGGCATATTCTACTGTTAGTCCATTTTCAGGAATTGACAAACCAAATAAATCAATAAAATAATTTGGCAATACTCCTGCCATAAATGTACCTGGGTACATTAAATTAAATCCAACCAATGCATACAGCACCATCCCAATTGAAATAATAAATACGTTTTTAAATAATATGTTTATCGTGTTTTTTTGTCTTGTTAATCCTATTTCTAATAATGAAAATCCTAAATGCATTAAAAAAACCAATGCCGTACAAATCATCATCCAAACATTGTTTACCGTAAATAATGTGTTCTCCATAATAAATAATTAATAGTTGTTTTTATTTTAATGAGTTTGCTCCTTTTTCTTTAGTTCTTATTCGATATGCCTCTATAACATCTGATACAAATATTTTTCCATCTCCAACATTTCCAGTGAAGGCCGACTTCAATAAGGCATCTACCGTTCTATCTAAAAATGCTTCAGAAACAACAATAGATAAAAACCTCCGTTGTATATCTGATGTACTATAACTTACCCCTCGATACACATGACCCTGCTTCTCATTTCCAACTCCAGTTACGTCCCAGTAGCTAAAAAAATTAACTTCAATTTGGTGTAAAGCTTCCTTAACTTCACTAAATTTTGATTTTCTAATAATTGCTTCAATTTTTTTCATAATTAAAATGATTTTTTTATTAATTTCTCGTCAAAAGTATGAATATATATTTTTAACCCCTATATTTTTAGGGGTATGTATTAAATTTTTATTATTATTTATATTTTAACCCTATTTTTTTAAGGGTATTAAAATTTTAGCAGTGTATTTTTACGATATGTAATTATTTTTTAGGGGATAAAATAAAAAAATGAAGGTATTACAGTATTTAACCCCATAAAAAAAGGGGGTACAAAATAACTTTAACCCATTTATGTTGCATTTAAGATAGATAGGTTAAAAAATAATATTGAAGAATAAGTTACTTAGAAAAGTTTTGAAAGATACAACCCAACAAACACAGCTGAAAATCCCAAAACTAAAGATAATAATGTGTAAGGTAGAAAACTAAAATAATCTCCATTTTTTATGAGTAAATGATTTTCATAAGCAAAAGTAGAAAAAGTTGTAAATCCTCCACAAAAACCAGTTGCAAGTAATAAAGATTGAGTTTGTGACATATTTGAAGTTTTACTTAAATACCCTAAAATAAAACCAATTAATAAACTCCCTAGCACGTTAGAAAACATGGTTCCATAAGGTATCGCTGTTTCAAGGTTGTTTAACCATCTACTTGTATAATATCTGGCTACACTACCAAAACCTCCCCCTATAAATACCAATAAAGCTTGTTTCATGTTTCTATTAAAATTTTATGGCATCAACATCTACCCAGTTCCATTTACCTTTTACTGTTCCTTTTTGTAATGTTATAATTCCTGGGTTTGCCCTTATAATGGTTTTTAAAGTTGTTTCATCACAAAACAACATATCAAAATTCAGGTTAAACTTGTCTTTTATGGATAAATAATCATCTCGTAAAGAAGATGATAACATGTAAACTTTATAACCTTTTTCTATGGCTTTATCTGTTACATTTTTAATTGCAGTAAAACCCTCAATATCGCTTTTATCAAGATTATAAGCTATAACTAGCATTACATTATCTGCGCTTAAAATAGCATCTGTTAAATCTTCTCCATTTTCAGATTCTAGAAAAAAATCATGTACTGGAGGAAGTTCATCTCCAATATATTCCATTCCTTCTGGTATGTTTTTACCAATAGCATAAGGTCTAAAATCAATTAATGGTAAATGTACTAATACATAATAAATAACATATAGAAATAAAAAAAAAGATAAAAAAGATGTCCATTTTGCAATAGTTAAACTAAACAAAGGCTTTATTAATTTATATTTAAAAACCAATACTAGAATGAATGCTATTAAAACTATATTTTTATAAAATGTTTCCCAAGACGATAATTTAACAGCGTCTCCAAAGCAACCACAATCCGTTACCTTATCGTAATAAGCTGAGTACCAAGTTAAAAATAAAAACACCAAAATTATAGCTAACAAACTCCAAACTGTAAGTTTAGGCAGGTACCCTAAAAGTAAAAATACACCAAGCATTATTTCTACCAATATTAAAAAAATAGAAAAAGGCAAGGCATAAGGAATTAAAAACTCTAAATTCAATACGTCTGCCCCAAAATACTCTTGAAATTTATATGCTGAGCCTAAAGGATCTATTAATTTTACAAAACCTGAGAAAATAAATGTAATTGCGACAAAAAAACGTAAAATTTGGACTAGTATTCTCATAATTAAGTAGTTTCATTTATATGAATTAGCGCAAAAACCGCATAATTTATCATATCCTGATAGTTTGCATCAATACCCTCAGATACAATTGTTTTCCCTTTATTGTCTTCTATTTGTTTTACACGCAACAATTTTTGTAAAATCAAATCGGTTAAAGAACTCACTCTCATATCTCTCCAAGCCTCACCATAATCATGGTTTTTATCTTCCATTAATTGCTTTGCTACAGCCACATGTTTATCGTACAATGCTATGGCCTCGTCTGTAGATAAATCTGGCTGTTCTACCACACCTTTTTCAAGCTGAATTAAAGCCATAATTGAATAATTAATTATACCCATAAATTCTGAAACCTCTCCTTCATCTACTTTTCTTGTAGAATTTTGTTGCAATTGACGAATGCGTTGCGCCTTAATAAAAATTTGGTCTGTTAATGATGGTAATCTCAAAATACGCCAAGCAGCACCATAATCTTTTAACTTATTTATATATAACGACCGACACTTTTCAATAACATCGTTATATTGTTTTGAAGTTTGTTGCATGTAACTTTAATTATTTCCGTAAATTTCGAACAAATTTAAGGAATTAAAAAATCTAATATCTATTTATGAAGAAAATTGCTGTTTTTTGTGGCTCTAGCCTCGGCTTTAATGAAATATATAAAAATGATGCTATAAAATTAGGTCATTACTTCGCAAAACAAAACATTGGTTTAGTATATGGTGGGGGGAAAATTGGTATGATGGGTATTTTAGCCGACACTATGCTAAAGGAAAAAGGTGAAGTTATCGGTGTAATTCCAGGATTATTACGTCATGAAGAAGTAATACATTCTAAAATTTCGGAAATGATTGTAACCAAAACAATGAGTGAAAGAAAGGTGAAGATCAGCAAATTGGTTGACGGGTACATTGCTTTACCCGGTGGTTTTGGCACGTTGGATGAAATTTTTGAAGCCCTAACTTTAAGTCAGTTAGGAATTGAACAAAAACCTGTTGGCATTTTAAATACTAATGGTTTTTTTAACCATTTAATTAAACAATTAGATGTTATGGTAACCGAAGGCTATTTAAAACAATCTAATAGTAATATGTTAATTGTAAGCGATTCTGTAGAAGAATTAATTACAAAAATGTATCATTATAAAGCTCCTGAAATAACAAAAGTAATTAACAAAGTAGTTAGATAATGAAACGTGTATCACAGATTTTGAGACGTAAGAAAATAATGAATAGCATATGAAGAGTATTAATTGTAGCGGTTCTCTAGTAAATTTAGACAGTCCAAAAATAATGGGTATTCTAAATATTACTCCTGATTCTTTTTTTGACGGAGGAAAATATAGCAATCCTACCAAAATTATAACTCAAGTAGATAAAATGCTGAATGAAGGCGCTACCTTTATTGACGTAGGTGCATACTCATCTCGCCCAGGAGCAAAACACATTTCAGAAGAAGAAGAGTTAAATCGAGTCTTACCTGTTATAAAACTTCTTAAAAGCAACTTTTCAAATATTCTTATTTCAGTAGATACTTTTAGAAGTACTATTGCCAAACAATGTATTGATAGTGGTGCTTGTATGGTTAATGATATTTCAGCCGGAAATTTAGATACAGCCATGTTTTCAACTATTGCATCATTACAAGTACCTTATATAATTATGCACATGCAAGGCTCTCCCCAAAATATGCAAGAGAATCCGAAATATAATGACGTTATAAAAGATGTCCTTTTTTTCTTTTCAAAAAAAATACAAAATTTATACGCTCTAGGAATAAATGATGTTATTGCTGATGTTGGGTTTGGGTTTGGAAAAACATTAGAGCAAAATTACAAACTACTTAAATATTTAGATTTATTTCAAAGTTTAGAAGTCCCAATACTTACAGGGCTCTCAAGAAAATCTATGCTGTTTAAACCTCTAGAGATTACACAAAATCAAGCATTAAATGCAACAACAGCAGCCAATACCATTGCATTGTTAAATGGAACTAGTATTTTAAGGGTTCATGATGTAAAAGAAGCAGCTGAAGCCATTAAAATTGTTGAATTGTTAAATAAAAATCAATGAAAAAATTAGTTATACTTTTATTCTCTTTTGCTCTTTTTAGCTGTGCTAAAAAGGAAGTACAGCTTCCTACTTTGGCTGAAAAAGGACTACAAGAAATCTTCAATTACTCTGAAGTTTGGATGTTTTTTGAAGTAAAAAATAATGATACCATTGCAAACGTAAATAGAAAAAATACCATAAGCACTACGCACTGGATTTTTAATATCGACAAACGGTTACCTTTAAAAACAATAATTTCTTCCATTAGTAAATTGCAATATAAACATGCAAATTCAGTTCATTCAAAAGAAGGAATGCATAATTATTTTAGTTATGCAGATACACTCTCAAAAAAACTTTCATTTTTGAAATTTGATGGTGTTATTTTTAAAGCAGACAGTATTTTATCAAAATACTACATAAAAAAATACAGTGATAACTATTTAAAATACAATAATCTAAATCTCACATTTAACAAAAGTAATGTTTGGATAAATGATGCAAAAATGGAGCAAGGAGAATTCAAAACTACACTACTTGAATTTATTGACTTTTCTTCAGAAGGAAAAAAAACAATGTTACACTTAAACTTCAATGAAAACTTATTGTATCAAGATTATTTATTTTATAAAACAATGATTTATAATTTTAACAATGAAAATATTGCAACAAATAAAATAGAATTTATTTTCAATCCAACTAAGGTGCCCGATTGCGGTTGTGAATAGCTATTGAATATGCAATCTTTTTCCTACTTTTACAAAAACAACTTAAATGCTCGATTTTTTAGACTTTTCTTTTTTAGATGCTTTAGACATTATTTTAGTTGCCATACTTCTTTATTATGTGTACAAATTATTAAAAGGAACTGTTGCTATTAACATTTTTATTGGCATTGCCTTGGTTGTACTTATATGGAAAATTACAGAGGCATTACAAATGAAAATGTTAAGCGGTTTGTTAGGCGCTTTAATTAGTTTAGGAGCCATAGCAATACTTATTGTTTTTCAACCTGAAGTACGAAAGTTTTTATTAATGCTAGGTTCAACTAATTTTACTAATAAAAGAAATTTTTTAAAACAAATTAATTTTTTAAAAACTGAAATTCAAACAACTACGGATGTAGAATCTATTGTAATAGCTTGTGAAGAAATGGCCTCAACCAAAACCGGTGTTTTAATAGTTTTAGAGCGTACCCAAAATTTAGATTTTGTAAAATTTACTGGTGACAAAATGAATATTGAAATTAACAAACCTATTATAAAAAGTATTTTTTATAAAAATAGCCCTCTACACGATGGCGCTATTATTATTAAAGAAAATTTTATTATTGCCGCAAGAGTTATTTTACCACTCTCTAACAAAAAATTACCAGCACGGTTTGGTTTACGCCATAAAGCCGCAATTGGAATAACCGAAAAAACGGATGCTCTTTGTTTGGTTGTTTCTGAAGAAACAGGAAAAATGTCCTACATTAAAGATGGTGAATTTGTATTGTTTAAAAACAGTAACGAACTTATTGAAACTATTCGATATGATCTTAACTAAATGTTTCAGTATTTTTTCCCTATAAATTATACCCAATAGATACCATTATTATTCTTGGTAAAATATAGGTTTTAGAGTCTGAAATTATATACGATGAAAAACTATTTTGTTACGTTAAGTTCTAGAATTCAGGTTGTTTTTAATTAATGTTTACTAACCGTTAATATATGAAAGGTTGCGATTTGCAAATCGTAACTTTTTGTATGTTAAATTTACTGTTTTTTATATTTAGAACAAATATCTTAATAAATTTTAATCAAATTTGAGTTAAATCTACTATAAAAGTTAACGGGTTGTTTAAGATTTGTGCGATTAAAAAATCAGAGAGATTTTTCAGATGAAGTAAATCGGCTTGTTAAAATGTTTGTCATTTCGTGCTAAATCCAAATTTAAGCATAAATTTTATGAGTTGTTAATAGACGTTACTTCCAAGGAATTGATTTAAAAGAGACATTATAATAACCATCATTTTCTTTATTAAATTTAAGTTTTATTTTTTTATTTTTTTTAAGATTCCAAATATTTAAAAAGTCGCAATTTATTCGGATAATTTTATAGTGATTATGATCAAATGTATTATTCAACAAATTAAATTCATTTTGTATTGATTTTTTTTTGCTCATATATGAACTCCAATAATAAATCACATAATACTCATAATCATCTGAACCAAATGTTTTAATTTGTTCTTGTGTGTCTAAATTAATTAAATCTTTAACATCTTTAAATACCTTATTGGAATTAATCTGTAAAGAATTTAAATTTTCAGTGATGATTTTAATTTCATCATTAATGCAAGTTGTTTTTTTAAAGCTTATTTTCTCCCCATTTTTATTGTAGATGTTCAAACTACCATTAAATGATAAGCTTAAAATTTTATTAAAAAAAATCGAATCCTTAACACCTTCTTTGTAATAATAATCATTTATATTATCATCAAATATTTGGTTTCTAATATTTTTTAATTCCTCTACTGTAATAACTTTAGGATTTTTAAATCCAATAATTATTTTAGATATACTAATACAAGACGTCAAAAATATAAAAATAAAGGCAGAGAAAAATACTCCACCTTTATTTTTAATGAAATTATAATTCATTTTTATAATCATAGATTACTTTAGCACTAAATGTTTTTTCATCATCTAAATCAATATCAGTTGTTTTTAATTTAGGCAAATCATTTCCGCATCTGAAACCAATTCCACTTTTACAACCTGACTTTCTTGTAGCAATTCTAAATTTCACATCAGGAGCTATTGTGATATTTTCATTTGTAAAAATAACAGGTACTTTTAATTGCTCATTTGTGGTATCAAGAATGCTTTCTCTTGAAAAATCATTAGATATTTGAGTTTTTGATTTCGAAAAATCATTAGTTATTTGAGTTTTTGATTTTGAGTTATCAAAGATTGGAATTTCTTCATTACTAATAATTATTTTAGAATTTTCAAATAAATCAATAGATTTTTCATTGCAAGAGCTTAAAGTTGCTAAAGTTAATAGCAGAATTAATGCTAATGATAATTTTTTCATAATTTTTAATGTTTTTTATTTTGCTTACTCTCAGATAAGTTTAAAGTCGCTGTTTCAGCAATTCCGACTGTTTTAGATATCCAATTTTCACTTTTGAAAAAGAGTAATTTCTTTGTTTTCTTATTCCGCAAGTCGGAAGATCCTTAATTCACTCTACTTACTCGGTTCTTATGGCTACCAACATTTGACAAAACAACTATATAGTATATGTTTACAACTATTTATTGTCTTTTTATTTTGTTAAAACTACGAGGTCTATTACTTTTGCAACACTTTCCTCTGTTTGTTATAGTAGCCATGTCATAGTTAGTGGTTTTAGGTTAAACAATGTATTCGCATATTTTGTTCTTAAAATGTTACAAACAGAGGATTTTTTTGTTTTATACTATTAGTTTGAGATTCCTGCCTACGCAGGAATGACAACATTAAATAGAAATTTATTCTTCTGCTTATAGAAATCAGATTCCTGCCTTTGCTTCGACTCCGCTCAGCAACCACGCAGGAATGACAATTATTTAAAAAAATGGATTTACAGCAATTATTCCTTTCATTTTGCAATTTATTTTTTGGAGTTAGTATCTTTTTTCAGGCTAAATGTATAATAAATAAATAAAAAAGACTTGACAAAATTTTTGCACTATTTTATGCTATATACTTAAAGTTTATGGTTTTAGCGTACTAAAGTAAGTAGAAAGCCTACTTTTAAGAAAATTTGTAGTTAATTGTATAATGCTTCTTTGGTTATTTTTTTTAACAAAAAAATACAGCTCCACAATTAAACACTAATTAAGCAACTTCACTTGTAAATTGCATATCGTACAAATTTTTATAGTAGCCGTTTTTATTCAACAACTCTAAGTGAGAGCCCTGCTCCACAATTCTACCTTTGTCCATCACAATAATTTTATCAGCTTTTTTAACAGTAGTTAACCTATGCGCTATAATTATAGAAGTTTGGTGCCTCGTAATTTTATCAGTTGCTTGCTGAATTAATTTTTCTGAATAAGAGTCTATAGATGATGTTGCTTCGTCTAAAATTAATATACTTGGCTTACTAACATAGGCACGTAAAAAGGCAATTAATTGCCGTTGTCCAGATGATAGCATTGCCCCTCTTTCTTTTACATTGTAATGGTAATTATTAGGTAAACTCATAATAAATTCGTGAATTCCTATTTCTTTGGCTGCGTTTTTAACTTCGTCTAACGTAATAGTTTCATTACTTAAAATAATATTATTAAAAATTGAATCTGAAAACAAAAAAACATCTTGTAAAACAACTGCTATTTTCTTTCTTAATGATTTTAAGGTATATTGTTTAATATTTTGATTATCCACACATATTTCACCTTCATTAATTTCATAAAAACGATTTATTAAATTTATAATGGTAGATTTTCCTGCTCCTGTTGCACCAACTATAGCAACTGTTTCTCCTGCATTAACATTAAATGATATTCCTTTTAAAACTTCTTCACCTTCAATATAACTGAAATGCACCTTTTTAAATGCAATGTTACCCTTAAAATCTTTAGCCTCAACTTTACCTGTTTTATCAATTTGACTATGAGTGTCTAAAACTTCAAAAACTCGATCACCAGCTACCATTCCCATTTGAAGTGTATTAAACTTATCGGCTATTTGGCGTAGTGGTCTAAATAACATTTGAGACATCATAATAAATGCAATAATCTGTCCGGCATCTGTTATTCCTTCATTTACAATATCTAAACTACCATACCACACCAACAAACCAACAGCAATTGATGATAAAATTTCAGCTATAGGAAAGAAAATTGAATAATACCAAACAGTTCGTACATGTGCTTTTTTGTGTTTATCATTAATTTTTAAAAAATTTTCATATTCAATTTTT
>Ga0256840_1004716_pt1 | contig 10062 bp, 8 predicted proteins | sample 355202metaG_FD_185969 | JGI IMG/M metagenome (GOLD analysis project Ga0256840, IMG submission 185969) | Hydrothermal vent microbial communities from Mid Atlantic Ridge, Atlantic Ocean - 355-202 | ecosystem: Environmental > Aquatic > Marine > Hydrothermal vents | place: Atlantic Ocean: Mid...
AACGTGGAGAGCAGGACGAAAATGATAAAAAATACCCAGGCGTTGGGAAAAGCCTCCATTACCGGTCTGGCTATGCCCATAGACCAGCTCTCGAGGGTCATGACCTGAAAAAGTGTGTACATCGAAGCGCCAAGCGTACCGAACCACTGAGGGAAAGCCTCTCCATAGAGTGACGTGGCCATGATGGCAAAGACGTAGAACATCAGAAGAAGTATCATAGCTACCGAACCTATGCCCGGAATGACACTTACAAGAGCCGCAATGATCTTTCTCATCTGCGGAACTACGGTAAGAAGCCTGAAAAGCCTGAGTACTCTTAAAACTCTAAGTATGGAGAACTCGTCTGTGGCAGGAACGAGAGATATGGCGACTACGAAAAAGTCGAAAAGACTCCACGGGTCTTTGAAAAACGAGACTCTGTGGACGTAGATTCTGAGGATAATTTCGACTGTGAAGATAGCTATGACGAGCCAGTCGAGAAAAACCAGAACGGGGCCATACTCGGACATTACGCTTTTGGATGTCATTAGACCCAAGGTGATTCCGTTGAATATGATAAGCGCCGTTATAAAGTTTCTGAACTTAGCCGAACCTACAAGTGCAGAGACCTTTTCGTACATGATTCTCCTTTTTTGACAGAATTTTATTCTATCTCTATCAATAAAACGGGAGTGTCGTAGAGTTAAACTCTATTCTTTAGAAAAATATATGATGTAGATCAGTATTATTGCATTAGTCATTGGTCATTAGTCGTTAGTCGTTAGTCATTGGTCGTTTGTGATGATGAAGTCGAGTATATAGGAGGCATCGTGGTAAAGGCAGCTCTTTTGTCTCTATTTCTCATCTCTTTCTCTTTCGCTTGCAGTGGAGACTGCATCAAGTGCCATCCGGTTTTGAAAAAGAGTATCGACGAACCTCACCATGAAGTTATAAAAAGGTGTATCGAGTGCCATAAAGATAGTTCCACCGGTGTTTCAAGCTGCGGTCAGGACTGCTTCGAGTGTCACGACAAAAAGAGACTGGTCGCTTCGCCGCTGCCGGAGCACAGGGCGATAAGCCGCTGTTCCAGGTGCCATATGGGTAAAAAGGAGTTTATGAAGAGCCAAGACCCCTTTTTCATACCCTGAAAAATTTCCGGCTTTTTGCCGATATATGAGTTATCAAATGTGCAAGGATGCGACATGGTACAGCTAAACACTCTTACATCTACGATGAACTCTTTTTCGTTCGATTTTACTACAAGCTCCGGTGACACTATATCATTATCTCTATACGACAACAAGTCTATAGCTTACGAGAGTTTTGAGAGCGGGGGCTCCAGCGGCTTCTCGATGAGCCTCAAGCATGAGTTCGGCTACTCCTTTTCATACAGAGGAGACGGAATAGATGCGCAGGATATGAAAGAGATCGAAAAGGCGATGAAAGAGATAAAACCTCTCTTTCAGAAGTTTATGGAAAACGTGCGCGAGACCGATCGGATGCCGGGAGCTAAAGAGCTGACCAACCTTTCTCGGAAAATAAGGTCGAAAATGCCGAAGCTTGAAAGTCCCGACGCTCTCGATATGCTAAAAGAGAGGAGTGTCGATACGATCGACGAGCTGCTTAAGAGTTTCGAGAGAAACGACAAGGTTCTAAACGCGTCGAAAAGACTCTTCGACAGAGTTTTCGAAAGGCTCGACGGCTTAGAACTATATGTTTGATTTTATATAGAAATTTCGAAAAACTTCAAAGCATCGATCTCTTCGTCCGTTAAATCGTCGAGTTCTATCTTGCCGGACTCGATGCCGCTTTTCAGTTCGTTTTGGATAAATCGGTACGCATCCACTCTCGCCTTTTGCAAGTTATCTATAAGAGCGATACCGTTGAAGATGTAAGGCTCCTCTCTCTCAATGCAGAGTATGGTCCCCTCCTGGCTGCTTTCCAAAAACTCGGCCACTTCACGGTAGTTTATGTCGAATTCGCAACTGTACCATATGAGGTTGTCGAGCTCTTCGTCGGAAAATTCCGAAATCCCCTCTCCGGCCGCATCGAGATATAGGGTATGTTTAGAGTTTGATTCTACTATCTCTTCCCAAGCCTTCGCCGCAGATATGGAGATCTTCTCTCCTTCATCCTTTATATCGTAATTTTCACCGAGAGTTTTCGCCAGCGGTGTCGCTTTTGTCACGGCGGAGCCGATGATGGGCTTTGGTACTCCTGCGTAGATGTAGAGATTTTTGGGTAATGAGCCCTCCTTCGCTTCGACGATCTCACCTTCGGGTGTTATACCTATGAATTTACCTGCGTTTACGGCCTCTATAAACTCTCTTTTGTCGACTTCTACCAGATCTTTGACCAGATTGTACAACTTCATATCGGACCTTTTTTGGCGCTATCTTACACAGCTTTCGCCCATCTTTTCATTATTTGGACTCTTTAGTTGCTCGGTTTTATCCTATGAATTTGCCGCTTCTTAGACGTTGAGCCTCCATTAGTTCCAGTTCTCTGGCTCCCGATACGACTATGTTGCTGTCGGGTACGTAGTCGAGCAGCTCGTCTCTTCCTTCATAGTGGATGGAGTTTAGAATGACTCTCATTACGTTGAGTCTTGCCAAGTGTTTGTTGTCCGAGCGTATTATCGTCCAGGGAGCTATAGTGGTGTGGGTATGTTTGAGCATCTCGTACTTCATATTGGTAAAGTCGTCCCACCGCTCCTGCGCCTGAAGGTCCACTTCGCTGAGTTTCCACTGCCTCAGAGGGTCTGTCTTGCGCCTCTCGAAACGTCTTCTCTGCTCCTCTTTCGTGACGCTGAAGTAGAGTTTTATGAGGGTGATTCCGTTTCTTACAAGCCCCTTTTCGAAACTTGGAGTATCCTCCATGAATGTCCGGTACTCTTCCGGGGTACAGAAGCCGAAAACCGGCTCTACCATCGCCCTGTTGTACCAGCTTCTATCGAAAAGTACTATCTCGCCACCTCTGGGGAACTGCTCTACGTACCTTTGGAAATACCACTGTGTACGCTGCTCTTCGGTAGGTTTGCCCAGAGCGACGACGCGGTAGTGCTTCTCGTTCATGTAGCGGGTGACCCTTCGTATCGTACCGCCTTTTCCCGCTGCGTCGCGCCCTTCGAAGAGTATGATCATTTTCTGTCGGTTTATTTCAAGATGCTTTTGAAGTTTTATGAGCTCGGCCTGGTAAGGCTTGAGCTCTTCAGCTTCGAGATATTTTCTAATAGCCTTCTTTTTTTTGAGCAGGACCGGCAGTGGGTCCGAGTTGCTGCAGACTTCTACGTCACTGTACTCTCTTAACTCTTCTACAATCTTCTCATCTTTTGCCACGAAAACCGCCTTCTCTTTTTTTGTAGATACTTTTTTATTGTATCATTTTGGAACTAAATCTTGACGCTCGATCTAGGAAAAATATGGAAAACGAAAAGATAGAAGAGCTTCTAAAGAGTATAGAAGCTGCCGAAGCGAAGCTCTATGAAGAGCTTGAAAAAGAGAAAGAGAGCCTGAAGTGCGACTTCGAAAATGAGAGAGTTCCGCTTTTGGAGTACATAAAGAGTGCCAAGCCTGCTTACATAGTGACCGCTCCGGTCATCTACTCCATGATAATACCGGCTTTGATAATGGATCTGTTCGTTACCGTGTATCAGGCCGTATGTTTTCCGATTTACGGTATATCCAAGGTAAGGAGAGGGGAGTATATCGTTTTCGACAGGCACCGTTTGAGGTACCTGAACTCCCTGCAGAAACTCAACTGTCTATATTGCGCCTACTTCAACGGCCTGATCGGGTACGTAAGAGAGATCGCCTCTAAAACCGAGCAGTTCTGGTGTCCCATTAGACACTCCAGGCGCATAAGAAATGCCCATCGCAGGTATTGGCACTTTTTACGATACGGTGACGGTGATCGTTTGAGGGAGCGTTGGATGAAATTGAGAGAGGAGCTTGAAAGTGAAAGTTGAAGAGTGTATAGAAAAGTACATAGAGGAGCTTGAAGGGGAGGTCATGAAGATTCTATCCGACCCAAAAACGGATAAAAAAACTAAAAACCTGGCGATGAAACCGCTTGTAAGCAGAAAGAAGATTTTACAAAATACGATTGAAGCTCTTGAGCTTGTGGAGAGGGTGCACAAAGAGGAGATGCAGAAGGCGGGGCGCTAAGCGCCCCCTAACTTTAGACGGAAGTGAGCTGTAAAAGCTCCTCTTCCACTTTTTTGAGCCTCTTTTGAGCCTCTTCGAGGGCCTTTCTGTTCTCTTCCACTACCTCTGCCGGAGCGTTGGCGACGAACTTTTCGTTTTTCAACATACTCGAGAGTTTCACTACCTCTTTGGTGAGTTTTGCCTGCTGTTTTTCAAGCCTCTGCAAAATCGGTTTCAGGTCTATTCCGGTAAGAGGAAGGTAAACCTCCATATGTTCACTCACATCGGTGATGGCATCTTTCACTTTCTCCGTAACGAGCGCGACATCTTCTGTTTTCGCCAAGAGTTTGATGAAGGGTGCCGCAAGCTCTGCATCCATAGGGGTATCGGGCTTTATGTAAACCTTCTCTATCTTTTTGCCGGGCATATCCACAGTCGCTTTGGCCCGTCTTATGGAGACTATCGCTTCGATGATAGCGGAGAACTCCCCCTCTATCTTCTCGTCTCTGCCTACAGGTTCGGGGTAGGGCAGGACCATGACTGACGAGTCGCTCTCAAGCGATGTTTTGGAGAGTTTATGCCACAGATATTCTGTTATAAAAGGCATAAAAGGGTGCAGCAGCTTCATAGCCTCCTTAAAGATGGCTCCAAGCTCGCCTACGCTATCTTTGCTCGCTTTTGAAAGCTCTATGCCCCAGTCGCAGAACTCTCCCCACAGGAAGCGGTAGAGCGTAGTTGCAGCGTCGTTGAATCGATACTGCTCTATGAAGCTTCTTGTCTCCTCCACGGCAAGCGCGAATCTTGAAAGCATATATCTTCCAAGCGGCGTCTTGACCTGCATGTTCTTTAGATTTTCAAACTTCTTTTCATTCATCAGCAGATAGTTGGCGGCATTGTATAGTTTGTTGGTGAAGTTTCTGCTAAGCTCCAGTTTGTCGTTGCTCAGTTTGATGTCCCGCCCCTGTACCGCAAGAACGGCGAGAGTGAAGCGCAGAGCGTCGGCGCTGTACTGCTCTATCGTATCTAACGGGTCTATGACGTTTCCGCGCGATTTCGACATCTTGTTTCCGTGTTCGTCCCGTACGAGCGCATGCAGGTAGATATCTTTGAAAGGTAGCTCTTTCATGAAGTGCTCACCCATCATTATCATACGCGCTACCCAGAAGAAGAGGATATCGAAACCGGTTATAAGAAGATCGTTGGGGTAGAACTCCTCCAAATCTTTTTCGCTCCACTTTACGCCTTTAAGAGCCTCTCCGTTACCCCAACCGAGTGTACTGAAGGGCCAAAGAGCCGAACTAAACCATGTGTCGAGGACATCGGGGTCCTGTTTTACCATTTTTGAGCCGCATTTTGGACAAGTCGTAACCGACTCCTCTTTACTAGCCCACTCATCTCCGCACTCGTCACAGTAAAAGACGGGAATCCTATGTCCCCACCAGAGCTGCCTGCTTATGCACCAGTCGCGCAGATCTTTCATCCAAGCGTTGTAGCTGTTTATCCAGTGGGGCGGGAAGAAGCGCGCTTCACCCTCGTTTACTCTCTCTATCGCCCTTGTAGCTATCTCTTTTTTAACAAACCACTGTTTCGAGATGTAGGGCTCCACTACATTGTGGCAGCGGTAGCAGTGGCCTACCTGGTGCCTGTGCTCTTCGATCTTCTCTATGTAGCCCTTTTCATCGAGGCGAGATACGATCTTCTCTCTTGCATCGAGCCTCTCGTGGCCTTCGAACTCTCCCGCGAATTTGTTCAAGATACCTTTTTCGTCGAACACAGTTATAAACTCGAGATTGTGGCGTTTGCCAACTTCGTAGTCGTTGGGGTCGTGTGCCGGCGTAACTTTTACCACTCCCGTTCCAAACTCCATATCGACATGTTCGTCGGCGATGATCTCTATCTCACGATCTATAAGCGGTAGGCGGACCCTTTTGCCGATAAGGTGTTTGTAGCGTTCATCGTCGGGGTGAACCATGACGGCGGTGTCGCCGAAGTATGTTTCGGGACGGGTCGTCGCTACGACTACAAAGCCCTCCTCGTCCGCAAGCGGGTAGCGAATGTGGTAGAGCTTTCCGTCGTGCTCTTCATACTCGACCTCTATGTCGCTAAGCGCCCCGTCATGGGTACACCAGTTGACCATATAGTTTCCGCGGACGATGAGTCCCTCTTCGTAGAGTTTGACGAAAGCCTCTTTCACGGCATTTTTGAGCCCCTCGTCCATCGTGAAGCGCTCTCTGCTCCATGCGGGAGAGACCCCAAGTTTTCTCATCTGGTGGACTATCATACCGCCGCTTTGCTCTTTCCACTCCCACACTCTTTTCAAAAAGGCCTCTCTGCCAAGCTCCTCTTTAGTTTTTCCCTCTGCCAAAAGCTGCTTTTCGACGACGTTTTGAGTCGCTATGCCGGCATGGTCGGTTCCCGGCTGCCAAAGGGTTTTATAGCCGTCCATCCTTTTGTAACGGACTATGATATCTTGAAGGGTAAACGTCAAGGCGTGGCCTATATGAAGGCTTCCGGTAACGTTTGGCGGAGGCATCATTATGCAAAACTCTCTGCCATCTTTTTGGATTTTCTCGTTTCCGTCCACTTCAAAGTAGCCGCGCTCTTCCCATATTTTGTAAAATTTCTCTTCGAACTCTTTGGGATCGAAACCTTTTTTCTCGCTCATTTGAACCTCTATAGTGAATAAATTGACGCGATTATACCCAAGAGCGGGTAAGAGGGTTGTTAAAGATCAAAGAAGCGCTTGAAAAAATTTGCTATAATTTTTCTAAAATCTTATAGAAGGATTCGCATGGCAAAAGCTTGCCCCATATCTCAAAGAAGAACGGACTCCTATCTTGAAAGAGTAGAAGCTTTCATAACTGCGTGTGTCGTAACTCTTTTTATAATGAGCTGCACCTTCGTTGTTCCGCTGCTGCTTGTATTGGACTATCTGCTGAAAATCTTTTCATCAAACAGATATGGCCTCTTTAGACCATTTTCAAAAAGAGTCAAAAACGCTCTTATGCTTCCTTGTAAAGATGTAGACGACGCACCTAAGGCATTTGCCAGAGTCCTTGGCGCTTTTATGTCGTTCAACCTGATAGTTCTATATTTTCTGGGGCTTCATATTCCGGCCGTTATACTCTCCGTCGTTTTTATAACTTTTGCGCTTCTTGAAGCGTTTTTCGATTTTTGCGTAGGGTGCAAGATATATGCTCTTTGCAAAAGAGGATGTTAGAGAAACCTCAATCATAACGGATTAATCAAACTTTCGATAAAATCGGCTCAATTTTCCCTTTTATGGAGATATCATGACCCAACCTCTTCTTATAGAAATAGGAGTCGAGGAGCTTCCTGCGGCTCCGCTTCTTAAAGTTTTGGAGCAGATAGAGCGCTCCTGGGCCGAGATTTTGGAAAAAAACAGGCTGCTTTGTGATTTTGAGTTTTCATATACGCCAAGAAGGCTCGTTTTGTGGCATCCCGAGTTTTTAAAAAAACAGCTTGAGAGCGAAGAGGAACTTTTCGGACCGCCGCTGCAGGTAGCTTTCAAAGATGGCGAACCCACAAGAGCCGCTGAAAGCTTTGCCAAAAAGTGCGGTGTCGCTTTGAGCGAGATCGGCAGATCGCAAAAAGGGGGCAAAGAGGTCCTCTACTACAAAAGGGTGATACCCGGCAGAGAGTCAAAAGAGCTGATCGACCGGATGTTGAAAGAGTGGATAGCCTCTATGCGCTTTGGAAAGATGATGAGATGGGGAGCAAGAAGCGACGAGTTTATCAGGCCCGTAAGATGGCTTTTGACCCTTCTTGGAAACGAAGTCGTTCCGGCGGAGCTTTTCGGCGTAAAGAGCTCCAACACTACCAGAGTCCATAGGCAGGTGAGTTTTGAGCCTGTTGGCGTAGATTCGGCGAAAGAGTATTTCGAACATTTGCAAAAGGGTGGAGTAGAGCTGTTTGCGGATAGAAGAAGAGAGAAGATTTTGGAAGGTTTTAATGAGCTTGAAGCCAAAAGCTCTCTAAAAATAGGAAGAGATGAGGATTTGATGGAAGAGGTTGTAGCTATTACCGAGTATCCTACGCCTCTTTTGGGAAGGTTCGACGAGAGTTTTCTGAAGCTTCCTCCTGAAGTGATAATGACCAGCATGAAAGAGCATCAGCGCTATTTTCCGGTCTTTGAAAATGGAGTTTTGCATAACGGTTTCGTTGTCGTCTCGAATGCCAAAACCGATGATTTTTCGCAAATTGTGGCCGGCAACGAGAGGGTTTTGAAGCCCAGACTCTCCGATGCGATCTTCTTTTACGAAAATGACCTCAAAAAGGGGCTCGACCCGGAAGGGTTGAAAGATTTACTCTTTATGGACTCACTTGGAAGTATGTACGACAAGTGCGTCAGGGAGAGTGTTATAGCCACCACTTTGGCCGAAGTTTACTCCGACACTCTTGAAAAAGAGTTCCATAAAGAGAGGGGCGAGTTGAAAGCGCTTGCCGAGAGAGCCGCGATGCTCTCCAAAGCCGATCTTCTTAGCGAAATGGTATACGAGTTTACCGAGCTTCAAGGGGTTATGGGCTACTACTATGCGAAAGCTCAGGGCGAGGATGAGTTGGTGGCACTTGCTATTCGTGACCAGTACCTGCCAAACGCTGAAGATGGCGAACTCCCTTCGAACCTCTTTAGTGCAATCATAGCCATATCTTACAAGTTCGACAATCTGATGGCTCTCTTTTCTATCGGAAAGATTCCTACCGGCTCGCGCGACCCCTTCGCCCTAAGGCGTGCCGCTGCAGGTATAATTCGAATAGTCACCCATTTTGACATCCCTTTCAATATAAGTGAGATGATAGAGTACTTCAAAAAGGAGTACGCGCCTTTCGATAGCGCAGAGCTCGAGAAGTTCTTCGACGAGAGGCTATACAAAGCACTCGATGTAAACCCATCTATCGTCACGGCCGTTTTGGCAAGCAAAGAGAGAGATATAAACGAGATAGTAAAAAAGGTTCAGGCTCTAAAAAATATTGTCGAAAGCGATGAGTTCAAAGAGATCTTCACCACTTTCAAAAGAGTCGCCAATATTGCGAAAGATATAGATCTCGAGGCTGAACTCTCGGTGGATAGCGGACTCTTTGAAAAGAGTGAAGAGGAAGATCTCTACAATACCTTCCTGGAAGTTACGCAAAAAGAGTATCCGGACTATGAAAGTATGCTCGATGCGCTATTTTCACTAAAACCGAAGCTCGATAGATTTTTCGACAATGTGATGGTAAATGCCGAAGACGAGAAGCTAAGAGTTAACCGAAAAAATCTTGTAGGCTCGATATATCGTGCATTCAAAGAGGTTGCCGACATCAAAGAGATAAGCGTATAAGAGGATAGTGTGTACGACACCATCGTCATAGGTGCCGGAATTGCCGGGATATCTGCGGCCTACTGGCTAAAAAAGGAGGGTCAGAAGGTACTTTTGATCGACAAAAGAGGGCTGCTCTCAGGTGCTAGCGGTGCGGCAGGCGCGTTTTTGTCGCCCCGTCTCGGCAGAGGGGGCGATCTTCAGCTTCTCACCAACGAAGCCTATCTTTTCGCCCTAAACTTCTACTCTGAAAAGACACCTGAAGATTTTTTCCAAAAAGGGGTTGTAAGAGTCCCGAAAGATGAAGTTGACGCTAAAAAGTTTCAAGAGTACAAAAAGCATTTGAAGATTGCTCATGAGCTTTATGGTGCAAAAGAGCTCCCTTTTCTTTCAAAGGAGTGCACCGAGCATGAAGCTATAGCTTTTTTGGATGCCGCTTTTGTTGATCCCATGGGGGTGGCTAAAACTTTGAGCGAGGGCATAGCATGCCATTTCGGGCTCGATGCTAAACCGACTCGAGAGGCAGATCTATGGAGAGTAGGGGAGTACAGAGCCAAAAACATAGTTTTAGCCACCGGGTCGGAGCGGTTGTCGGTAGAGGCTCCATATATCGAGAT
>Ga0256840_1004717_pt1 | contig 10059 bp, 5 predicted proteins | sample 355202metaG_FD_185969 | JGI IMG/M metagenome (GOLD analysis project Ga0256840, IMG submission 185969) | Hydrothermal vent microbial communities from Mid Atlantic Ridge, Atlantic Ocean - 355-202 | ecosystem: Environmental > Aquatic > Marine > Hydrothermal vents | place: Atlantic Ocean: Mid...
ATCGGTTGCATTATATATTTCCACACCATAATGTGTATTATATGGATTTGCTTGTGAAGTATTATTGTGATTCCACATAATGCCAATATAATTTCCAGACTGAGAAACCGAAATCCAATCTACATACGCTGGAGCATCATTATTATTTCCCCAAGCACCTGCAAACAATTCTGTATGAACTACTTGGTTGGTTTGCAAATTGTATGTTATTACATACATATCGGTATTTTTTTTAGCAACAAACGCTACATAATGATCGTTTTTATCAATATTTCCTTCTCCTGGTCCTAATTTTACAACATCATAAGCTATCTGATTGGCATCATCAAAATAAATATGACCAACTGTACTAATAACTTCTGTATTGATATTATATGTTTTTATAGTTCCATTTTCTTTAAATCCGTACAAAATATCAGCATTGGTATTAGACCAGTAACTTGGATAAATAGCTCCTCCAGGTAAATCTCTAATCTTTTGATGTGTACTGGCATTATAAATAGCAACCGAATAAAATTTATAGACACTCGCATCTGCATTCCATGGTTGAATTTTTGAATATTCATGTGTTGGATACCAATTCCACGCTGGAACAAATTCTGTAATTTGTTTAATTGTCATAGTTTCAGGTACAGAAGTGTCATCAACAGTCATATTAAAACCTGGCAAAGCAGGAGTAACGGAATTGAAAGTTTGATAGGCTTGGTCTGTTGGAAATTGAGCAAAAGCAACAAAAGACAGGCTTAAACTTAGTAAAATAAAAGTGAAATATTTCATAGTTGTTGTGTTTTAAGCAATAAAGATATAAAAAAACTGCCCAAATTGGACAGTTTTTTAAATTCTTTAAAAGAAAAGTTGTCTAAAATTAAGCCAATACTTCTTTTACTTTATCTGCAGCTTCTTGAAATTCGGTTACTGAAATTACATCTAAACCACTATTTTCAATCAATTCTTTTGCTTCTATAGCATTAGTTCCTTGTAAACGTACAATAATTGGTATTTCGATATTACCCATATTTTTATAAGCATCAACAACACCTTGTGCTACTCTGTCGCATCGAACAATTCCACCAAAAATATTTACTAAAATAGCTTTTACATTTGGATCTTTCATAATGATTCTAAAACCTGTTTCCACACGTTCTGCATCTGCTGTACCTCCAACATCTAAGAAGTTTGCAGGTTCACCACCAGATTGTTTAATTAAATCCATTGTTGCCATTGCAAGACCTGCTCCGTTTACCATACAGCCTACATTTCCGTCAAGATCAACATAATTTAAACCAGCAGCATTTGCTTCAACTTCAATAGCGTTTTCTTCTCTAAAATCACGTAATGCAACGTAATCTTTGTGTCTAAACAAAGCGTTATCATCTAGTGTTACTTTAGAATCTACTGCAATAATTTTATCATCACTTGTTTTTAGTACAGGATTTATTTCAAATAAAGAAGAATCAGATTTTACATAAGCAGTATATAAAGCAGCAACAAACTTGGTCATTTCTTTAAATGCTTTTCCAGATAAACCTAAGTTAAACGCAATTTTACGAGTTTGAAATCCTAATAATCCTAATTCTGGATCAATTTCTTCTGTAAAAATTAAATGAGGTGTTTTGTCTGCAACTTCTTCAATATTCATTCCTCCTTCGGTAGAATACATAATCATATTTTTACCTGTTGCTCTGTTTAATAAAACGGACATATAAAATTCGCTTGTTTCAGATTCTCCTGGATAGTAAACATCTTCGGTAATTAAAACCTGATTTACTTTTTTTCCTTCTTTAGAAGTTTGCGGTGTAATAAGCATCATTCCTAAAATATCATTAGAAATACTTTTTACTTCGTCTAAACTTTTTGCAAGCTTAACTCCTCCACCTTTTCCACGTCCACCAGCGTGAACTTGTGCTTTTACAACCCACCAACCAGTTCCAGTTTCTTCGGCTAATTTCTTTGCAGCTTCAACTGCTTTTTCTGGAGTATCTGCAACAATTCCTCGTTGAATATTTACTCCAAAACTATTTAATAATTCTTTACCTTGATATTCGTGTAAATTCATTTTGATTAAAATTTTATGGATTACAAAAATAATTAATTTTTAACGGAAGTTTAGATGAATCTGAAAAAATATTTGTTTTATTTTCTTTAACCTTTGCGGATTTAAGGTTTAACAAAAAATTTAGATATTTAAAGAGGATTTTGCTTAATTTCGCTTAATTAAAAAAGAAGTAAATTACAATGAAAATATACACACTCTTATTTTTTATATTATTAAACTGGAGCTTTTACGCTCAAGAAACAATTACACATAAAAAATTAACCATAAAACGAGTTGATAAAGCGCCAAAAATTGATGCTAATTTGAATGATGAGGCTTGGCAAAATACCGAAATAGCCAAAGATTTTATCATGTTTAAACCAGATAATGGGAAACCAGAACCTCAAAATCAAAAAACTGAAGTTAAAATGGTTTACGATAATGAAGCTATTTATATTGCAGCCTATCTTTATGATGATAAACCGCAAGAAATACCAATGGAATTCCAAACTAGAGATAAATTTGGGAATGCAGATTTCTTTTTAGTTGCTTTAAGTCCGTCTAATGATGGTATAAATTCTACACAATTTGTAGTGATGAGCTCTGGAACTCAAAATGATGCCATTGTTACTTCTAATGGTGAAGATTGGTCTTGGAATGCTGTTTGGGATTCTAAAGCTAAATTGGTTGATGACGGTTGGATTGTTGAAATGAAAATACCATACTCTGCTTTGCGATTTTCAAATGAAAAAGTACAAACTTGGGGTGTAAATTTCCATAGACAACATCGCAACTCTAGAGATCAATATTCTTGGAATTTTGTTAGCAATAATCAAGGAAGAACACCTCAATACGATGGCGTTTTAACAGGTATTGAAAACATAAAACCTCCTGTTAGATTAAGTTTTAATCCATATATTTATGGTGCTGTAGCAGATTTTGCTAAGCAAACAGAATTCGATTGGAATGTTGGAATGGATATAAAATATGGTTTAAGCGAAAACTTTACTTTAGATGCTACTTTAATTCCAGATTTTGGACAAGCAGGTTTTGATGATATTCGATTAAATTTAGGTCCTTTTGAACAAAAATATTCAGAAAAACGAGCATTTTTCACAGAAGGCGTCGATTTGTTTTCAAAAGGAAATTTATTTTATTCTAGACGTGTTGGAAATGCTCCAATTGGACAGTATTTTGATTTGAATGATGATGAAGAAATTATAGAAAATCCTAATAAAGTAAATTTATTAAACGCCATTAAGGTTTCTGGTAGAACAAAAAAAGGCTTGGGAATTGGTGTTTTTAATGCCATTACCCAAAAAACAAAAGCTATTGTAAAAAATACAATGAACAATACTACTCATGAAGTTGTTACAGAGCCTTTGGCAAATTACAATGTATTGGTTTTAGATCAACAGTTTAATAAAAATTCATCAGTAAGTTTAGTAAATACCAATGTTACTCGCGATGGTAGTTTTAGAGATGCCAATGTTACTGGTTTGCTTTTTAATTTGAATAAAAAAGACAATACTTACGGAATGAGTGGTGGTCTTTCTATGAGTAATGTTTATGAAAATCAAGAAACAAAATCAGGTTTTGAAGGTCGGTTTGATGTAGATAAAACTTCAGGGAAACATAGGTTTGGAGTTGGAATGGATTTCAAAAATAAAACCTATGATAAAAATGATTTAGGTTATATGCGTAGAAATAACACCATTCAATACGATGCGTATTACAGCTATCGTATTTTAAAACCTTATAAAAACTTTAATAATTTTAATGTTTCTTTAAGAACGAATATTCGTTATTTACTTGATTTAGATAAAAATACACCAAGTTATCAAGCTAAACCGAATTTATATACTGGTAATTTTACAAATTTACGCTTTATGGCAACTACCAAAAAGAATTTGACTTTTGGAGGTTCTTTAAAAACTACTTTAGGTAATCAATACGATTATTATGAACCACAAAATTTAGAAGAAGGTCGGTTTTTTATAGATAAGCCTTTTATTGGTTTTAGCGGATTTGTTTCTACGAGTTATAGTAAAAAGTTTGCCTTTGATTTATCGCTTTTTAGAGGAGTTAAATATGATGCTACTCGTAATTATACTGATTTTGGTTTTTCACCACGTTACCGTTTTAACAATCAGTTTAATGTGGTTTATAATTTTAGTTATTCTATTGGTCATAATGAAAAAGGATTGGTAAACCGTGATTTTAACGGAGATATTATTTTTGGTAATAGAGACAATAAATCCATTACCAATTCCATTAAGGCATTGTATAATTTCAATACAAAATCGGCTTTAAGTCTGAGTTTTAGACACAATTGGAATCCTGTTACCTACGATAAAAATTTCTTTAAATTAAATTATGATGGTTCGTTGAGTGATAGTAATTACAATCCAGAAGTAGATTATTCTGATTTATCACACAATGTAAATTTTAATAGTTGGAATGTAGATTTAAACTTTAAATGGGAGTTTGCTCCAGGAAGTGAGCTAGTTGCATTGTACAGAAATCAAATAGGAACGTATGACAGACAATCACAACTAAATTTTAATGACAATCTCTCTAATTTATTTAAGGAAGATCAATTAAATAGTTTTTCTGTAAAAATAATTTATTACTTAGATTATAATCAAGTGAAACATTGGTTGTAGGTTTTATATTGAATTTTGAAATTGATTTTTTTGGTTTGATTTATGACAAAAATTAACAATCATTTAAAATTTCTTTAATTTAGAGACCTCACAGGTTTTAAAAACCTGTGAGGTCTGAATACTAAGGTGTTGATTTTTACAAATCTACATGTGTTGAAGTGTTTTTTTGTCATGTATTAAGAATATATTTTATATTTAAAAACTGTAACATTTTGTTTCATGACGAGTCTATTAAATATATTTACAACTCAAATCAAGCAAAATGAAAAAGTACACCTTTGTATTCTTAATTTTTATTCCGTTTTTAGTCTATTCTCAAAAGGAAGCTGTAAAAAAAGAATTAACTGCCAAAAGAATTCAAAAAGCACCCAAAATTGATGGTTTATTAGATGATGAAGTATGGAAAACAGCAGCTATTGCAAAAGATTTTGTAATGCTTCGTCCAGATGCAGGGAAGCAAGAACCTCAAAATTTAAAAACCGAAGTAAAGATTGTATATGATGATGAAGCAATTTATGTAGGAGCTTATATGTATGATGATCATCCAGAAAATATTTTAAGAGAGTTTAAAACAAGGGATAATTTTGGAAATGCCGATTTTTTTGCAGTAACAATAAACCCTACAAATGATGGTATCAATCAATTTGAATTTTTCTTAACCAGTGCTGGTAATCAGAATGATGCTGTTGTGAGTGCAAATGGCGAAGATTATAGTTGGAATGCTATTTGGGAAAGTGGTGTCAAGATTGTTTCAGATGGTTGGATTGCAGAGTTTAAAATCCCTTATGCTGCCTTGCGTTTTAGTAATGAAAAAGAACAAATTTGGGGAATTAATTTTCATAGGAAATTAAAAAAAGCCAATGAACAATATGTTTGGAATCCTGTAGATGTAACTATTGGAAGTGTTGCGCAATACGATGGAATTCTTAAAGGTATTTCAAATATTAAACCACCTTTGCGTTTAAGTTTTTATCCGTTTATCTCTGGAATGGTTACCAATTATCAACAAAAAACAGATTTTGATTGGACAGGAGGATTGGATTTAAAATATGGTATTAACGAAAGTTTTACTTTAGATGCTACTTTAATTCCTGATTTTGGGCAAGTGGCTTTTGATGATGTTACTTTAAATTTAGGTCCTTTTGAACAAATTTATTCAGAAAAAAGAGCTTTTTTTACAGAAGGAACAGATTTATTTTCTAAAGGAAATCTATTTAATTCACGTAGAATTGGTGCTTCACCTATTAATAAATACACTATTTATGATGATTTGAATGATAATGAAACTATTGTTGATAATCCTGATAAAGTAAAAGTGCTCAATATTATAAAAGTTTCTGGAAGAACAAAAAAAGGGCTAGGTATTGGTGTGCTTAATGCCATAACCGATAAAACGGAAGCCTTAATTAAAGACGAATCAACACATCAAACTAGAAAGATAACTACAGCGCCTTTGGCAAATTATAATGTTTTTGTTTTAGACCAACAATTCAACAAAAATTCATCTATTTCATTGGTTAATACCAACGTGCTTAGAAACGGAAATACACAAGATGCTAATGTAACGTCTTTACTTTACGATATCAATAAAAAAGACAATAGTTATGGTGTTTCTGGAGGTTTTTCATTTTCTAATATCTTTAAAAGGGAAAGCACCATAACTGGAAAACAAACCAATATTCACTTAGGAAAATTATCTGGAAAGAACCGTTTTGGAATAGGTGCTAGAATAATGGATGATAAATACAATAAAAACGATTTAGGTTACCAAAGAAGAAATAATTATATGAGTTTTAGTGCAAATTATTCTTATAGACAATTTAAACCGAAAGGTAAATTTAATAATTATAGTATTTATTCTTATGCAAGTATAGGTTATTTGTTTAAATTAGATGAATCTTCACCTTTTTACGAACATAAAAAAAATAAATTTACAGGCAATCATTTAAGCGTTGGCTTCTGGGGAACAACCAAAAAACAATGGAATGTAAGTGCTAATTTTAATTCGGGTTTTGGAACAGATTACGATTATTATGAACCTCGTGTTTCTGGCAGATTTTATGCTTCTAGTCCGTCATTTAATTCCAATTTTAACCTATCTTCAGATTATTCAAAAAAATTCTCTTTTCATTCTTATTTGTTTGCTGGTTTTGCACATAAAGAAAAAAACAAATGGATTGGAGGAGGAGTAACGCCTCGTTACCGATTTAATGATAATTTTTCCATAAGTTATAGTGTAGATTATGATATTGATAATGATGAATTAGGCTTTGCAGATTTTGATGATGACGATAACAGTATTTTTGGAAACAGAGATTCAAACACTTTAGAAAATGCAATTTCTGGAAAATATAATTTCTCTACAAAAGCTTCCTTAGGTTTATCTGTTCGTCATTTTTGGACACAAATTAATTATGATGAGGAGTATTTTGTTTTAAAAACCGATGGAACTCTTACTAACAGCAACTATTCTGGAAACAACAACGCTAATTTTAATACATGGAATTTTGATTTAAAATTTAATTGGGAATTTGCCAAAGGAAGTCAGTTTGTAATTCTATACAGAAATAATATTTATAAAGATGATGAGCTTTCAAGAATAAAATTTGGAGAGAACCTTAACAATTTATTTAAAGAAGATTTATTTCAGAATTTATCTGTAAAATTGATATACTATATTGATTATAATTGGTTTTAGTACTCAGTCTTCAGTCTTCAGTCTTCGGTCTTCAGTCTTTAGTCTTCAGTCTTCAGTCTTCGATCTTCTTTCTAAAAAAAAACACACTATCTTTGTAACAAATCAAAACTTTTTACTACCAATAAATAACCAACTTAACCAAACTTGAACCAAGAACTAGAAAATAAATTTGTAAAAGAGCTAAAAGATAATCAGGGAATAATTCATAAAATTTGTAGAGCCTACACCAAGGGCGAAGCGCAACACAAAGACTTGTTCCAAGAAATATCAATTCAGCTTTTTAAAGCCTATCCAAAATTTAGAGGCGAATCAAAATTTAGTACTTGGATGTATAGAGTTGCCATAAATACAGCAATTTCGTTATACAGGAAAAAGAAAAGACAAATAAAAACGTCAGAGATATTTGACAATTTAAAAGAGTTAGAATACAAAGGTTATGATGATACAAAAGACAAACAAGTAGAATTATTATACCAAGCAATTGGATCGTTAAATGATATTGATAAAGCCTTAGTTTTAATGTATCTAGAAGATAAACCTTATACAGAAATATCACAAGTTTTAGGTATTTCCGAAGTAAATGCAAGAGTAAAGATGAATAGAGCAAAGACCAAATTAAAAAACATATTAAATCCTTAATCAATGATGGCAGCAGACAATTTAAAGGAAATATGGAAAAGTCAAAATATGAGTAAAATCCAATTCTCAGAATCGGATATTTATAGTATGATTCATAAAAAATCGGCTTCTATTGTAAAATGGATTTTTTACATTAGTATTATTGAATTTGTAGTGATGCTTATTGTACCTGTTTTTATGAAGGATACTTCTTCTAAAATGGAAGAAATTCACATGCTTAATTTATACCGTATTTCAAACTTGTTATCTTATGGAATTGCAGTAATTTTCATCATTCTTTTTTATAAAAATTATAAAAATATTTGTGTTCATGATAGTGTTAAAAAATTGATGTCAGATATTTTAAAAACACGAAAAATTGTAAAATCTTATGTAGGTTTTCAATTGTTGCTTGGCGGAATTGTTTCGCTTATTTTAATATTAAAAACCAGTGGAGAAATTACACAAAACATCAACCAGAGTATGTTGTGGGTTGTTGCTGTTGTTGGGGTTATCATTGTGCTTGGTTTAATGTGGCTTTTCTATATGTTGATTTATGGAATTTTATTAAATAAGCTTAGAGGGAATTATAAAGAATTGGTAAAATCTGAACAGACTGCTTAAGTGGATTTTTAACACATAGGCACATAGTTTTTAAATATTAAAAACATATAGAGTGCGTAGAACATAAAGTTGCGTACTAACTTGTAACCAATAAAACATATAAACTACACATAGAATATGTTCTGAATTTATTTAACTTTCCACTAAAGGTAGGATAGGCTAAAATTGGATTGCAATTAGTTCATGTACTTTTATTTTTTAAGTGTTCGTGAATCACTTCGGTAGATTTCTATTTTAAAAGCGAAAATCTATATATAATTCGTGTTATACCAATTTATTTCAAAATACGCTAAATAAATTTGAAGTGCAGTTAAACGGAGAAAGATAAATAATTTATGTGTATTTGGTATTAAGCCTCACAATGTTATAAGTATAAATATAATAAAAAGATTCTAACATTCGTAGAAATGAAAAAATAATAAACCTCAAGAATATTATTTCTTGAGGCTTATTTTTAAAATTAGAAAAGTATTATACTTCAATACCTTTCATCATTTTATTCCAATATAAATATGGTAATAAGTATTTTTTAAGTATCCATAAACGCCAATGTTCTACAGAAGAATCTGATATCATTAATGGGAATTGTTTTAGTTTAGGATCTGGAGCAAAAACAGCACCATAAGTAAATTCAGCTAAGACCATTTTACCATAACCAGTAACTAACGGACAAGATGAATACCCTTTGTACTCTTTATCTGCTAAATCATTTGATTTTATTAAGTGTAGAATATTACCTACTACAACAGGCACTTGTTTTCTAATAGCTGCACCTGTTTTTGCTGTTGGCAATTGTGCTGCATCACCTAAACCAAACACATTACTGTATTTTGTATGTTGTAATGTTTTATCGCTAACACTTACCCAACCACCTTCATTTGCTAATGGAGAAGCTGCTACAAATTTTGGAGCTGCTTGTGGTGGAGCTAAGTGCATCATATCAAATTTAATTCCAAAACGTCCATCTTTTTTAATCGTTCCTAATTTGTGATAATTGTATTGAATAGATTCATCTAATGGTAAATGATCTTCATTATCACCTTGAATAACTACACAACCACCTGCTTCTACATCTTTTGCTAATTCATACCAAGCGATTTGCTTTTCACCATCAACTTCAACTAATTTATGATGGAAACGAATATTAATATCATATCTATCAATTACGTTCATTAAGGTTTTTGCAATTGGTTTCACTCCAAAAATCACAGATCCTGGTGTTGCAAATACAACTTTGGTTTTATCTGTTAAATTATGCTTCTTAAAGTAATCTGATGCTAGATACATTATTTTTTGAGGAGCTCCTCCACATTTAATTGGTGTAGTTGGTTGCGTAAATAAAGCCGTACCACCTTTAAAGTTTTTCAACACTTCCCAAGTATGCTTTGGATCTGTGTAATTAGAACAAACTACACCTT
>Ga0256840_1004718_pt1 | contig 10058 bp, 9 predicted proteins | sample 355202metaG_FD_185969 | JGI IMG/M metagenome (GOLD analysis project Ga0256840, IMG submission 185969) | Hydrothermal vent microbial communities from Mid Atlantic Ridge, Atlantic Ocean - 355-202 | ecosystem: Environmental > Aquatic > Marine > Hydrothermal vents | place: Atlantic Ocean: Mid...
AATTGATAACTCAAGCAAAATAGAATACATTTAAACCCATTTACTTCACTTATTTTTAATATGGACATGAAACTTAAACACCCCCTTAGTATTAGCAGCTTAATTGCATTTAGCCTTTTTTCCACTCAAGTATCGGCACAATCGCTACAAGAAGCAATTCAAAGAACAATTGATGAAAATCCTCAAATACAATCTGCAAAATCTGAACGCGCTGCTATTGAGCAGGAAATAGACCAAGCAAAATCAGCCTATTTCCCCACCATAGATATTGCTGCTGGGATTGGCTGGGAACAGTCAACTAACCCAACCACTCGCCGTCGAGGTGACGGTACCGTTTCTTTTGGCAGAGAAGAAGCATCCATTCAATTAAAACAAATGATATTTGATGGCTTAGCAACCCCTAGTGAAGTTAACCGCCATCAAGCAAGAACCAATGCTAGTGCTTATACTGTTTTCGGTCAATCTGAAATCACTGCACTCAATGCGGTTGAAGCTTATATCAATGTACTTCGTCGTAATGAATTATTATCTTTAGCAAAAGAAAATTTACAGGTTCACCAAAAAACAAACAATCAAATTTCATTACGCAGTAGTCGCGGTATTGGTAAACGTGCGGATGCTGACCAATCAAGTGGGCGTTTAGCACTTGCAGAAAAAAACACATTATCTGAGTCTGGCAACCTTAAAGATGCAGAAACTGCTTTTTTAAGAGTAGTAGGCGTGCTCCCCGTTAATTTGAAAGCCATTACCCCACCTATTGAAGCATTACCCAGTAATCTAGAGTCTGCTATTGAACAAGCTGTCGCTAACCACCCCATTTTAAAATCAGCTAATGCAGATATTGATTCTGCTTTTGCTCAGCATGAAACAGCAAGAGCAGCCTATTTACCTCGTTTAGATTTTGAGGCCAGTGCCTCTCACAATGTTGACCTTGATGGGATTAAAGGCAAAAATGAAGATGCTACCGCTATGCTACGTTTTCAATATAATCTTTTTAATGGTGGAAAAGACATCTCTCGTCGTAAACAAACGGCTAAACTAATCAACCAAGCTAAAAACATTAGAGATAACACCTACAGACAGGTCGTAGAGAGTATGCGCTTATCTTGGGTGGCGTATCAAATTATTAACCAACAAATGAGTTTTTTCAAGCTTCATAAAGATGCAAGTATCAAAAGTAATGCGGCCTATCAAAAACAATTTAATATTGGCCAACGTTCCTTATTAGACTTATTAGACTCAGCAAATGAAATGTTCGTTTCTAAAAGTGCTTATACCAACGCAAAATATGATGAAGTTTATTCACAATATCGTATTTTGGCCAGTAAAGGTGCTTTAAATAAGTTTTTAAAAATCAAACTTCCTGAAGAAGCAAACACCTTATAAATAATTAATATCTATAATTTCGATATAACTATTCAGTTTGTGAGTAGACAATGGTGATGTAGGAGCGTCCGCCCTCGGCAATTGCTCCTGCATTGCTCTACCTACGTGCACCCATGCACTAGTCGGCGCGAAGGTAATTGAACGCTTTAGAGCAAAGAGCATCATTTTAATCGCGCCGAGGGCGGACGCTCCTACAAAACATCGAGTTAGAGAAATCTCATTTAATTCTAAGCTCACCTTTGTTTCATCTTTCGCCTTTTCTGTTTCCTCTCTATAATAGCCATAATCAAACACACTTAAAATTTTAGAAAAGAGGAATAACTAATATGTCCGTACAAAAAATGGTTGATCTAGATTTATCGGGGAAACGTGTTTTAATTCGCCAAGATTTAAACGTACCCGTTAAAGACGGTAAAGTCACTAGTGATCTCCGTATTCAGGCAAGTGTCCCAACTATTGTAAAAGCACTTGATGCGGGCGCAGCTGTTATGGTCATGTCTCACCTAGGTCGCCCGACTGAAGGTGAATTTGACGATGCCTCAAGCCTAAAACCCGTTGCAGAAAAACTTTCAACCTTGCTTGGAAAGCCCGTCCGTCTTGAAAAAGACTGGTTAGAAGGAGTTTCTGTTGCTGCAGGTGAAGTGGTACTTTGCGAAAACGTCCGTTTTAATGTGGGCGAAAAGAAAAATAGTGATGAGCTGGGTAAGAAAATGGCTGCCTTATGTGATATTTTTGTGATGGATGCTTTTGGTACCGCCCATAGAGCACAAGCATCAACTCACAGTGTAGCAAAATATGCTAAAACTGCCTGCGCTGGCCCTCTTTTAGCAAATGAGCTTGATGCTCTAGGTAAAGCATTAAACCAACCAGAACAACCCTTAGTTGCTATTGTTGGTGGATCAAAAGTCTCTACAAAACTAACCGTCCTAGAATCTTTATCCACAAAAGTGGATCAATTAATCGTAGGCGGAGGCATTGCCAATACCTTTATCGCGGCGGCTGGTTATTCAGTCGGTAAATCCCTGTACGAAGAAGATTTAATCGATGAAGCCAAAAAACTAATCGCGGCGGCTAAAGCAGCGGGATCTGACATTCCTGTACCAACAGATGTCGTTTGCGCTAAAGAATTCTCAGAGACTGCCACAGCAACAATCAAAAAAGTTTCTGCTGTTGAAGATGATGACTTAATTCTGGATATAGGCCCAGAAACTTCTAAGCTATATGCTGAAATGCTGAAATCTGCAGGTACTATTGTCTGGAACGGCCCTGTAGGCGTATTTGAAATAGAGCAATTTTCTGAAGGGACTAAATCAATGGCAAAAGCCATCGCTGAAAGCTCAGCTTTTTCTATTGCTGGTGGTGGTGATACCTTAGCGGCTATTGATAAATACGGGATTAAAGATAAAGTCTCTTATACTTCAACTGGCGGTGGAGCCTTCCTTGAGTTCTTAGAAGGAAAAGTATTACCTGCTGTTGCTATTTTAGAAGAAAGAAGTAAATAATATTTTGCTGTGACTATTCAGCACCTTTAGTAGAATGCTTGTAACCGTTCAGCCCCTCTCTTTGGAAAAGAGGGGGTTAGGAGAGGTTTTATTAGACAAATCCCCCTCAATCCCCCTTTTTCAAAGGGGGAGGTGAACGGTTACAAATGCTTTGTAGGAGCGTCCGCCCTCGGCGCGATTAAAATAATGCTCTTTTCTCTGGAATTTTCAATTATCTTCGCGCCGACTAGTGCATGGACAGATATTTGCTCCTGCAATATCTGCACTCACTACATCCATGTAGATTATGCACGTAGGTAGAATAATGCAGGAGCTATTATCGAGGAGCAGCGAAGCGGTGTGCCGAGGGCGGACGTTCCTACATCACCATTGTCTACTCACAAGGTTCAATCGACATATTCAGATCGATTCAATTTATTAAGCATTTCCTTTTCTTCACTGCTTAACAAAGTAGATAAATCCTTTGGCTTTACTGCTTTTTGGTGCCCCCCTGTTTTTCCAACCCGTCTAAGCATTTTCCTTCGAGCAATTGCTCGACGGTCGGAGTTACGCCGATCCTTTTTTGGCCACAACAAGTATTCTTGCTGAATAATCCTGCGCCACTCAGCACTGCCAAATTTAAATTGAATTTTTCGCCGTTCTCTTGACCTACGTTCAGCGACACGCCGAACCTTCTGCCTAACCTTATTAGCAACCATCTCAAACTTCTCTATATCTATTATTTCTAACATAACCTACCATATTTACCAGTACAAGGTAAGCTGGCCACAACAAAAAAATACATTAAAATTGCTAAATTAATATTTTTTTGATAAAATGGTCAGTTCTCTTTTATATAAGCAAAAGTTTTGCAAAATATAATCTTACGAGATTAATTCAAAATTTAATAAGGTTTTTTTAAAATGGCTCGAGTTACCGTTGAAGATTGTTTAGAAAATGTTGAAAATCGCTTTAAACTGGTTTTATTGGCCAGCAAGAGAGCGCGCCAGCTATCAAAAGGAGCTGAGGCGTTTATTTCTCGGGACAATGACAAAGATACTGTTCTAGCTTTACGTGAAATAGCAGAAGGCCATGTAACAGAAGACAATGTTGACCTTTTACATAATGTTGGTGAACATTTTACAACTGAACAACGCCCAGAATCAATCCCTGATGATATAAGCTAGAAATTATGACAGAGGTAGCCATTGCTAATTTTTTACCTGAAATAGAACTCCCTGAAGAAAAATTACTCAGGCGCTTACAATCTATTATCAGTGGCTACCTTAATAACAAACAAGTAGACTCTATTAATCACGCCTTTCATTTTGGCGCTGATGCACATTCCGGACAATATCGAAAAAGTGGCGAAGCTTATATTTGCCACCCCCTATCAGTAGCGATAACCCTTGCAGAAATGCATATGGATACCCAAGGAATTATTGCTGCAATTTTACATGATGTTATTGAAGATACCCCTATCAGCAAAGAGCAAATTGTAGAGGAATTTAGCCAAGAGGTTGCCGATTTAGTTGATGCGGTCACAAAACTAACTAAACTTGATAACAAGTCTCGCGCAGAAACCCAAGCCGAAAATGTTAGAAAGATGATATTGGCAATGGCTAAAGACCTTCGCGTGATAATTGTTAAACTCGCTGATCGTTTGCATAACATGCAAACACTCGGCGCCATGCCGATAGAAAAGAAACGCCGTATAGCTAAAGAGACTCAAGAAATTTACGTACCTTTAGCCAACCGCCTAAGCATGAATAGCATAAGACACCAACTAGAAGGACTCTGTCTAGAAGCTATTCACCCTCATCGTTACCAAGCCATTCGACAAGCGGTAAAAAAAGCACGAGGCAATAGGCGTGAAATTGTTAATACGATAGAAAGTGCTATAAAAAACAGGCTTAATCAAACGGGTTTAATTTTTGATGTGGCCGGCAGAGAAAAAAATGTAGCGAGCATCTACAAAAAGATGCGACGTCAGAAAATACCATTCTCTAATGTTTTCGACGTCTATGCATTCAGAATTTACTGCGACCAAGTCGATGACTGCTATCGTATTTTAGGTTGCGTTCATAATTTATTCAACCCTATTCCGGGTAAATTTAAAGATTACATCGCCCTACCAAAAGCGAATGGCTACCAATCATTACACACTATTTTAATTGGCCCTTATGGTGTGCCGATTGAAATTCAAATTAGAACGCATGAAATGCATCGCATGGCCGAATCAGGCATTGCTGCACATTGGGTTTATAAATCAGGCGACACATCTGGTGAACATGTAAGAGCTAGAGCAACCGAATGGCTTAGAGACTTATTGGAAATACAAAAAACAGCAGGGGATTCTTTAGAGTTTATTGATAACCTTAAAATCGACCTATTCCCTCAAGAGGTCTTTGTTTTCACCCCTCAAGGAAATATTATCAAACTACCGAGAGGCGCAACCATTGTCGACTTTGCCTATGCAGTACACACTGATATTGGTAGCACTTGTGTTTCAGCTAGAATTGACAATAAACTAATACCCTTACAAACACAGCTTGAAAATGGAATGACAGTTGAAGTCATTACTGCATCCTGGGCCAGACCCAACCCTCTTTGGCTTAATCATATCATTACCGCCAAAGCACGCAGCAGCATTAGAAACTATCTAAAAAACTTTCAGCAACAAGATGCTATCAATTTAGGACGCCGCTTACTGGAGAAGGAACTTAAAACCCTTAATATTGAACTCGATAATATTGCTGAGTCACGCCTTTTACAATTACTAGAAGTCATGAAAATGCAATCAATGGATGAACTACTTGAAGCAATAGGGTTGGGCAATAAAATGCCTATACTTGTTGCCAAACATTTATCACAAGAAGACATTCATGCTGCCATAAAATTAGAAAACACAACAACAGAAAACACCCCTTTAATTATTAAGGGTACTGAAGGAATGGTGATTACTTTAGCCAAGTGTTGCCACCCCATTCCAGGTGATCACATTGTTGGTTTTTTCAACCCCGGCAAGGGCATCGTCATTCACCACCATGAGTGCCGTAATAGCAAAGACGTTAGAAAACAGCAAAGCAGCTGGATCGACGTAGAGTGGAGCCATGAAATTTCTGGCGAGTTCTCTGTAGAACTTAGAATTGAACTACTCAACCAGCGCGGTACATTGGCAACAATTGCTTCAACCATATCAGGTCTGGACGCCAACATTGAAAGTGTTACGATTGCCGATCAAGACGATAAAGTATCCATTGACCTTATTACTCTAGCGGTAAAAGATAGAGTCCATTTAGCCAATATTATCCGTAAATTGAAAAAGCTATTCATTGTATTAAAAATCACTCGAATTAAAGCCTAATACCAAACCGTTTGTAGAGTGATCTTTAGTCAGCTATGATAAGACAAAGAGTAACCGTTCTCACCTCCCCCTTTGAAAAAGGGGGATTGAGGGGGACTGATCGGTTACAACAAAGAATATTGATCGGAACACCAAAATGACTAAAATAATCATAGAAACAAACAAAGCACCCCAAGCAATTGGCACTTATTCTCAAGCTATAAAAGTTGAAAATACAGTTTACCTTTCAGGACAGATTCCTTTAATTCCAGAGACCATGGAAATTGCTGAAGGTGATATTTCCGATCATATCAAGCAGGTCTTTGATAACTTAAACGCCGTTGCCGAAGCTGCTGGCGGAAATTTTCATGATATTGTTAAATTGAATGTTTTTTTAACCGACCTTTCCAATTTCCCTGTGGTTAACGAAATTATGAGTCATTATTTCACTCAACCTTATCCTGCTCGTGCTGTTGTCGGTGTTGCATCACTTCCTAAAGGAGTAGGCATTGAAATGGATGCGATCATGGTAATAAGAGAGACATACACTAGCTAAAACAGTCAATATGGATGCTTTGCTTCAACCCGTTTCAACATTATCAGGTATTGGCCCTCAGTCGACTATCCGTTTTGAAAAACTGGGGGTTCACTGTATAAAAGACCTGCTTTTTCACTTACCTCACCGCTACCAAGACCGTACCAGAATATACCCTATTAACAGCCTATTACCCGGTATGTCTGTTCTATTTTGTGGCACAGTGGAGTTCACAGAAGTTCTAATGAAAGGCCGTCGCAGTTTACTATGCCGACTGAGCGATTCAACTGGCTATATCAGCTTAAAATTCTTTCACTTTACTGCCAAACAAAAAGCAGATTTAAGCCCAGGTACATTAGTCAGTTGCTTTGGGGAAATTCGCTACGGCTATCAGGGCAAAGAAATTGCCCACCCTGAATACAAAATCATTACCTCCACAGACAATATCACTGAGCCATGCTTAACCCCCATTTACCCATTAACCGAAGGGTTGCACCAAGGCACCGTCAGAAAAGCAATAACCCAAGCCTTAACCCTTTACTTTCAAGCACCTGAACAATTGGCTGACTGGCTTCCATCCCCGCTATTAAAACAATACAACTACCCTACTTTAAAGCATGCCTTACAAGCATTACACCAGCCAGAACAACAATCTACCGAACAGTTACAACAAGGCAATCTAATTGCATTAAAACGACTCGCCTTTGAAGAGTTACTAGCCCACCATCTTATTCTATTAAAAAACAAACAGTCCGTTAAAAAATGGCTTGCCCCTGTTTTAACCACAACAAAAGCCAAGTCTCAAAGTTTTTTAAACGCTCTCCCCTTTCAATTAACTAAGGCACAAAATCGTGTTATTGAAGAAATTATTCACGATTGCCAATCTCATCACCCGATGCTTAGGTTAGTACAAGGTGATGTAGGTTCAGGAAAAACCGTGGTAGCCGCCTACGCAGCATTACTCGCCTTATCAAGCCATTACCAAGTTGCCATTATGGCTCCCACAGAGTTATTGGCCGATCAACATAACCGTAATTTTAATCAGTGGTTCAAACACCATGATACTCAGATTGTTTATTTAACTGGCCAACTTAAAGGAAAACTGAGAAAACAAGCCTTAGCCGCTATTGAAGATGGAACCGCAGGTATTATTATTGGAACCCATGCATTATTTCAGGAAAGTGTTAATTTCCATCAACTGGGTCTTATTATTATTGATGAACAGCACCGCTTTGGTGTCCATCAACGCTTAGCCTTAAGAGAGAAAGGTCAAACTAAAGACAGCCGACCTCACCAACTAGTCATGACAGCAACACCTATCCCTAGAACACTGGCAATGCTACAGTATTCAGATCTGGATATTTCGATTATTGATGAGTTACCCCCAGGACGAAAACCAGTGACCACTTGTGTTATTCCTGCTGAGCGCAGAGAACAAATCATTGAAAAAATAAACAACTGGACTAACAATAAAAATCAAACCTATTGGGTTTGCACCTTAATTGAAGAATCCGAAGTTTTACAATGCGAAGCAGCTGAAAATACAGCTGAATATTTAACCCAAGCATTACCTAATGTACGTGTTGCTTTAGTCCATGGTCGTATGAAAGCAATAGAAAAAGATGCCATTATGCAAGGCTTTAAAAACCACGACTATGATTTATTAGTAGCAACCACGGTTATTGAAGTGGGGGTTGATGTACCCAATGCCAGTTTAATGATCATAGAAAACCCTGAAAGACTTGGCCTATCCCAACTTCACCAGTTACGCGGGCGCGTAGGTAGGGGTGATCAAGAAAGCTACTGCCTGTTAATGTATCAAACCCCCTTATCAAATATGAGCAAACAACGATTAAGCATATTACGCGAAAGTAATGATGGCTTTATCATTGCTGAAAAAGACTTAGAGCTACGAGGGCCAGGTGATGTTATGGGAACTCGCCAAACAGGGTTAATGCAATTCAAAATAGCCAATTTAGAACGAGATATTACCTTGCTGGATCAAGTGCAAGATGCTGCTAACCTCATCTCCAGCCAATATCCCCATAGCATTCAGCCATTAATTGATCGGTGGTTAGGTCAAACTACTCTTTACTCAGAGGTATAAGCCCAGGTGCATAAAAATAGCTTCTTATTTACCCAAGAACCCCACTGGAAAAAAAAACACCCCGGTTTACAACAAAAACTGCCGACTAATGTTCACTCATGGGTTTATGAAAAAAACTCTTTAACTCGTCGTTTAAGACAAGTATACGGCCACGAGGTTACGGTCGAAATTTTATTTCACCGCTGGAAACCCGCTTTTCTGGGAGAATGTGATCGATTAAACTTACCCCATCAGCAATTTAACCTTGTGCGAGAGGTGTTACTACATGCTGCAGGTAAACCCCTTATTCTTGCTAGAACAATTCTGCCAGAACATACCATTAAAATAGCTAAACGTAACTTATCTCATTTAGGTACACGGCCATTAGGTGAAGTTATTTTTGCTTACCCCAATTTAGAACGCCTAGAACTTAACACTTGTTGCATTCCCTATTCCCTATGGACACCAGAGCTGACTGATAGGGTCAATATTGAACAACAAGTGTGGGGAAGAAGAACTGTCTATGCTATTCAAAAACAGAAAATGTTAGTCAGTGAGTTTTTTATGCCTGGAGCCTTAGAAACCTAGGACGGTTTAAGTAAGAGCTCTTAGCAGGAATCTCTGTGTCCGTAGGCGAACCCTCGCTCAAACTTATGCCCACACTTAACTCACTGCCATTAAGTTAAACAATTTACTAATGTGCTGACGAGACCGCAAGCGCATCAGCTGTATACGATGCACTTCGTTCCTCAGCGCATCCTACCTGTTACCTTATCCTAATGGCTGTGACCTTATGCTTTTCGCAGTCACGGATGCGGAATTTATAGCGAGTTATTTATTGTCTTTCCTGGTTACCCATGAGCTTCCGCAATTTAAAAAAAGCCAACATTGCAACCCCGTCATTCCTGCATTCTCTTAGCAGGAATCTAGTTCACTGAAAATGGACCCCCGATAAAAGACCTCGGGGATGACGCGTGGCACAAGGGTTTATTCTTTTTCCATATGATTTGGCGGAAACTCATGGGTAATCAGGTTGTCTTTTGCCTTAGGCAACCAGCAACAAATACCCCACCCACCTTACTGGCTTTTTTATCCCCGCTCAAACCATCTCAATCGTTACGAAGCACACGGATGTGCAAGTGTCGCTCGAAGCAGGATGCTGGTTGCGACCGTAGCTGGCTATGCGCCTCTTGAGATAGTTTGAGCAGAAACAAAAAATCTGCG
>Ga0256840_1004719_pt1 | contig 10058 bp, 8 predicted proteins | sample 355202metaG_FD_185969 | JGI IMG/M metagenome (GOLD analysis project Ga0256840, IMG submission 185969) | Hydrothermal vent microbial communities from Mid Atlantic Ridge, Atlantic Ocean - 355-202 | ecosystem: Environmental > Aquatic > Marine > Hydrothermal vents | place: Atlantic Ocean: Mid...
GATGACATTGGAGTTTGCATCGCTACCGATATGAATCTTCATACCAAAGTAGAACTGGTTATTCTTGAGAGTAGAGCGCATTTTTGGGTCGCGTTTACCGCTTTTGTTCTTTGTCGATGAGGGGGTACGATGGTTGCATCTATCATGCTTCCTTTTGAAACAGCGATGCCTTGCGACATGAGATAGGCATTGATGTCATCAAACAGGGCGCTACTCAGGTCATGTTTTTCAATCAGGTGACGAAAGTTTAAAATAGTGGTTTCATCGGGTATCGCATCTTCAATAAGCTCTAGCCCTGCAATGCGCCTCATGCTTTCCATATCATAGAGGGATTCTTCTGCCGCTTGATTACCTAAGGCGTACCATTGTTGTAAGAAGTAAATGCGTAGCATCGTTGCCATTGGCATCGGTGGGCGGTCATTACCTGCTTTAGTGTAATGAAGTTCTATTATTTTTAACAGTCGCTCCCAAGGGATGACTTGACTCATTTCATTGAGGAAGCGTTCACGTTTCGTGGTAACTTTCTTATTTTCGTAGGCTAGGCTGGCAAAGCTTTGTAGTTTCATTGAATAATCCCTTTCTTTGGATAATGCTATTTTCTCATGATTCTAGGACTTATTCAGGAACTCCTTAATTTAACTTCTTATTATAAAAACTAGCTACAGGCTTATCCTGCTTGGGGGCTTTTTTTTCTTCTTTGTTTTCATTGCTGATATTGCGATGTTTTATTGCCAATCCTTGTAAGAAGTTTCTCAATACTTGATCTTTGCATTCACGAAAATGCTTGTGACCGGGCTTGCGAAAGAAGGCGCTTAGCTCGTGTTTGCCTAGTTTGAAGTTTGCTAATGCCAATGTTTCTAGTACGTCTTCTGCTTTAAGGTTTAAGGCGATTTTTAATTTCATAAAAATCATATTATTGCTGAGGCGTTTTTCTGGCTCTGATTGGGGGCCGTCGCGTTTGCCGCGTTTTTCGGTAATGAAGTTATTGAGAAAAATCGCTAACTGGGTGTCGGTGCAGGCTTTGTAATTTGGATGATCATCTTTTTTAAGCCAATCACTGATTTCGGTGCGTGCTACTTTATGCTTTCCACTGCTGGAGAGTGTAATCATTTTTGAATCGCTAAGGTCGAAGATATAGCGAATTCGGCGTAGAACGTCGTTGGCAATCATTTAAATATTCATCCAAGGCGGTGTTGGCATTTCTGGTGCTAAGGGTGCAACAGGTGGTGCAGGAGGAATCATCCCAGTCACTTGTACGCCGGCGGCTTGTGAGAGCTGTTGTTGTTGAATCCAATTGAGCTTAGCTTGCTGTTGTTGTTGAAAAAGGTCAAATTCTTGTGCTTGGTAACTTCCAAATTGGGCACGCTCTTGCTCTTGGTATTCTGCAAAACTGGTTTGGTCTTGGCGTTGTTTTATATTCAAGCCTTTACGGTCTTGTTCTTGATGGGCTTTAAATGCTGCCCAATCTATTTCCCACCAGTTTTCTTGCACATCTTTTTCGGTTATTTTTGGTAATGTGGCTTTGGTTGGCTTTTTATCTAGCGCTTCGCTACCGGGTAGCGGCGTATTGAGTATTTCTCTAATTCGCGCAAGTAGTGAGTGATCGTCACTCGTTTCCGTTGTGTTTTTTGATGTTTTTGGCTTGGCGCTTGCTGTGCCAGGTAGGGGGGTGTTTAATAATTTACCCATGCGTTCAAAAAAACTTTTTTGTTGATTTTCCATAATGATAATCCCTTGCTTTTTCAGCTTGAAAATAATTTAAGGTTTCGTGATGTATTTTGTGCTCCAAACAGCCAGCACAGCACAAGCGATAGCGGATGCAACGGTTAATATCAATCCACCTAATGTGCTACCAACGGCTGTTAATGCAACAAGATATCCGCCAGTTACGCCGCCTGCACCGCCTAAAATACCGTCACCTATCATGCCAAAACCAGATACGCGTTTAGAAATTTTACGCGTAATAAAACCAGTAATAATACCAACGATTAACCAAACCAATAAAACCCAAAGTGCCATAGTTTTCTCCAGAGATACAATATTAGGATATGATAATATACTATACTATACTGCAGGTTTCGTTTGCAATAAATAGATTAACTATGTGTGAAGCTGAAGGAGAAAGTAAAATATGTTTGTGTTGCATCCAGCATGTTCATTCATAACGTAAAGTGTGTATACTCTAATTATCAATTACAAATTCTATCCAACAATGAAAAAATTCTTACTTTCCTTATTATTTTTAACGACTACTTTTTATAACTTTGCTGCCAGTCCAGATGACTTGCTGAAGCCTGGTATGGCTTTTAAGGCTTCAATTTCGCAGAATTCGCCCGATAGCATTCAAGCAACTTGGGATATTGCTGATGGTTATTATATGTACCGTAAGCGTTTCTCGTTTGAAAGCGATACGGCAGGGGTTACGCTAGGCGTGCCTATTTTTCCAAAAGGGAAAATGAAAGAAGACCCAGGTTTTGGGATGGTGGAAACGTATCGTAATAAGGTTGTTGTTGATATTCCTATTACGCGAAGTGACTCTACAGTTGCTGACTTTTCATTAAAAACTAAGTCGCAGGGTTGTGCTGATATTGGCGTTTGTTATCCACCGCAAAAGAAAATCTTGAATCTCCAGCTTGCAGCGGCAAAGGTGGAAGGGTCAGAAAAATCAACGGTAGCGCCATCTACAAAGAAACCATTTAGCCTCGCTAATGAACTTGGTATCACGGGTATTGGCGCGGTAAATGCGCCTTTGCATCCTGATAAAGCCTTTGGTTTTGATATTGTTGCTACCGATAAGCAGAATATAAATGTTAGGTGGAGCGTTACCCCCGGTCATTATCTTTATCAAGATAAGCTTAAGTTTAGTGTGACGGAGCCTATGGGTATCTCATTGGGTGATCCTGCGCTACCTAAAGGCAAGGCGGAATATGATGAATATTTTGGTAATATTGTTATTTATAATCATAATTTTGATGTCAAAATCCCGCTGGTTGGTAAAGCAGACTCGGTTACGGTAAAAGTTAATTATCAAGGTTGTTCGAAGCTTACAGGTATTTGTTATCCGCCACAGACTAAGTCGCAGACTATTAATTTTGCGTCGGCTCAGGCAGCTACACAATCTACAGTTACTCCAGAAGTAGCGGCTATTTCAGAAACGCCAAAGGATGTAAAGGCGGTGGCGCCAGCTACGACAGCGCCTATAAAAGTCTCTGAGCAAGATAGTATTGTAAAAAAGATGCTGAGCGGAGGCTTTATAGCCATATTGTTTTCCTTTTTTCTTGCGGGTATTGCGTTAACGTTCACGCCTTGTGTATTCCCTATGATTCCTATTCTGTCGGGTATAATTGCAGGGCAGGGGAGCGATAACTCCACGCGAAAATCATTCTTTTTATCATTAGCTTATGTGCTTGCTATGGCATTCACTTATGCGGTTGTGGGCGTTATTGCCGCATTAAGTGGTGAAAACTTACAAGTGGCGTTACAAAATCCGTGGGTGATTGGTGCCTTTGCAGGATTGTTTGTATTGCTATCGCTTGCCATGTTTGGTTTTTATGAGTTGCAAATGCCAGCAAGTATTCAAGAGAAGCTATCTAGTATTAGCAATAGTCAATCAGGCGGTAGCATGATGAATGCCGCAATTATGGGCTTGCTATCGGCGCTGATTGTTGGGCCTTGTGTTACTGCTCCATTAATCGGAGCATTGATTTATATTTCGCAAACCAAAGATGTATTGCTGGGTGGATTATCACTCTTTGCGTTGGGGCTTGGCATGGGTGTTCCACTTATGATTATCGGCACGTCGGCGGGCAAAATATTGCCTAAAGCGGGTGCGTGGATGGATAACGTAAAAGCAGGCTTCGGTATCATGATGCTAGCACTGGCAATTTGGATGCTAGAGCGTGTTGTATCTATGCAAGTCGTTGTGTTGCTTTCAGGTATCCTCGCGGTATTCACAGCTATCTACATGGGCGCGTTGGATGCTTTGAGCGAAGCAAGCACAGGTTGGAAACGTTTCTTCAAGGCTTCAGGGCTTGTGGTGTTATTCTACGGTGCGATGTTATTGTTTGGTGCGGCGAGCGGTAATGGAAGTTTACTTCATCCTTTAAAAGGGAGTTTTTCAGGAGGAGGATCTACGCAAAGCTCTACAAAGCAAGGTTTGGTCTTTCAGCAAATAAAAGGCATTGACGGCCTTGAAAATGCATTGGTGCAAGCTAGGCAACAAAACAAAACCGTGATGTTAGACTTTTATGCTGATTGGTGTATTTCATGTAAAGAAATGGAGCACTTTACGTTCGCTGATCCTGCTGTTGTTAAGAGCTTGGAAAATACCATCCTCCTACAAGCTGATGTGACACCCAATGATGATTTGGATAAAGCACTGCTGAAAAAGTTTGGCTTGTTTGGTCCTCCTGGTATTTTGTTCTTTGATAAGAATAGTCAGGAGAGCTTACCTTTTAGAATAGTGGGTGAAATGAAAGCTGAACCTTTTAATCATCATGTACAAATGTTCTTAAAAACAGTTAAATGATAACGATAGATAATAGAAAGCAGTAGAAATAAAATGAAAAAAACAATATCAGCAATAGTGCTCATCGGTGCAGTAGGCTTAGTAGCAACGTATTTTGCAATTAAAAATGATGTACATAAAACCGTATTTGGTGAAGGAAGAATAACCGACTTCATTGAGATGTTGAGAGATAATGGAAAAGATCCAGTCTTTACCTCGGGTCAAGTAGGGAAAGTAGCGCCTGATTTTACCTTGCCTTCGGCTTCTGGTGGACAGGTGAAACTTGTTGATTATAAAGGTAAGTTGGTTTTACTAAACTTTTGGGCATCATGGTGTCCACCTTGTCGTGCGGAAATTCCTGGTTTTATAAAAATACAAAAAGAATATAAAGATAAAGGTTTTACAATTTTAGGTGCAGCCATTGAAGATAAAGAGGCAGTAAATAAATATATTGAAGAAGTTGGTATGAACTATCCAAGCGCTTATGGCGTTGAAGCTGTTCATAATGTTGCAGGGGCTTATGGTGATCCTGATGGCGCTTTACCTTATAGTGTACTCATTGGTAAAGATCAAAAAATATTAATGGTTTTTGCAGGGTTTTTAAGTGAAATAAAGCTTAAAGAATTGATTGATAAGAACCTGTAATATTTTTTTATTAATTTAAAGCGAATATTGCTTGCGCTTAAAGATAATCGCCCTATAATACGCACCCTCTGATGCGGGGTGGAGCAGTCTGGCAGCTCGTCGGGCTCATAACCCGAAGGTCGTAGGTTCGAATCCTGCCCCCGCTACCAAGTTTCAAGAAGGTACATTTTTAAGTAGGTTTTGAGAATGTGCTTCATAATAAAAAAGCCCCGTTTTAACGGGGCTTTTTTATTATTTACGACTCGTGTTTTTAAAGGTTAATTAGGCAATTTACGTGCAAACAGCGTTAAATAATTTAGTAAAAAACACCGTAGAAGGCTTAGGCTTTATACTATGGGGTTATGAATATCGCCCACATGGTGAGAGCGCCCTGCTACGAATTTTTATCGAAAAAGAAGAAGGTATTAGCGTAGATGACTGTGCATTAGTCAGTCGTCAAATAGGTGCAACATTAGATGTTGAAGATATCATTCCTGTAGCCTATATATTAGAAGTATCATCGCCTGGTATGGATCGTGTGCTTTTTAACGCTGCACAGTATCAAGACTATATTGGTGATAAAATAAAGGTACGCACCCGAACACGAATAGATGATAGAAGAAATTTTAAAGGAAAATTAGTGAGTGCAGATGATTGCGTTGTCACCGTTGAAGTAGATAATGAAGATTTTGCTATTCCCTATGAATCCATTGATCGTGCCAGACTAATTCTGGACTGACTGAAAGGTTAAACACAGGTTAAAAACTATGAGTAAAGAAATACTATACGTTGTAGAGACAGTATCGAATGAGAAGAACCTTGATTCTGCCGATATTTTTGAAGCAGTTGAAACGGCTATTGCGACTGCAACGCGTAAAAAATACGGCACTGAACAAGACTTTCGCGTAGATATTGATCGAGAAACTGGTGATTATGAAACTTTCCGTCGTTGGGAAATTATGGATGATGAAGATCCTGATTTTGAGTCACCAGAAAGACATATTCTAAAAAGCTATGCAGACGATAGAAAGCTAGGCCTGGAAGTTGGTGAATATCTTGAAGAGCCAGTTGAGTCAATTAAATTCGGTAGAATCACTGCTCAAATCGCAAAGCAAGTTATTATGCAAAAAGTGCGTCATGCAGAACGTCAAAAAGTGGCTGATGCTTTCCAAGATCAAGTTGGACAGATTGTACTGGGTACGGTTAAACGGGTTGATCGCCGAGGGATTGTTTTAGATTTAGGCGAAAACAGTGAAGCCGTTATTCCTCGTGAAATGATGATTCCTCGTGAAATGGCGCGTACGGGTGATCGTATGCGTGGCATATTGCAAGAAATTGATGAAGAAGGACGTGGCGGACCACGCATGATTGTTTCTCGTATAGATGAAGAGTTTTTAGTTGAACTGGTAAAACTTGAAGTTCCTGAAATAGGGCAGGAGCTTATCGATATTATGGGCGCTGCACGTGATCCTGGCTCTCGTTCTAAAATCGCCGTTCGTGCAAACGTACCTAACCTAGATCCTGTCGGTGCTTGTGTAGGAATGCGGGGTTCACGTATCCAAACAGTTACCAATGAAATGAACAATGAGCGTGTTGATATTATCCCTTGGGATGATGATATTGCACGCTTTGTAATTAATGCAATGCAACCTGCTGAAGTATTATCTATCGTAATCGACGAAGATAAGAAGAGCATGGATATTGGTGTTGATGAAGAAATGTTGGCACAAGCCATTGGAAAAGGTGGTCAAAATGTCCGTCTTGCTAGTCAACTTACAGGTTGGACACTCAATGTAATGAGTGAAGAGGAAGCAGAGAACAAAACACGAAGTGAGCAAAACATGCTAGTTTCTCTGTTTGCGGATAAGCTTGAGGTTGATGAAGAAGTTGCCAATATATTGGTAGAAGAAGGTTTTGCGAGTCTGGATGAAGTTGCTTATGTTCCTGCTGAAGAATTCTTGAAAATTGCAGAATTCGATGAAGAGATTGTTGAAGAATTAAGAAGTCGTGCACGTAATGCTCTACTGGCATTAGCGATAACAGGTGAGGGTGGAAAACCTGCTCAAGACCTCTTAGAAATGCGAGGCATGAATAATGCGCTTGCACAGTTACTTGCGAGTAAAGGCATCTGTACGATGGAAGACCTTGCAGAGCAAGCAACTGATGAATTATTAGATATTGACGGCATTGAAGATGAAGAACAAGCCGCAAAACTGATCATGACTGCACGAGAGCCATGGTTTGCCGAAGCTGAAGCAGAAGAAAGTGCTGAAGATACAACTGCTTCAAATGTGTAAGCCAATAGGAGATAAATTAAATGTCAGATACAAGCATAAAACAACTCGCCGAATTGACAGGAAACTCTGTCGAAGCGTTACTGCAAAAATTACAAAATGCAGGAATGAAAGTATCAAGCGCTGATGACACCATTCCTGAGGCTGTTGTAGATATCATTAAGATGGAGCAAGGAGTAAGCGCTCCAGCGAAGAAGGCATCAGGAAAGATGTCACTTAAAAGTCGTGGTACCAGTGAAATTGATGTCGCAACATCACATGGTAAAAGCAGTGTTTCTGTCGAAGTAAAACGCAAGAAGAGCTTTAGCCGTCGTCCCATTTCTACAACACCAGCGACTGATGAAGTAAAGATTGAAGAATTAGAGGCAGCTGCAAATCGTTCTGGTAAGCTTGCTGAGCAACTTTCAAACGAAAGAAAAGCACGCGAAGCTGCAATGGATAAGTCTAAAGCAGATCGTGAAGAAGCGACTGAACGCAAAGCAACAGAAAAGTCTGAGAAAGAAGCAGAAAAAGTAGCAGCGAGCGAAGCAAGAGCTGCCGAAAAAGAAGCTGAGACTGATGAAACGGCAGAAGCAACAGAAGTAATAGAAGAAAAAGTAGAAGAAGTTGCTCCAGAGCCTGTTAAGCAACTAACACCCAAAGAAATGCGTGAAGCACTCGCTAACAAAGCACGAGAAGAAGCTTCGTCTATGTTTAAAAGACGTGCCTCACCACCAAAGCGAACTCCAGCTCCTGCTAAAGTCGCACCAGCAAAAACTACTCCTGCGCCAGCTTCACCAAATGCGAATGCAAACAAAGGCAAGAAAAAGCCATTCCAAGGACGCGGTGGTGCTCCAGGTGGTCAGCTCCATATTAAAGCTGGTCAAGGTGGTCGCCGTAAGAAGAAAGGAAAACGCTCTAGAAACGTTAAAATTGAGCAGTCAACGGATCATGGGTTTGAGATGCCAACAGAAACGGTTGTGCACACCATTGAAGTACCTGAAACAATCGTTGTTTCAGAGCTTGCTCAAATGCTCACAGTAAAAGGCGCTGATGTTATCAGGGCGATGATGGGTATGGGCGTAATGGCGACCATTAACCAAGTGATTGACCAAGACACTGCTATTTTGATTGTTGAAGAAATGGGTCATATTGCGACCGCAGGAAAATCTGAGGAAGAAGAGACTTCAGCGGAGTCGTTACTTGAAGATGTAAGTGGCTACGAGACTAGTCCGCGTCCTCCTGTTGTTACCATTATGGGGCATGTTGACCATGGTAAGACATCGTTGCTTGATTATATTCGTGAAAGCCGTGTAGCTTCTGGTGAAGCGGGTGGAATTACTCAGCATATTGGTGCATATCAAGTTACAAAAGACAATAGCACCATCGCATTCTTGGATACACCAGGTCATGCAGCATTTTCGCAGATGCGTGAACGTGGCGCACAAACTACAGATGTTATTATCCTCGTTGTAGCAGCTGATGATGGTGTAATGCCTCAAACAGAAGAAGCAATAAAACATGCTCGTGCAGCAAAGGTTCCTCTGATTGTTGCTATCAACAAAATAGATAAAGAGTCGGCTGATCCTGAAAGAGTCAAAAGTGAGCTTTCTAAGTTTGAAGTCATCCCAGAAGACTGGGGTGGAGAAGATGTATTTGTTAATGTATCTGCAAAAGAGGGCACAGGCATTGATGATCTTCTTGATGCAATTCTATTGGTTTCGGAAGTACTTGAACTTAAAGCACGTACTGAAGGCCCTGCAAAAGGCACGATTATTGAGTCTCGTGTAGAGAAAGGAAAAGGAGCAGTTGCAACGGTTCTTGTTCAAGAAGGCATGTTGAAGAAGGGTGATGTTGTCCTTGCAGGTTCTGAGTTTGGTCGTATCCGTGCTATCTTGGATGATATGGGAAAAACCATTACAGAGGCGGGGCCATCAACACCCGTTGAGATACTTGGGCTTTCTGGTACACCAGCATCTGGTCAAGATTTGCTTGTGATGAAAAGCGAGCGACGCGCACGTGAATTAGCTGAACAACGTCATGAAAAAGAGCGTGAGAATCGTTTTGCGGCACAACAGGCAGCTAAGCTTGATGCGATGTTTGAGAAGATGCAAAATGCGGATAAGTCTACATTGTCTGTATTGCTAAAAGCTGATGTGAATGGTTCTTTAGAAGCGATTAAAAGCTCACTTACAGCGCTATCAACCTCAGAAGTTGATGTGCAGATTATTTCATCGGGCGTTGGTGGATTAAGCGAAACAGACATTAGTATGGCACAAGGTGCTGGTGCAGTAATCATCGGCTTTAACGTACGTGCAGACGCTGCTGCGAGACGTGTTGCGGCTGAGTCTGATACTGAAATTCGTTATTACAGCATTATTTACGAACTAATCGATGATGTTCGTGATGCCATGAGTGGTCTCTTAAAGCCTGAGCTTCGTGAAGAAATGATAGGTATAGCAGAAGTTAAAGATGTCTTTACAGGTTCTGGTTTTGGTAATATTGCTGGTTGTTTGGTTATAGAAGGAAAGGTTAAGAAAAGCGAGCCCATTCGTGTACTTCGTAACGATGTGGTTGTTTATGAAGGCGTGCTTGAGTCGCTACGTCGTCATCAAGATGATGTAAAAGAAGTGGTCATGGGTACTGAGTGTGGT
>Ga0256840_1004720_pt1 | contig 10058 bp, 6 predicted proteins | sample 355202metaG_FD_185969 | JGI IMG/M metagenome (GOLD analysis project Ga0256840, IMG submission 185969) | Hydrothermal vent microbial communities from Mid Atlantic Ridge, Atlantic Ocean - 355-202 | ecosystem: Environmental > Aquatic > Marine > Hydrothermal vents | place: Atlantic Ocean: Mid...
TATGTGAAGATCCGTTCAGTGCCATGTAACCAGAAGAGTTTCATTTCTGGTTGTTCCGCAAGGCTGATTTCAACGTTTTCTCGTTAATATGTATTCGGCAACGGCCTGTAGCGGAAGTGCCTTTGTCCGGAATATCCCAAGAACTTCAATTGCCTCATTAACAAGCTTATCCGCATATCTTTTGGATTCTTCAAGACCGATGACTCCTGGGAACGTCAGTTTATGATTCATGGCATCTGATCCTGCTGGCTTACCCATAATTTCAGGATCACCTTCAATATTTAAAATATCATCCGTTACCTGGAAGGCAAGCCCTGCTTTTTCAGCATATACTGCAAGAGAATATATTTTTTCTTTATCTGCCCCCACGGCAACTGCACCTGATACAACACTTGCCCTGATCATTTTTCCGGTTTTCAGACGGTGCATTTTTTTAAGATACTCAAGGTCTGTGCATGGCAGAGATTCAGACTGCATATCCATCATCTGGCCTTGAATCATTCCGTTCACCCCTGCTGCTGTTGCAATTATTGCAATAAGATCAAGTAGAATTGTTTTTTCTGGGAATTTTTCAAAAAACAACTCCGGTTCGGCCAGGACCTGGAAACTATGTGTAAGAAGAGCGTCTCCGGTTAGAATGGCCGTTGCTTCTGAAAATTGTTTGTGGCATGTTGGCTTCCCCCTTCTTAAATCGTCATTGTCCATGGCAGGAAGATCATCATGAATCAGCGAATAGGTATGGATCATTTCAAGGGCGCACGCACAGGGCAGGGCATATGCGGGATCTCCATTGCAGGCCTCGGCGGCTGCAAAGCATAGAACGGGCCTTAGTCTTTTTCCTCCTGCCATGAGAGAATGCTTCATTGCCATGACAAGCTCTCTTCTCATATTACAGTCAATGAGAATTTTATGGAGATATCCATTAATTACATCCCTTTTCCCTTTTAAATAACCGGACAGGCTGAATTTATTTTTGTCAATGGCCTTCATTTGTTTTCCAGTGAATTTTTCCGATTACTTGTGTCAGGATCAAAGGCCTCTTCTCTGATATTTCCGTTGCTGTCTTTTAAAAGAGCAGTCAGTTTTTTTTCAGTTGTATCGAGAATATCATGACAGAGTTCGGAACATTTCATGCCTTTTTCAAATTTTTTAATTGCCTGTTCAAGGGGAAGTATTCCAGATTCAAGCTCCTGTACAATACTTTCCAATTGCTTTGTTAATTCTTCAAAAGTTTTTTTCTTTGCCATTCTTCTCCCTCACCTGACACAAAAGCTTTCCCTTTGCAAGGATTACCTCTATTATATTTTCTTTTTCAGTCATGTCTGAATCTGAAATAATAGTTTTTTCAGGATATTTTCTTGTTATGCTATAACCCCTTTTAAGAACTGCTGCAGGGCTTAGAGCCTCAAGTCCCACCCCAAGCCTGTTATGCTCCATCCTGCAGCGTTTAACAGTGCTACCCATGCTTATTTTAAGCCTTGATATAAGATCGTCTATATTTTTTTTAAGTATTTTTATGCCTTTGCCGGGATTATTTGCATGCAGTGATTTATGAAACCATTGAAGTCTTTCTCTATGGGAAAAAACCATATTTTTAATGGGAATTATCATTCTTGTGTCAATATCTTCAAGCCTGAATTGCATGTCATCAATGATTCTTCCGGGGTTTTTTAACCTTGATTTCAAATCATTGATTTGATTTTTTAAAAATATAAGTTGATTTTTCAACCCTTTTAACATACTTTGTTCAAGGGCAAAAAGATTGTTTTCAAGTGCTTTCTTGTCAGGAACGGCAATCTCTGCCGCAGCAGAAGGGGTGGCAGCCCGAAGGTCGGAAACAAAATCCGCAATGGTGAAATCCGTTTCATGACCTACAGCGGAAATTACAGGAATTATTGAATTAAATACAGCCATTGCCACCCTCTCCGAATTAAAGGGCGCAAGATCTTCAAGTGAACCTCCACCTCTGCACAGGATAATTAGATCGGAATTTCCAAGAAAATTTACCATTGCAAGGGCATCTGCAATTTCATATTCTGCATTTTCCCCCTGGACTTTTACAGGGACAATTTCAAGGCAGATCCCGGGAAATCTTCTTTTACTTACAATGATCACATCCCTTACAGCAGCACCTGTGCCTGAAGTTATTACACTTATTTTTGACGGAAGAAAAGGAATTGGCTTTTTAAGGTCGTTGTTGAAAAGCCCCTGCTTATAGAGTTTTCTTTTTAATTGTTCAAAAGCCATCTGGAGTGCTCCTGCACCTTCAGGCTCAAGAAGTTCAAAAATAAGCTGGTATGATCCCCGGGGTTCATACAGGGAAAGTCTTCCCATGCCGGTAATTTTCATCCCGTTTTCGGGAATAAATTTTAAGCGTTTTCTCTGGCTGCGAAACATTACACAGTTTATAAGGGAACTATTGTCTTTAAGGGAAAAGTATGAATGTCCTGAAGCAGGAACTGAAAAATTGGAGATCTCTCCTGTAATCCATATAAAGGGATATTTTTCTTCAAGAAATCTTTTTAGTTTTCCGTTAAGCTCTGAAACAGTATAGATATGTCCTAAATTATTTTCTTGCTGACTCATTTTTTATATGAAACTCATACAAAGCACCTTTAATTACAAGAGTTGGCTTTGCGCCTTTGGCCTATTTTTGTCAAAATATTTGATTTTTTGGGTAAGTCTCGGCAAATCCAGATCTGCCCATGGCAGTTATTCAGTATGGAAAGGCCTTTCATACCCGGACAGACAATTGTTTATTTGCCCGTAACTTCATTTAGAGAAAGTGCAAGAATATTTGTCTTACCCTGGTCTGTGAAAAGATTACCTTCAACAACACTTATATAGAGTTCATTTTTATAGGTGAAGACAGATTGTATTGCACCTTGAAATTGAGAATCTATTTTTCGGAGCATATAATTATTGTTCTGCTGTGAAAGTATTCCAAGGCCTCCCTTTTCCGGACCTCCTCCGACAACGCTGAGTAACCCTGACTCATTGGCAGGAACTGCTGCAAAATATTTACCCTTTGAATTTATTATGGCTGGCATGGACCATATTGAAATCTGTTTTGGCACATTAAAACTGCTTAAAGGATCATCGTAAAGTATACTTCTAACAGATCCGCATACAAGTGATGAAGCTTCCCATATTTTTTTATTTTTTTCATAGATGACAAATTGATTACCGGCATCATAAAAACCAATATCCTGAACCCCGTTGTGGTTAAAATCACAGATAAAAGCTCCCATGATATTAAAGGATGGAAGGGATGGTATTTTCCCGACTCTTTTAACTTCCCCCGATTTCAGTGATAAACGATAAGTGTTTGTCCCGAGAAAATTTTCACTGTCAAATTCTTGACCGTACAATGTGTCATTTATACCGTCTCCGTTTGTATCGACCATGGAGAGAATATAGTTGATATCCCGTGCGACAATACGGAATCTGCCGTTTTCAAATAAAAGAATACGGGACTGCATATCATTATCGTCCTTAACAAAAATATTCAGCACAATAAGATTATTTTTTCCCGTTATCATATTAAGTATATCACCAAAACCATTATAACTATATTTATAGTGCTGTTTTCCATCAATGCTATCAGCAAAAATTGTCTGTCCGCTTAAATAAACAAAAAACGGCACACCATTTTTTACAGAGTGCATGATTCCCACATCCAGCACTATTTTATCAATACTGCCGGCAGCTCTGTAATTTTTTATTGTTATATCGGAAGCAAGTCCAGGGGTCAGAGGTTTGTGAACCATAACCGGCTTTTTTTCATATTTTTTTGCAGAAGATTCAGCCGATAAACCGGGAAGTACAGCAGGAGATACACGGGGAGATGCAGCAGGTGGACTTACTGCGGGTATAGCAGGCCGGGCAGAAACAGCGGAGCCTACAGGAACGCCAGTAAGGGCTTTTCCCGAAGCAGATTGGGCTATTGGTTCAGGTCGGGCTGCATTAGCATAATTTTCCAGAAATAGAATTTCACCACCGCTCCATACGGTGACCTGGTTTTTTCCGGCAAGTATCAATACACCATAGGGTAATTGCAGTGCCTCGGATCTTTTATTGATTTTCTCATAGCCTTTCCAGTTTAATGAGGGAAGTCCGGCTCTTAAGGTTCTGTACAGGGGATAGTTGTTTCCTCCGAGATCCATGAAAACCGTATCAACATCATTGAACCTTGAAACTGTTTCGCCTGATTTTAGTTTGTCCAATTCTGAGCTGTTTTTATTATTTAAATTTTTAACCTCTACCTCTGAAAAAGATGCTTCCGTCCTGATCACCCTGCACAGGGCAACCGGAACCGGCAGAGAGCCAAGATTTTTGCCTGTGGAAGGATCAATTATTTGCTCTCCTTTGGAAAATACTGTCCAGACATCACCTTTTTTTACCTTGTCCTTAAATCCTCTGTTGATGATGTTTCTATTTTGTCTCGTTTTAATAAAAACGCCCTGCATTACACTTAAATTATTCATGATTTTATCTGTAGCTAAAGAAGTCTGGGAAGAAAATGCAGGTATTGGCATAATCAGAAAAAAAACAAGCAAAATTAAAAATGCTTTTAAATTAAATTTAAACAAAATTTAACTCCTTTTTTTTAAAAGTGGTAAAATATGGTGTAAATTTAAGAATTTTTACTGTCCAAAAAACCGGTGACATTCGCCACCGGCTTTTTGAAATTCTAAAGGACTGATGGTAATTTTAAATTTAATAACCTTTAATGCATATAAGCCTGCACTTAGGATATATAAAAATTAGAATTTAAGAACCATACCTACACTTGTCTGATAAATATTATTGTCGGCGTTACCTGAAGGGCCTGCAAGCTGGTCTGCGCCGTCACCTGTTACAAGATATCCGAATTCGGCTTTAAGGACTACATTTTTATTGTATTTATAGGCGTACCACAGATCAAATTCATAACCTATGTCGTTGCTCTTTGGTTTACTTGCAATATAGTTCATATCCTCCGCAGTATATAGTTTGCGTACCGCAGCCCTTACCTTGTTTTTTGGATCAATTTGGTATTCACCCTGGAGGGCAATATTGATAAGTCCCTTATCATTGATAAAGGGACCGTCAGATACAAAATTATCGGCGTTTCCTGAGAGAGAATCCTTTGTAAAAAGTACAATACCGCACTTGATATCCACATCAACGGAATCAAAATTGTTAGCAGTGTCATCACTGGGATTATCATCACCGCTCACATATAAGGTGTTTAAAGAGGCCTTGAATCTGTCGTTGATTTTATATCCCACAGTTAAGTTACCAAGATATCCTCTGCGGGTCATATGTGTACCTGAATTAAAATCCATGTACCCGCCATTATAGATTGCATCAAAATTTCCGAATATTTTATTTGCCTTGAATTTACCGTTGATTCCAAGCCAATAATATCTCGCAGTATAATTGACGGCATAGTCCTCAGTTCCGTATTTTTTTTCTTTGTTAAGGTGATCATAAAGCCCAAAGAAACCAAGGTTGAGATTATTGTTGACCCTGCCTTCTGTCTTTAAAAAGAAAAAATCATCGTTGTTATTAGCTAATTTTTTTGAGGTGCTGCCAAACTCATCATACCCACGGAACCAGGCAACAGTGAGTTTCAAATCCTTGATTTCTGTCTGGTATTTAAGGCCTGCCGCAGTTTCAGTCCATACCCATTGGTTAAGGCCTGTTTTCTGAAGTCCTGCGGTTATTTTTCCATTAAGTATTGCAAGCTGGGCATAGGCAAAACGTGTTTCAGTGGTCTTGCTGTCACCTGAAAGATCAAAATTGGTATCGCCCCAGTAATAGCCGCCTCCTTCAAAACCATATACAAATTTTGCTCTTCCGTCATCGCTTTTACCTTCAAAGCGAAGTCTTACCTTGGTTTTAGCATAAAACACACTATTTCCTTCATCAAATACTGTATTCCAGTAGTTTGCGGTTTTACCGTTGCCGTTGGTGTTGTTGGTGAATATGTCGGTGATTCCGCTTTTTAGCTGATCTTTTAATGTATTTGCATTATTGGTACTGGTCATGGTGTTAAGCATGCTGCCGTGCAAATCAAAAGAAAAGGCAGATGCCGCGCCTGCAAGCGACAAAGACAAAACTGCCGCCACAATCAGATACAAAAAAGTTTTTTTCATCTGTTTCTCCATTATTATTTTTTCTTTATTGTCATTGTAAAATTTGAATTTAAGTTGATTTCTAAAATTACCTGTCAGTCAAAAAAATGTTCTTCTCCTTTCCCCAACACGTATTGTTCATAAGTTCACTATAAGAAAATTGTACCGGCATGGTTCCCGCACCAGACTCCTGCCACTGGAGCCTGACCGGATTTACCGGACAAAATACAATAACTCAAAATAAGGTGCTGCAATTAGAAATACAGAATATTTATAAATACTTAAAGAGTTCCGTGTTACCTGGAAATCAAATTTTTAACAAAGCAGTGAGCACAGCATGAATTTATCTCCCTGTATTTATGGGATTGCCGTATGACGGCCATGAGGTCGATCTGGATTTTGTTCCAGATTAGCTCACAAATTATGGGCCGAAGGGGCTGAACCAACAGGCGTAATAAATTTAAGCTTTATTTCTGATAAAATTAAAATTGCAACATAACAATTACAGGTTTAATATGATATTTGTCAAATATTTTCAAGTCTTAATTTTATAGAAACTTCCCGTCGTGTACCTTTAAATTATAAAAGAGTTTATAGAAGAGTTTTAAATTTTGTTGCAGTGGAAAGCCAGTTTCCATGCTTAGGCCATGCATGTTTTATATGATTTAACACGGATTGCATAGACTCTTGATTCTAATCTAACCTGGACAAATCAGAACCAAAGCTGATTTTTTTAATTCTTTTGCCCAAAAAATACGAGAATAAGGATTAAGAGACTAATGAATCTGATCACTCCAGGGGGAATGTGCGCACTGAAAATGTGTTGAAAATCGTTTTAAAGAATTGGAGCAGATGTGGGATGATATGATTTCTTGGTTTGTATTTAAAGGTGTGGTAAAAATGGGATTATAAAAAGAAAATTTATTTCAGATAAATAATATTAGATATTATCAAAAGGCAAGCGGTAATAAGTCAACCTTCAATTGGACAAAGTGAGGTATTGTACGTGGGTAAAAAAATAGTCAATTTACTAACCAATGAAACAGCTGAACATCAGCAGATCCTTTCCTTTATAGATGAAGCCAATATGACATCCAGGCAGTATTGGCTCTGGTTGATGGCCTCGGGAGGTACTTTATTAGATGGTATTTCCGTTATGATTATTGGTATAACATTGCATATTTTGTCTAAAAAATTATCACCTGTTATGATGGGTTTGATTGGAGCTGCATTGGTGTTTGGTGCAGTAGTCGGTTCTAATTTAGGTGGAGAACTGGGGGACAGTAAAGGAAGAAAAAAATTATTAACAGCCAATATGTTGATTATTGCAATTGGAGCTGTATTAAGTCTTGTTTCTTTTTCGCCATGGGTCCTTTTTACAGGGCAATTAATAATAGGATCTGGTATTGGAAGTGATTTCGCTGTTGGTGGTGCATATGTTGCTGAAATCATACCACGGAAAAAACGTAGTCAACTAATGGTTGGAACCATTGCTTTTCAATCATTAGGCCTGTTGCTTGCCGGAGTTCTGGCCTGGTTTGTTATGGAACTTAACCCAACATTATCAGGTGTTTATAGATATCTGTTTGGAATTGAAACTATATTGGCCTTGGTGTTCTTTTTTTTGAGGTTTCTATTGATAGAGAGTCCAAGGTGGCTTATGGGAAAGGGTTACAACAAAGAGGCTGCGCAAGTTATCGCAACAATATATCCTCAAAAACAAAAAGAGCTAAGCCAATTAGGTGAAGCTGCAGGAGAAGAGATCCATAGAGTTGTGCTACCTTTGAAAAATAATCCTTCCAGTGAGTATAAGCTCCTTTTTTCAAAAGAATATATAAAGCGTACCATCCTGGCATCTGTTCCATGGTTTTTAATGGATATTACAACCTATGGTGTGGGGCTGTTTACACCAGTGATATTATCCTCCATAATGAAACAAACGTCTTTTACAAACGTTCGTGCAGATGCAATACATGTTGTACTTGGGACCACAGGCATAGATTTATTTTTATTGCTCGGGTTTATAGCCGCCCTGTGGTTAGTGCCTAAAATTGGTAGAATAAGAATGCAGGAGATGGGATTTGCCGGTATGTTTATCGGCATGATTACCCTGTTCCTAACCTCAGTGTTAAATGTTGCCGGCATGTGGTATACCATATTGATTTTCGGCGGTTTTATAGTTTTTAATTTATTTATGAATGCAGGCCCCAATGCTACTACGTTTACAATGGCTCCTGAGCTTTTTCCCACCCAGCTGAGATCTACAGCCGGAGGTTTTGCCGCGGGTATTGCTAAAATTGGTGCTACACTTGGAATTTTTGTCTTTCCCACGATGAAACATAATTTTGGTGTGCCATTGGTTCTCGCTGGTGTAGCTTTGATTAGTTTGTCAGCATTGTTGATTACAGTGATTTATTCTAAAAAAATTAATGAAGGAGTAGCTTTAGAAGGACATCACAGGTGATAATATTTATGGCTGTAGCAGCAGATAAAGCCCTTATAGATCGAGTTGCGGTTTTTCTGACAAATTAATGCTTTTGCACATTTTTATCAGATATTGCTTGATTATTCAATAATGTCATGGCAAAATTAACAATTGTCGCGGGTAGCTTCGGATCTGCCCGGAATATACCACAATAAATCCCGGTTCAAAAGGATGAGACCTTTGAATAATGTTCATTTTTGTTCAAGTTCAAGAAAAGCGATAATTTCAACCACAGGAATATATTAAATATTTCGAGGATTGAAATTTGAGCCTGACACAGAAATTGGGCAAAAAGGGAGGTTCTGCAAAGGTCTCAGTATGTAACCGGGTGAATCGGAATACCGCATAACCTCTGAGCCTGTTAGATCAGTTTCGTATAAAAATCATAGAGGATGGCTGACAATGGATAAAATATGTTTAATGAAAAATATAATTCAGAAATATGACTGGGGTTCTAAAATTGCTATTCCCGAGCTTTTCGGAAGAAAGACGCCTTCTGAATCGCCACTTGCTGAAATGTGGATGGGTGCGCATCCTAAAGCGACATCCCAGGTGAAATATGACGGCTGTTGGATGTCCTTGATTGAATTGATTAAAAAAAATTCCAAGGATATTCTCGGAGAGAAAGTCAGCAGGGAATACAATAGCAGACTTCCCTTTTTATTTAAAGTTCTTGCGGCTGCAAAACCACTTTCAATTCAAGCTCATCCAAACTTGATTCAGGCGAAAAAAGGTTTTGAAAAAGAGAATCAACTTGGAATCCCCATAGATGCATTTAATAGAAATTATAAAGATGATAATCATAAACCCGAATGTATCTGTGCCCTGACTTCTTTTTGTGCTTTAAATGGTTTTCGTAAAATTCCCATAATCCTGGAGCTTATGGGGAGAATTTCTAATAATATCTTAAAGGAGAAACTTAATAATTTAAAAAATCAGCAGGATGCATCGGGTCTGAAAATTTTCTTTTCTTTTCTTTTAACCTTGACCCGTGACGATCAGCAGGAAATTATTTCAAGTGCAATAAAAACAGCACAGAAATATGCGGACTCACGGGACAACGTCAATGCCTATGAATGGGTGGTCAAACTTCATAAAAATTATCCATGGGATATTGGTATTTTATCCCCTCTGATTTTAAATTTAGTCCGGCTCGAACCGGGACAGGCAATGTTTTTACCTGCAAGGCAGCTTCATACCTATCTTGAGGGTACAGGTGTTGAATTAATGGCAAATTCTGATAATGTATTAAGGGGAGGGCTTACGCCAAAGTATGTTGATGTTCCTGAGCTTCTAAGTGTACTTAATTTCGAGAGCAAAAAAATTGATATGCTCCTGCCAAGGGAAATAAATGATTTTGAAAAAAAATATCAGACCCCGGCAAAGGAGTTCGTCTTAAGTATTATTTCAATAAAAGGCAAGGATATTTATATCAGCTCGGATAAGAGAAA
>Ga0256840_1004721_pt1 | contig 10056 bp, 10 predicted proteins | sample 355202metaG_FD_185969 | JGI IMG/M metagenome (GOLD analysis project Ga0256840, IMG submission 185969) | Hydrothermal vent microbial communities from Mid Atlantic Ridge, Atlantic Ocean - 355-202 | ecosystem: Environmental > Aquatic > Marine > Hydrothermal vents | place: Atlantic Ocean: Mid...
GACGGCTGGGAAACCCTGTCTCAACCCATCGCCGACGAAACCCTTGACCAAGCCGCCTGACCGGCGCAAAACTCAACCCGCCCGGAGGTGCCTGAAATCAATTTCCACTACTTTCGAGACACTACCTTGTAATGTAGATTTTCAGAATAATTCTATTTCTGAAACGATATCTTTTTGCGAATCTGGGATTTCTTTTTCTGGAATATCTCGACGTCCTAACAACTTTTGCCTTGCCCTACCTGAAAAAGGCCAAAACTGGATCCGTCTTGCTTGTTCTCCTCCAAGGCTTTGCCCTTCGCATGGTATTCCTTCTGTTTTCAAAAAAGAAAGCACAAACTCACCGTTGCGCAATCCTACATCGGAAAAATGGGAAATCATTTTCGCGCCACCGAAAAGTTTTGCATGAAGTCGTGATTTTTCTCCGCCGATTTTAAGAATTGCGTTGATCAGCAATTCCATTTCATTGACGCTTTTACCCCTAACACTTTCCTCTTCCCAGACACGACCCGGGTGCAGAATGTGGTTCATACCCCCAACACAAGCAACAGGATCCCACATACATGCCGAAACACAAGAACCAAGGATTGTTGTTATCATTTCCCCATTCGTGGCAGATGTTGCATATTCCCCTTGGGTAATATGTTGCGCCTTAATGACAGTCACTCTTCTCTCCACTTTGTCCAACACTCTTTACAATATTCATTTGCCAGCTGTTTAGAAATCTTCCCAATCACTCTCTGTAATTTTGGGATCAACAGCATGGGCGGTGACCAAAGAATTTTCAGGTGCGGATTTGGGGGCGCGGTTTGGATAGCCCATCTCCGGGGCTGTTTGTTTGTTGGGTGGTTGAAAATCCGGACTGACAATATTGCTTGTTTCTTCCCCAATACGGAACTGGGCTGTCGTTTCTGACAGGTTTTCCGCCTCTTTGGTTAAAGAATGGCTTGCGGCAGTCGTTTCCTCAAACATCGCAGCATTCTGTTGCGTTACCTGATCCAGCTGGTTTACAGCCGTGTTTATTTCGGCCAATCCTGAGGATTGTTCATTGGCAGATACTGCAATTTCCGAAACATGGACCGCAATATTCGATACGGATTCAACAATCTGCTGCAATGCAGAACCTGCTTGCCCAACAAGATCAACGCCACGGCCAACATGCTGGCTGCTTGTCGAGATAAGATCATTTATTTCACGCGCCGCATCGGATGTTCTTTGGGCAAGAGCCCTTACTTCTGATGCCACGACAGCAAAACCACGCCCTGCTTCGCCAGCGCGGGCGGCCTCTACCCCTGCGTTCAACGCAAGCAGATTTGTCTGGAACGCGATATCGTCAATCACATTGATAATGCGTGAAATCTTGCTTGATGATGTCTGGATCTCTTCCATCGCATCAACTGCTTCCTGAACCACAACTCCACTTGCTTCGGCACTGGATTTTGCATCGGAAACAACCTGGTTTGCCAGACCTGCCCCTTCGGCGGCAGACCGTACACTTGCGGTTAATTCATCCAATGCTGCCGCTGTTTCTTCAAGCGTTGCTGCCTGCCGTTCGGTTCGGCGAGACAAATCATCTGCCGCATTGCTGATTTCCGATGCCTCCCCGCGGATCGAGCCGGCATTGTCGATGACGCGTAACATCGCTTTGCGCAATGTTGCCACGGCATCATTGAAATCTGCACGCAATGATTCATAATCCGGTTTGAATTTCTTGGTTATTTCGGTTGTCAGGTCCCCTTCGGAAAGCTGGCGCATTCCGATACTCAAGGCCTCAACCACCTCCGACTGTGCTTGCTCCAACTCGATACGGATGGCTTCGGCTTCTTCCATCTGCAACTGGGCCTGCGTGACATCATTCCCCACCAGAAGGACGCGGATCACATCGCCAGATTTGCTTTGAACCGGAGTGAAGGCACCTTCCAGAGTTCCCTCGGTCCCCCCCCCTGCATTCATAATAAACTTGCCAACAATCGTTTCACCTGCTGCAACCCGGCCCCAAACGTCGCCATATTTTTCGGCCATATCGGGGTCAAACATTACCAGATCATGAATGGTTTTTTCGAACTGGTCATTTTCCAACCCTCCGGTGAGGTTCAGGAAGTTTTCATTCGCAACCAGTAATGCGCCATCCGGTGCAAATTCTGCCTTGGCCTGATTTTCCTCGATTGCATTCAGAACGGCTTCGTTCATGCGGGTCGTTGTGACATCAATCCACTCGACAACACATCCTAGTTGCGCCCCTTCAGAATCTGTAACAGCGTTTATATCCAGCGAGAACCGTGCGTTTCCGACAGGAATTTCCGCGTGGAAAGGCAAATTGTCAGGGTCACTCAGCAGTTCGCGAATGCGGCCCGGCATATTATGGAAAATATCCATGTTATAACCGATGACATCCTCTGCCGAGAAAGCATCATTCACCTTCTGGAATTGTGTCTCGTATTTCTGGAACAGGCCCATGACCGAAGAATTGACAAACCGTATGGTGAAATCCTGATCAACGATCATCAATCCCGCAGATGTCCCCTCGAATGCCGTTCCTTTGAACAGGGTCTCTCTGGTTTTTTCTTTTGCTTCGCGCAAAGCTTTGCGGAAATCATCAAGGATCGCAGCGATATGCCCGATTTCGTCTCCGCGGTTTGTTGCCGGAATATCCACATCATACTCTTCCCGGGCAACCCGCTGCATGGCCCCGCCAACACCGGTCAGAGGACGGGAAATGTTCCGTGCCAGAAAAATCGAAACAAGGGCCGAGATAGCCGCCAGTATCCCGCCCTGCACAAACATCCGGTTGCGCACATCAACAACCGGTGCAAACAGCTCTTTCGTGTCTTGTTCGGCAATCAAAGCCCATGTTAGATTGCCGATATGAAGGGGGGAATAGGCCGCCAGAACGGGATCGCCATCAATTCCAATACTATGTGCCAAGCCGGATTCCCCCTCCAACGCACGATCCACAAGGGCCGGATCAACCTTGACCCGCATCAACCCTTCGCCATCACCGGCAAGAGAACTGATCCGCGGGTGATAGTCTGCCCCGACCGTCATTGTGACGCCGGTTTTCCCCAACCCGTCATTCGAACGAAACGCCGAACTGATCGAGTCTGTGGTGATCTGCACAATATAGACCCCCATCAATGCCCCGTTTACCGAAAGAATTGGCGCTGAAACAAAGCCCGAATATTTCCCGTTGTCGGGTTCGTAAGGTGCAAGATCGACAAATGCAGTCTTGTCCACACCCAAAGGCAGGGCTGCGCGGAATGCATTGCCCAATCCTGTGCTTTTCCAAGGGCCATTCAGAATGTTGGTGGCGTAATCCGGATTTTTCAAAACAGAATAAAGAACATTGCCTTGCGGATCGACAATAAAGATATCGGAAAACCCGTTGCGTTTTAACAATGTCTCAAAGAACGGATGATGCCGACGGTGTTTGCGGGAATAATCTGTCTGCACCCCCGCAAAATCAATCGCCTGACCTGCGGATTCGGCGTTTTCGTCTTGCGATGCATAATGCTGTTGCAAAAAGGCGCCCTTGTCACCTGGCAGCGCTGTCCATGCGCCGATGAAATCGGTGATTGCGCGGCGGGTGGCCGGGCTGCTGGCTTCACTCACAACATCTGTGGATATTTCCTCATACCATTTTTCGATATCCGAAGCCCGTGTATCCAGAACCATTTGCAAGCGTGATCTTGCAGTTTGATCCAGCGATTCTTTCGCGCTGAAATAGGCCAACACCCCCATCCCCAGCAGGGCAATGGTACTAAGGGCGAGCATTATCAAAGGCAATTTCACCGACAGCTTCAGATTATTCCACAGCGACATATCTCAGATCTCCACAAAAAGGCGGGTGGAACAGGCGATTTGGCCATCACCAGCCAAACAGTCCCTTCCACAACCATTCCCCGCACTATCGAACGCAGGAGTGAAGATTCTTTAAACAGTATCCACTTTTAGAAATTCACGGTTAATTCCATCGAGGACAAAGCCAGCAACATAAATTGCTGTTGGTATCCCATTGATTAAACCGTGTTTTTAGAAACGGGGGTCAGTCCCGCCGCCGATAAGCCGACCCGGTGTCAGGTTGCCAATATTGCCCAGCAACTGCCGCAAGAAGCCGATTCCCTTGACATTGCTTTCTGTCACACGGCGCGACAAGGCGATGACGCGGCCATCCTCGAGTGTGAAACGTTCGATGTTTTCGACCACCCCGTCTTTGTCAAAGGTGATGGCAACAACCTGCCGGTCAATAACCTGCGGGGCTTTATACGCAAAATTACGCCAGCGGCTTTGGGCGTAGTACCACCCGCCCTCTTGCAACACACCAAAGGCTGTCGGGCGGCCAATGCTGTCGGCAACTGTATCGCGGGTATCCACACCGACCGTGATCAGGTCCAGATCTTCTTGCGGGGGGATATAGCCGTGATTTTCATATGTGGCCGAGCACGCCGCAAGTGTCAGGAGCAACACGGCAATAATGCCGGATTTCATTGTTTGAAATAGAATTGACATAATAGCCTTTGTGCTCCGCCCTTGCCTTCGCCCCGATCACCTCGTAATCGGACTGTATATCCGACTTATAGAAGGATTGCCTGTGGTTCAAGAATGGAAAACCCTACCGATGGCGAACAAAGCACAAAACAAACACCGTTTGCGGGTTTCTACGCTGGATACCCAAAAACCGACAGCGTTCGAAATGACCCCCGCCGCCACCGCCCGCAAGGCGATTGCGGCGCAACTGGAATTGCTGGACCTGCGCAAATTGCGGTTTACGGGGGATATCCGGGCAACCGGTGATTCCAACTGGACTCTGGAAGGTTTGTTGGGCGCAACCGTTGTGCAGCCCTGCGTGGTAACGCTGGAGCCGGTGACCACACGGCTGGATGTACCGGTTTTGCGTGAATTTATAGATGGGTTGGAACGCCCCGCGGAAGATGAAGAAGAAATCGAGATTTCGCCGGATGACAACAGCGAGCCATTGGGCAGCCATATTGATCTGCAAACAGTGTTGATCGAGACGTTGTCATTGGCCCTGCCGCTGTATCCGCGCGCAGACGGGGCCGAATTGACAGAAACCAATTTCGCCCCCGAAGGAATCCAGCCGATGAGTGACGAGGATACCAAACCTTTTGCCGGGCTTGCATCCCTGCGTGACAAGCTGGAAAAAGGCGAATAAACAAAGGGGAATCGGCGCATTCACCACCCCCAAAGAAAAGGCTTGCGCCGCGCTAAAATCCAAGTATGTTCCCGGCCTCGCATAAAGATGCGTTGGACACTGCGCCAAACATCGCGTAAGAGACCCGAGAACTGATGAATAACAGGGGCATTGCCCCCCAAAACCCGAGGTTGTGACATGGCTGTCCCCAAGAGTAAAATTACGCGGTCACGCCGCGGTCAACGTCGTTCGCATGATGCGCTGGTTGCCGGCAACCCTGCCGAATGCCCGAACTGCGGCGAACTGAAGCGTCCCCACCACGTCTGTGCCGACTGTGGCCACTATGATGAACGCGAAGTTGTCGCGATGGTGGACGAAGCCGACTTCGACGACGAAGACGCGGCCTAAGCGGCGCGCGGCTTTGGCACCCAGAGTATGACATCGGACACAAATACCCCGAACGCTCCGGGTGCAGGCCGCACCATCATATCTGTTGACGCCATGGGTGGCGATCTGGGGCCGGCAGCCGTTGTTGCCGGCATTTCCCTGTCTGCGCGCAAAAATCCGGATATCGGGTTTATTGTCAGCGGTGACGAACCCACCCTGAAATCCCTGTTTGCCAAAAATCCGTCTCTGGCCGACAGAAGCGAAATCCGCCACGCCGAAGAAGTCGTCACCATGGACGACAAGCCCAGTCAGGTGATGCGCTATGGCAAGAAAACCTCGATGTGGGCCGCTGTAGATGCGGTGCGCAACGGGGATGCTTCGGTTTGTGTGTCCTGTGGCAACACCGGCGCCCTGATGGCGGTTTCGATGATCCGCCTGCGCAAACTGCCCAGCGTGAACCGCCCCGCCATTGCCTGCCTTTGGCCATCGCGCAACAAAAGCGGCTTTAACATCATGCTGGACGTGGGCGCCGATATCCGCGCGGATCAAGAGGATTTGCTGCAATACGCATTGATGGGCGCCTCTTACGCGCGCAATGGCATGGGCATCACCCGCCCCCGCGTCGGCCTGCTGAATGTCGGCACCGAGGAACACAAGGGCCGCGCCGAACTGAAGGTCGCCCATGAACTGATTGCCGAGGCCGCCATCCCCGCTGACTTCGATTTTGTGGGATTCGTCGAAGGCGGCGATATTCCGTCCGACCGCGTGGATGTGATCGTGACAGACGGGTTCACCGGCAATGTCGCGCTGAAAACCGGCGAAGGCACCGCCAGCCTGATCAGCGATTTCCTGCGTCAGGCCTTCAAGGCCACCCCGTTCGCCCGTATTGCCTCGCTTTTGGCGTTAACATCGCTGAAACGCCTGAAACGACGGATTGATCCGCGCCGCGTGAATGGTGGCGTATTTCTGGGGCTGAACGGCACGGTGATCAAATCACATGGCTCGGCCGATGAAACCGGCATCGCGGCGGCGATCCAACTGGCCATCACGCTGTCGCAATCCGATTTCAATCACAAACTGGCCGCACGGGTTGCATCCGGCGCCGCCGCCAGACAAGATGCCCTGACTGATCAGGGTGAATAAGGGATCCGCATGACAACTCGCGCCGTAGCCATTGGCGTTGGGCATTATCTGCCCGAACGCATCGTCCCCAACAGCGAATTTGAAAAAACGCTGGATACGACGGATGAATGGATCCGTACCCGCTCGGGCATTGAACGCCGCCATTTCGCCGCCGAGGGCGAAACCACATCGCAAATGGCCATTGCCGCCGCCCGCGCCGCCCTTGCCGATGCGGGGCTGGAACCCGACGATCTGGACGCGGTGGTTCTGGCCACCTCGACCCCCGACCACACCTTCCCTTCCGTTGCCACCATGGTGCAGGCCGGTCTGGGCATGACACGCGGCTTTGCCTTTGATGTGCAGGCGGTTTGCGCCGGTTTTGTCTTTGCACTGGCCAATGCCAATGCCCTGATCATCTCGGGTCAGGCCAGGCGCGTTCTGGTGATCGGCGCGGAAACCTTCAGCCGCATCATGGACTGGACCGACCGTTCCACTTGCGTTTTGTTCGGGGACGGCGCCGGTGCACTGGTTCTTGAGGCTCAGGAGGGCAAAGGCACCCCTGATGATCGCGGCATCCTTGCCACCGACCTGAATTCGGACGGGCGCTATAAGGATATGCTTTATGTCGATGGTGGCGTTTCCACCACGCAAACATCCGGTTATTTGCGGATGCAGGGCAATGCGCTGTTCCGCCAAGCCGTTGAAAAACTGACCGAAACCGCAGAATCCGCCTTGCACAAGGCAGGGCTGGAAGACAGCGACGTTGACTGGATCGTGCCGCATCAGGCCAATATCCGCATCATTGCCGGCACCGCCAAAAAGATGGGCATCCCGATGGAACAGGTGGTTTTGACGGTGCAGGACCATGGCAACACCTCTGCCGCATCGATTCCCCTTGCTTTGTCGGTCGGCAAGGCCCGCGGACAGATAAAACAGGGCGATTTGCTGGTCACCGAGGCGATTGGCGGCGGTTTGGCATGGGGATCGGTGGTTATTCGCTGGTAAATGCGCGTTTAACGCCTGCGTGCAAGCCATTGATATTGACTCGGAAATTCCCCGCCCGCTATGGTTGGCCAAATCGCAATTAAGCGACCTACGTCTGCCACAGGGGGATAATGATGAGTGAAAAGACTTTGACACGAATGGATTTGAGCGAAGCCGTGTTTCGGGAAGTCGGCCTGAGCCGCAATGAATCCGCACAACTGGTTGAAAGCGTATTGAACCATATGTCCGATGCATTGGTGCGCGGTGAATCTGTCAAGATTTCCTCCTTCGGCACCTTCGGTGTGCGTGACAAGGCCGCCCGTATCGGCCGAAACCCGAAAACCGGCCAAGAGGTTCCGATCCACCCCCGCCGTGTTCTGACCTTCCGCCCCTCGCACCTGATGAAAGATCGGGTCGCGGCTGGCAACAAGCGCTAAGGGGGCACAGGCGTGGCCAAATCCCCCGACGCCTTTCGCACGATCAGTGAAGTCGCCGAATGGCTGGACACGCCGGCCCATGTGCTGCGCTTTTGGGAAAGCCGCTTTACACAGGTAAAGCCTGTGAAACGCGCCGGTGGCCGACGCTATTACCGCCCGAATGATATGCTGTTGCTGGGCGGCATCAAGAAACTGCTGCATGACGACGGGATGACCATCAAAGGCGTGCAGAAAATGCTGCGCACCGACGGGGTGAAAGCGGTCGCAGCCCTGTCACGCCCGATTGATCCCGAGGATCAGGGCGAAACGATAGACCTGAAACCTGTTCCCGAACCACAGCCCAAACCACAGAGTGAGCCGGCAGAACAGGTTGCGCAGGCTGCCGAGCCTTGGGCGGCTCCCCCGCCCCCCGAATCCAAACCCAGCCCCGCACCAGCCTCCCCCGCCCCTGTGACAGATGATCTATTCGCAGCGACCGACAGCGACGCCCCTGCTGACGAGCAACCCGCCGATCTGCTGCCCGACATCGCCGCCAGACTGCGCAAAGTGGACGGGAAACAAATAGATTCGGCCAAACAGGCCCGGTTAAGCACGATTTACAGCCGCCTCACCGCCCTGCACGCGCGGATGAAAGATGCGACTTCCCCTGCACAACAAAGCTAAGTCCCGATTATGGTTTTTCACCCTTGCCCTTGGCTGCAAAAACAGTATGTAGGGTGCCAGTTCGGGCTATGGCGCAGTCTGGTAGCGCGTCCGTCTGGGGGACGGAAGGTCGCAGGTTCAAGTCCTGCTAGCCCGACCAACATCATAACCGCCCGCACCCTTTGTGGTGTCGGGCGGTTTGATCTATCCGGGGGGGCCTGATGAAAGACACAGCCACAGGATTCGGCGTTCTGCCCGACCACGCCTTGCGCGACATGATTGCCGCGGGCAGCATCACCGCCAGCCCCGCCATCACCCCCGAACAAATTCAACCTGCCTCGCTTGACCTGCGCCTTGGCACTGTCGCCTACCGCGTGCGCGCCTCGTTCCTGACGGGGGCCGGTGCAACGGTAACCGACCGCTTGCGGGAATTCGAGATGCACCGCATCGACCTGTCCGACGGGGCTGTGCTGGAAAAAGGCGCGGTCTATCTGGTGCCGCTGATGGAATCCCTGAACCTGCCCGACGGGGTGCAAGCCGTGGCCAACGCCAAATCCTCGACCGGGCGTCTGGACCTTTTGACCCGCACCATCACCGATGGCGGCACCGAATTCGACCGCATCCCGCAAGGATACACCGGCCCGCTTTATGCCGAAATCTGCCCGCGGTCCTTTTCCGTGCTGGTGCGCCCGGGCATGCGCCTGAACCAGATCCGGTTTCGGGCAGGGCAAGCGGTGCTGTCTGACGAGGAACTGTTGGCCCGTCACGCAGAGCACGCATTGGTCGACGGGGACGCGCATATCGATCAGGGCCTTGGCTTTTCCGTCGATCTGCGCCCCGAAACCGGCAACCTTGTCGGTTATCGCGCCAAACCGCATACCGGTGTGATCGACCTTGATAATATCGGCTTTTACGACCCTGCCGAATACTGGGAACCGATCCACACCGACAAGGGCCGCATCATCCTTGACCCCGGCGCCTTTTACATCCTTGTCAGCCGCGAGGCCGTCCACATCCCGCCCGATTGTGCCGCCGAAATGGCCCCCTATCTGGCCATGGTCGGCGAATTCCGCGTGCATTACGCCGGTTTCTTCGACCCCGGTTTCGGCCATGATGCGGCAGGTGGCAAAGGATCGCGCGGCGTGCTGGAAGTGCGCTGCCACGAGGCGCCTTTTGTGCTGGAACACGCACAGATCGTCGGGCGGCTGGTGTACGAGCGCATGGCCAGCGTGCCACAAAAACTATACGGTGCTGATTTGGCCTCGAATTATCAGGGGCAAGGGCTGAAATTGTCCAAGCATTTTAAGACAACTTAATTTAAATACGGGTTTCTTTTTC
>Ga0256840_1004722_pt1 | contig 10056 bp, 8 predicted proteins | sample 355202metaG_FD_185969 | JGI IMG/M metagenome (GOLD analysis project Ga0256840, IMG submission 185969) | Hydrothermal vent microbial communities from Mid Atlantic Ridge, Atlantic Ocean - 355-202 | ecosystem: Environmental > Aquatic > Marine > Hydrothermal vents | place: Atlantic Ocean: Mid...
ATTTTGGCTCTGGAATTAAGAACAATAAATTATGTTTCACAGCTTCTTCAATCGGAATAACAGTGTGTCCGTTAATTATTTTCGTTTTAATTTTTCTTGCTTTAATTAACTCTTCTGCTTTTTTCCAGTTGGTTACATGCAAGTAGTCCACATCTTTTGAAGAACATCCTGCTTCAAATGGCGGACGACCTTTTTCAATACCCCCGAAATACATTTCGGAGCAAAATGAATTGGTAAATCCCCAACCGTAACTTGCAATTTTACCAGCATCAGATAAATCTTGAGTGTATGGAGGAAATTCAAAAGTAAAGGATGCTTTTTCGTCAATTTTACCTTTTTCATTATCAAATTTCCAATAGGTAAGTCCTCCTCTCCAATGCTTTTCAAAGGATGTTTGGGTAAGTGGATAGTATTTTCTATCAAAAGGAGCAGGATATTGACTTGCTTCCATAATATATTCAGAATTTGGAGTAAAGAAACAACCACCATGGTCACTTCTGAATACAGGATTTTGTACTACTTGTTTTAATTCCCAATCTTTTAGGCTGATTACATAAATACGCGGGTTTGCTTTGTCGTTTATAGCAGCCCATTTACCGTTGTAATCACCATCGGTTTCTGAAAAACCCGGATGGTGTGTGTCGCCCCAAAGAATTTCTGCACCATCGATAAATCCTTGCTTCATCATTTTCATAGATTCCACACTGTATCCATAACCATTATAAGGCTGTCTTGCAGCGGTTGGAACATATTTAAGCAGGCGCATAGAAGGAACGGTGTACATAATCATATTTCCTTCTTGTCCGCCTGAGTTTAAAGTAACGTATTCATCTTTAATGTTATCAGGAGTATATGTTTTAACAGCCGCTAAAACATCCTGAGAATTTAATCCTCTGCGTTTAACAATTTCGCCCATGTTTTCATCTCCACGGGGTGCACCGTCAGCAGTATTTCCTGTGCTGCCTTTTTTCCCGCAACTAGTAATAAATAGCAAGGAAAAACTAATAAGGACAGCAAGTATAACTTTACTGTTTATATTTTGTTTATACATTTTCATTTTATTTAAAAATTTACTAATTTATTTTATTTAAAAATGGATTAATTTGCTTATTTATTAATCTTTTGCGATAATAATTCTTTTGCACGTAATCCTACATCGGCAGCTTTTACTTGATATTGGAAATATTGTTCTGCCCATAGGAATGCATCTTTCCATTTTTCTTCCTTAGCATATTTTTCATATTTTTCTTTTGCTTTTGCAGCATAATTTAATTGGTCAACAGCATCTTCAACCAATGCAGCTACATACGGATATTTTTCATAATGATTATCTTTTAACCATTTTACTACACCGTTAATAACATCACCTGTTTGTTGTATTACAACCAATTTATCTTCGTAATTTTTCTTATACTCGGCAAGTTGTTCCGGTGTTAAAGCTACATCTTCTTCTGCAACTCCTTTATATCCTTTAGGTTTGATTAATAAAATACCTTCCATTTCAAGGTGTAATGCAGAACAGAACTCTGTACAGTAATATGGGAATACACCCGGACGGTTTGCTACAAAGGTTAAAGAAGCGGTTTTGCCCGGTTCGAAACTACCATGTTTGCCATAAGTATCAATAGTGAAACCATGTGTTTCGTCTTCTGCACGTTCAAGATTAGTTAAGTGGAATGTTACAATGTCGCCTTCATTTACTTCTACAATTTCCGGTGTAATGTGTGAGCGTATCATAGTACCGAAAATATGAACACGGTTGCCTTCACGTTCAATTTTTTCTGAACCTGCAACGGTTCTAAATGGTGATAATTCACCGGTTCTTGAATTAGTACCTAAAGGATAGCGAATAATCGGCTTAATGGTGGTACGTAATACGGAAACAGAACCATACATATTAGCTTGCGGCAATGACATGGTGTAGATGTCTTTCATTTTATCTGATGAAATATCAATTAAATGCTGAAAACTGGGGCGAACCGGTCCCACATTAGGAATATTATCGTATAAACCTTCTTTATCAACAACGGTTAAATAGTTTGAATGAGGATTGTTTGATAACCCCTGTGGAGTCATTAAATGACCGGGTTTAAAAGTTAGAACTAATTCATCAAGTTTTTCTCCTTTATTGTAGTCCCATTTTACAATTTTTTTATCGTTGAATGCTGATGTGTAAACTACATCTTCACGATAGTCAAAAGCTAAGTCAATAACACCGCTGCCAATTTTAAGTGAACTGTGTTTTATCGAATTTGCATCAATTACAGGTAAATTGCCATCGGCATTTCCAGCATAAGTTTTATTAGTCATTGCATCTTTTGCTTTCGCAAAATCAAATACAAAACTTTCATCACCAACGGCAATAAAGTATTTACCGTCAGGGCTTACTTTTACTTTGGCAGCTCTATTCGGGATTTCAACTAATGCTACTGCATTGGCTTTTAAAGCCGTTTCAAGCGAAACTATGTTAAATTCATTTACTCTTTTATCAGTACTGTTTTCAATGGCTTTATAATCTACCATATAAACATAGTATTTTCCTGCTTTTTCTGCTCCACCTACAATATATCCGTCACTTACGTTTTTACCGGCATCTGAAAAATCCAGGGTGTAAGGGGGCAATTCCAGCGTAAAAGATTTTTCTTTAATAATTCTTCCTACGTGATGACCTTCTTGTTCTGCTTTGGGGTCTTCAAATTTCCAAAAAGTAATACCTGATTTGAATTTACTGTCAAATTCAGTTTCAGGATCGGCAGCTTCATTTTCAAAAGGTGCCGGATACTGGCTTGATTGAACAACATACTCTGTATTAGGTGTAACGGTAACACCCGGAAAACAATTTAGAAACAGTGGGTTTGTCGCAACCTGCTTTGTTTCAAAATCATCTAATCCCAATAAAGCTACTCTTGAATTTGCTCCATCAGAATAAAAAAGGTATCTTCCGTCATAAGCACCGTTTTTTTCTGATAGTGCCGGATAGCGCATGTCTCCGTACAGGTTAATGTGGTTATCTAACGAGCCTTTCTTTAACAGTAAAGAACTTTCGTCGTCAAACCCGTAACCTTGCCATGGTTCAGGAGAAAATACACCAACGTATTTGTAGATACGCATTGAAGGAATACCGTAAACAATCATAGTTCCTGAGTTTCCGGTTCCTACAAAAGAGAAGTACTCATCTCTGCCGCCTCTGGGCATAAATGTTTTTACAGCGGCAATAACATCCGCATCATTAAGTCCTCTGGCTTTTTTAACATCATCAAGGGTTTGTTGCCCTGATACAAATGCTAATAAAACCAAAACGAAACCTAATAAAAAAAAGCGATTTTTTGGTGAAATCATAATTAATTATTTAATAGGTTAATAATAAGAAAAAATATATATAATAATACAAAGCAAAACTATTTATTAATATCTGTTGCGATATAAAAAGATATTAATATCTTTTTATATTTCTTTGATAGTTAAGACCATACAAATATATATAAAAAAATATATATACCAAGATTTTTTAATCTCTAAAATTATATGTTTATTGCGTTAAACCCTTGATTTATCAGTAAATCAATTAGATAATTTGTATTACATATTATAAGTGTATCTTTGAGTTCATTAAAAAATGTTCAAGAACATAAGATGATGCATCCGGTCAATTATTTTTTTTTGAATATAATTTTGCATTTATCTTTGCTGATATTTTTACAAAATAATACTATTATGTCTTTAATAATCTCTGAGAAAGATTTTGAAAAAGTTATTGTTGTTGGAGATCGCGTATTGATAAAACCCAAGACATTTAGCGAAAAAACCAAATCCGGTTTATTTTTACCTCCGGGCGTGCAAGAAAAAGAGAAATTGTATTCAGGATATGTGGTAAAAGTAGGTCCCGGTTATCCTATACCGGCTATCCAAGAGTTTGACGAACCATGGAAAGATAAATCAGATAATGTAAAATATGTGCCGCTTCAACCCAAAGTGGGCGATTTGGCAGTTTATTTACAAAATAGTGCTTATGAAATTTTGTTTAATAATGAAAAGTACTTGATTGTTCCACATGCAGCTATTTTGATGTTAATTAGAGATGAGAGTCTTTTTGAGTAACAAAGGGGCATTTTATGATTTGCCCCATTAAAACCAAAATTGAGCGATTATCTACTTCAATAAGTACCAATCTGTTGAGTTAAAAAGGTTTACAAAAAAAGGCTCAAATACCGGTTGGTGTTTTTACTTTTTTATAAACTTCTTATTATCAATATTTTGGCGCTTATTTTTGTACGTAATCGCTCAATTTAGGTAAAGGTTTATATTTCATCAGAATAAACAGCGGGTGCTTTAACTCTTAAATTATAATTTGAAGTCATAACCTCTCCATAAGCACCTGTCGTTCTTATGGCAATTAAATCCCCTCGTTTGGTTTCGGGCAATTGTACCGTTTTGGCAAATGTATCGGACGATTCGCAAATAGGACCCACCACATCGTAAAATTCAATACCTTCTTTAGAACTTAAATTTTCAATTTTATGATATGCTTGATACAATGCCGGACGGATTAGCTCAGTCATTCCTGCATCCAAAATGGCAAAATTTGTTTTGACTGCTTTTTTGATATATAATACTCTTGAAATTAAATCGCCGGCATTAGCAATCATTGAACGTCCAAGCTCAAAGTGCAATTCCTGTCCGTGTTTTAAATCCAAAAAGCGATGAAATAATTCAAAGAAAGCTTCAAAATCAATGAAATTTTCATTATCCGGATGTTCATAATCAACACCTAAACCACCTCCAACATTAATATGTTCTACCAGGATTTGATTATTGATGAAAATTTCCTGAATTTCATTTACGCGCAAGCATAAGTTTTTGAAAACGTTTAAATCGGTAATTTGTGAGCCAATGTGAAAATGAATACCGATAAGACGAATATTTTCTGATTTTTTTAATAATTCAAAAAGGCTGTCAAACTGCCAAGTGTTAATGCCGAATTTGTTTTCATCTAAACCTGTGGTAATGTAATGATGTGTATGCGCATTTACATTCGGGTTTACTCGAACGGCTATATCTGCCACCTTGTTTTTTTTTGATGCGAGTTCATTAATTACTTCAATTTCTTGTAATGATTCGCAATTGAAAGCAAAAATACCTGCATCTAAGGAAGTATTAATTTCTTTATCGGTTTTACCAACACCTGCAAAGGCAATTTTATTTGCAGGGAAACCTATCTCAACTGCTTTTGTTACTTCGTTACCGCTAACACAATCTGCCCCGAATCCATATTCTTTTATAATTTTTAAAAGTTTATCGTTCGCATTGGCTTTCATTGCATAATGCACTACAAAACCAAATTTATCCGATGCTTTTTTTATTTTTTTAAGTGTGCTTTTTAAACGGTCGATATTGTAATAAAAGAATGGAGTTTCCAGCTCTTTAAATTTTTGAATTTCTTTTTCGCTGAACATGCTTAATCAAATTTAAAAAGTTTGTTATTTAATTCATTTAATGCTTTGATTTTGTCTTCGGCATTAATAAGTACTGAAATATTATGCTTGCTGCCGCCGTATGAAATCATTCTTAAAGGAATATCTTCCAAAGCATTAATTACTTTTAAAGCTATGCCTTTGCCTTCGGCAATCAGATTACCCACAACACAAATTATACTTTGATTATTGTCAATCTCAACCGAAGCATAGCTTTCCAATTCTTTTTTTATTTCGGGTAAATATTTCGGGTTGTCAATAGTTACCGAAACGGCAATTTCAGAAGTGGTAATCATATCAATGGGCGTTTTATAACGCTCAAATACTTCAAATACTTTACGTAAAAAACCATAGGCAAGAAGCATGCGTCCTGATTTTATTTTTACGGCAGTTATACCGTCTTTTGCAGCAACCGCCTTAATTTCTCCTTCTTCTTCAATTTCATTTTCAGTAATTAGGGTACCATAGGCTTCCGGCTGCATGGTATTTTTTAATCGTACCGGAATATTTTTGTTTTTTGCCGGTAATACACTTGATGGATGAAGTATTTTAGCTCCAAAATAAGCTAACTCAGCAGCTTCGTCGAATGAGAGTTCATGAATGGGGAATGTTTTTTCAACAAAGCGTGGGTCGTTGTTATGAAACCCATCAATATCGGTCCAAATTTGAATTTCTTCGGCATTTATTTCTGCACCGATTAATGATGCGGTATAATCGCTCCCGCCACGTTTCAGGTTATCTATTTCTCCAAAAGCATTACGGCAAATATAACCTTGTGTTATAAATAATTTAGTATCGGGATATTGTGCTAATTCACGTTTTAAATTTTCCCGAATATAATATTCGTCAGGTTCTAAACTTTTATCAATGCGCATGAAATTTAAAGCCGGAATAATTACCGAATTTATTTTTTGTTCTTTCAGATAATAATGTAAAAGTGATGTGGAAATAAGTTCGCCTTGTGCAAGCACTGCACGCTCTTCGTAGCGAGTGAAAACATCTTCGGTAAAGGATAAAAGATAGTCAAAATGTTGTTTAATTAATTCATTGCCTTTCGATAAGTATTCTGCACCGGTGAATAGCTCTTTAATTACTTTAAAATACCTTTTCTTTAACAATTCAATTTGAACAACTGCCTCTTCTTTTTTACCGTTAAGGAATAAAGAAGCAATTTCCTCCAATTTATTGGTGGTGCCGGACATAGCCGATAAAACCACAATTTTTTCTTCCTCATTATTGATGATTTTTGCTACATTTTTAATTTTTCCGGCTGTACCTACCGAAGTTCCTCCAAATTTTAATACCTTCATAATTCTATGTTGATAAATAATATTAGTTGTTAAACTTTAAATCGGCTATAAACTTCAAATCATCCGTGAACTTCAAATCGTCCGTGAACTTCAAATCGTCCGTAAGGACATTTGAACGTTTAAAAATAAGAAATTATCATTTTTCTTATTTCAATTATTTACAAAACCCTCTATAAAATCTACAGTTGCTAACAGCTGCTTGTCATTTAAAGTTTTAATGAATTTTTTACTAAGCATTTTTACCGTAGTTTTTGATGCGCTTATCCCTGTTTTTATTGCTTTTCGTGCAATCATATTCATCCCGATAATTTTTAAAGAATATTGAAAAAAGTATTCCAAACCTTCGGCAGTTAAATCGTTTACTATTTCAACAACAGCCATGCGCTGGGCTTCACCGTCAGGATGCTCGCGTACTGAATTTATTACTTTTTGTGTTTTTCTGTATAAGTTTGCCGATACCGGAAAAGTAGCTCCGTATTTATGTTTAAATGTTCCCATATTCAGGGGTTTAAAATTGAATGGGCAAAAGTAGGAATTTTATAAATAAATAAAGTATTAAATTGAAAAGGATTATGAACAAGCGTTGTGAAATAATTTAAAGGGTTTATATATTGCCGCGATTCTATAAACTATGATTTATTTATTTAATTTATTCTATAAAGTTTATAATAGACTATAATATTAGAACTTGATAATTAAATAGTTTGCTGATACAATTTTATTTAAGATATCTTGTGTTAATATAAAAAATGCTGTATCAAGCTACCCTAATACAGCATTTTAGTGTGTAATTGATTAAATTAATACTTTATAAAATTAAAATACCTTTCAGTGTTATTTTCTTTTCTATTCCAAATTAAATGATTATTAAACCATATTTTTTGCTGTAGTATAAAATAACTGTTTTCTCTTTCAAAGAGAATGCTTATGGTGTCAGTGTCTGTTTCATTCCATTTTACATAAGTAGTTGTTGAATCATTTAGGTCATATAAATTTACAAAAATTCTCACACAGGATTTATTGTCTTTTTTGTAAAATAATAACCCGTTAGGGTAATCGTCCATTGTATGAGTTAGTTCAGTGGCCGGTTTAACTTTATTATCAACAAGATAGTATACTTCAATATTATCTAATTTGTAACTCTTTTCATTACTGCTTTTCAGTAAATCATTACCTAAACTGTCTTCAAGGCTTATGTCTATACTTCCTTCAATATATGCTCCTGTTAAGTTGTTTTCTTTTTGACAAGAAAGAAAAAACAAGATGCTAATTAATAAAAATAGATTTTTCATAATAAAAATATTTAAGGATTAATGTTACATACCATCTTAACATTATTATTAAATGTTGTATTTAGCGGATTAAAATTATTAAAAGCATAATATCCATCAGCATCGCCATTCCAACCCCAATTCATATGTAAATAAAGATAAGATATGTAGGTATAATTAATTTCACCTGTGTAGGGGTCAGTTGTTTCAATGCAATCTTCAAAATTCCTATATCCATCACATACCCATGCATGCCCGCCATTATCACCTGTGTCCATTAAAAGTATAGGCTTATGACTGTTAAGATTAGACTTTACGGTAAGATAATTATATGATGATTGGGTTGCATTTGTGTAATTAAATCCATTTTTGAAAATATTTGAAAAGTCATAATCTATATCCACCCCAGTTCCTGTTAAACAATTATAATATTTTACATTTGATGGTATGTAATCCCAAATATCAACTATTAAATTAGAGACAAAATTGTTGCCATCTAAGTCAGGCATATAATTCCAATTATAATTTGTAGGATATTCATAATAATTCATTATTTGAGCAGTTGCAACCATTACACATCCAGCAAGAGCATGCCCACATGGGCCACAGCTTAATTGAGGCATGTAATTATTATATCCGCATCCTTGCCCCCATTGTGTGGTTAATAAAGGCCCAACAATGTATGATGAAGATTCACATGGAGGATCGATGGGGTCAATAATGTTGGGTTCTATTAAATAATTAAAACTGTTTTGTGCTTTAATGTTAATTCCTACGTTTGTCGTTTTAATTTCATCAATTTGTTTCTTAGTATATTCAATCCATATTTTAAACCCTGGTGGATATGCGTTTTGGTTAATAGGTATCGTGTTGATAAAGGAATATGCTAAAATAGGTTCAACTCTTTTATCAGCTGATAATATTAAAAAGCCACCTTTTTTATAGTTTATTTTAAAAAACACAGTTTTATGTTTATAAACCTCTATTAATATAGTATCAACTTTGTTATTTGTAAATTTTTTTTGTTTCTTATGGTTAAAATTACTTTTATCAATGTTTTTTTGTTCCGGGAAAAAATATTGAAAAGTTTTTGGTTGAATAAAATTTTCTGCTATAATTTGTGCTTCTGAAAACGAAACTTCAAAATTATTATATTCATTAGAAGTAATATCTTCTTTATTACATGATTGAATAATTATTAATCCAAAATATATTAATATAGCAAATATAATTTTTTTCATCTTTTTCATTTTAAAGTTAAAAATTGGTTTTGATAATTTTAATCTAAAATTTATAATCCTCAATTTAGGTTAAATCACCAATGTTGTAATATAAAGCTATATTTATAGATTGTAGACTTATAATGATTGAAGTAGAAAGTAATATTATTTTCCTTGAAATTTTGGCTAATAATGCATATAAAGAAAACCCGTTTATAACATAAAACTCTATTTCTTTCTTCTCTCTCTCTCTCTGTACATTGTAATACACATATTTTGACAATTAAATATTACTTTTACCAAATATACGAAAAAATATTTATTGTAAGCAATATATGTTTTTATAATTTTGCTAAATATCTTAAATCCATAATCATGAATCGTAGAAATTGGATAAAAATAAATATGTTGGCAACCGGCGGTATGGTATTAAACCAAAACCTGATTGCGCGCAGTTTAATTAAAAATATCAAATACGCTCCATTTACAAAAGCAGATTTTGGCTCTGATTTTAAATGGGGTGTAGCGCAAGCATCATATCAAACGGAAGGAGCTTGGAATATTGACGGAAAAGGCGAATCGGTGTGGGATCGATTTTCGCGCACAAAAGGAAAAATCGAACGGGCTGAAACCGGTGATATTGCTACGGATTTTTATCATAAATACAAAAGCGATATTGCTTTAGCAAAAATGATGAATTTTGATGTATTTCGTTTTTCACTTTCCTGGTCAAGAATTTTCCCGAAAGGTATAGGCGAATTAAACCATAAAGGTGTTGAATTTT
>Ga0256840_1004723_pt1 | contig 10055 bp, 11 predicted proteins | sample 355202metaG_FD_185969 | JGI IMG/M metagenome (GOLD analysis project Ga0256840, IMG submission 185969) | Hydrothermal vent microbial communities from Mid Atlantic Ridge, Atlantic Ocean - 355-202 | ecosystem: Environmental > Aquatic > Marine > Hydrothermal vents | place: Atlantic Ocean: Mid...
TTAATTTTTTATACAGTTGATTTAATTCACTCATCTACTCATTCAATCATCCGCCGGTAGTCGGACAAGTTTCAATCATTTTAATTATGATAAGAATAACACATCACAGGACAAATTGTATTGGTTGTGGATACTGTAACGAAGTAGCACCTTACCGTTGGCACATGAACGATAAAGACGGGAAAAGTGATTTAGTAGCCGCATCAGGAAAAAAAGAAATTTATACGGCAGTAGTAGCTGATGATGAATGGGAAGACAATCAAGAAGCTGCGGAATTATGCCCCGTAAAAATTATTAGAGTGGAAAAAGTGTGATAAAATAAAGCCGTATCCATTTAAGTGTGTAATGAACCGCCATATACTGCCTGTCCCGAATGGTCGGGATACGGTGGTGTGAGAAGGTGCACCGGTTATTTGGTAGTCAGCCTTTTACTCGATTGTAGCCAGTTGTTTATATCTTGAATAGTTTTTCTTCTTGTGAAAGGGATAAAACCATAAACTTATCAGTATCAATATTATCAGGTAATTTATCTTTTAATACAGGTAATACATATTGGCAATTAATATTTGAAACTATTTCATTCAATAGACTTGTAATTTGGTTGTCGTGCACATTTTCAATTTGGTCGTGTAATATAAAATGCAAACAATTTATTCCTAATTCATCGGCAAATTGAATATATGCCAAGTCAAAAGCTGCAATTTGCCCTTTTTTCTTGCCAGTTCCAGGGTTACCACTAACAGTTGAGATATTTAATTCAAATCCTTTCTCGTTTTTATCGTAACTCAATACAAATTGTTCATCATACAATTTTTGAGAAATTGAAGAAAAATACTTATTGAAAATAGTTATTCTCTCGTTTAGCAAATCTTCTTTTGAAGTAATATTCTTATCAATACTGTTTAATTCTTCTTTATATTTTTCAATATTGCTAATTGTCTGATTCCAAAGTCGTTTTTGTTCCTCTAAGTTGCCTTTTTGCTCATGAAATTTATTTAATTCTAAAACAATTTTTTCCAATTCTTCCAAAGCACCAGATTTTTTTAATAATTCACTTAATTCTTTTTCTTCTGAAATTAAATCTCTAATACTTTGATTTAAAGTTTTAATTTTATTTTCAATTTCAGGCAGTTCTTGTGTTATATAATTCTTTTTTTCAACTAACATTTCATTGTGAAATCTTAAAGTATTTTCAAAAGTTTTTTGCAAATCAGGTATTAGAATTTTTGCCTCATTATACAAAAATTTTATTTGCTCCACATCTATATTTGCTATTTCTTTTTCTAATTCATTTTTACTTTCTACAATCAATTCCTTACGTAACTCTAACTGGCTAATTTGTGTAGAAAGTCTATTAATGTTAGATTTAATTTGGTTTAATTTCGCTAAATCAGATTCGTAACTTTCATTTAGATTAAACTGGTTCTTTTTCTTTTCTAATTGTTCAATATTCCGATTGATGATGATTAATGATTGTTCAATCTTAGAAAGGGTATATTCTTTTTTTAATCTTCTTTGTAAATCCTCTTCTATTTTAATCAATGAATGAAGTTGCTGTTTCCTTTCAGCTTCATCAATAGGAATACCTAACCAGAAGAAATAAAGAGCTTCGTATTCTTCTTGCTTTGTTGTTGGATGTAAAACTTTAACAGTATTTTTTAATCTTGATTTTTCATCTCGAATATTTTTAGCAATAATTTGGCGAAAAGTAGGTTTTGAACTTTTAGAATTAAAAATTAATTCTTTTAATATTTTAGGAAATTCATCGTTATTATAATATTCTCCATTTATTTCTTGAATTTTATTTTTACGTGATAAAAAATTTCTGCGAATTATTATTTCATTTGATAATACTAATTCTAAATCCTCTTTTAAAATAAGCGTAACAATAATATTGTTATTTTTTAAAAAGTTCTCAATTGTAGTGTTACTACCTTTTTCTTTAAATTCAGGGTCCCTATAAATATTTTCTCCTTTCCCACCTAAACAAAAATCTATTAATCGTAGAACTGTTGTTTTTCCAACATTATTTCCAGATTCTTTTCTATCTGCGGTCATAGTTTCATCAATAATTAAATTAATTCCCTTATGGAAATTTATTTTCCTTATTAAAGTTTCACTCTTATGTATATGTAATTCTTTTAAAAACATTTTATAAGCCTATTTTTATCCTTTTTTATAGCCCCCAATAAAAACAACCAATCTAATGATAATGAATATAAGTTAATAGTTATATCATTTTCTTTTCGCTTTAATGAACTAAAAATATCAAAAAAATCGAATTCAGTGCTTTTGGTGTTTTTTAATTCATTCAAAATTAATGCACTAATGTAGTATATCTGTTTTTTGGGATTTATGTCTTTACCTAAAATCATAATTGTCTCGGTTCTTCTAATATTTTACATCTCATAAATGCATCTACTATAATAATGGGTAGTGCAATATAAATGTCATCTGTATTTGATTGGTTTTTATCAATTATTTGCCAGAGTCTATCTTCTACTATCTTTAAAATTTTATCGGCATTATTTTGAATTATTTCCAAATCATTAGCTTGCCCGTTTACAAATTCTCCCTTAATTTTTAAATATAAATTTCTAATAATCCTCAATAATTTTTCTTTTTTAAAAGAACCTTGCATTTCTAATTCACCATAAAGAGAATTTAATTTACCATAATATTTACTGTATTCTTCAATTGTATATTTATACTCTTTTATTGAGTTGTATTCAATCTTTTTGGTTATGTCAAAAGTATTAAGTGAAGCGTCATCTAACTTTTCTTCAAATTCAATAGATGCGATTGCGTTTACAGCTTGGTTAATGAGTTTTGGATTTTTTATTAGCTTGCCTTGCCTACATTTATCTTCGTGGTTTCTTTTCCACTCTTTTAGAAGTGAAACGGTATATTTAGTTTCATTATTGTCAACTACACTATGACATTCATCACATAATAAAATTAAATTGTTAAAATCTCTTCTTTCATCATCGTTCATATCAGAATTATATCTTGGTCCGTTTGGACTGGCCGCTTCTATATGACATATTTTACTTACAATTGTCTCACCATCTTTTGCAATTAATTTCCGATTACACTCTGGGTTGGCACATTCGTTACAGGATAGTGTATCTAATCTTCTAACAGTTGAAGGTTTATATTTTCTTGCGTTATCTCCCATTTTACAAAAATACTTTTTTTATTAAATATTTTTCAATCAGTTTTGTATTATTCATCATTTTTTCTTCCTAATTGGCTACAACATATCTATATATCCATTATCCTTTTCCTCCTCTTTTCGACAATTGTCGCAATACGCCCTTAAGCAACAAATGGTTTTTCGCCTGTATTGCCCGTACTGAGAAGATATTGATAAATTGTATCTATTTTGTTCGATGTTTAATTTTACAATCTTGTTGATGAAAACTTGTTTTTACTAATGCTTTAAAGATAAAATTTTATTTTTAAAATCATTTGCTTTTTGTTTAAAAATTTATCTGTGGTGAGGGGTTCTACGTTCGGGTTTTATTTTATCTCTTCAATAAACTTGTCCACCATTTCTTCTTTAGTTGCCCAAGATGTAACTAAGCGGATAACCGAGTTTTTTTCATCAAAAGGAGCCCAAACGTAAAAACCGAATTTTTCACTGAGTCTTTTGATTAAATCGTTCGGGAGTATCGGAAAAATTTGATTTGAAACGGCTTCGGTAAAAAACTCAAATCCGGCATCTTGAATACCCTTTGCTAATCTCATTGCCATAGTATTGGCATGACGGGCAAGTTCAAAAAACAAATCGTTTTTAAATAATTCTATAAACTGAATGCCGAAAATTCTGCCTTTGGCTAAAAGTGCACCATGCTGTTTCATCATATAACGGAAATTTTTTTGCAGGTTTTTGTTATTGATGACAATAGCTTCGCCTAATAGTGCACCGTTTTTTGTTGCTCCAATGTAAAAAACATCGCTTAGGTGGGCAATATCTTTCAAACTTAAATCATTAGCTTGCGATGTCAAAGCAGGAGCAAGGCGTGCACCATCCATAAACAAATATAAATCGTATTGCTTACATATTTCATATAAATCTTGCAATTCTTTTTTGGTATAAACCGTGCCCAATTCTGTTGAGTTGGAAATATAAACCATTCCGGGTTTAACCATGTGCTCGTCAGAATGATATTCTACCTGTGCTTTTATATCCTTCGGATATAATTTCCCGTTTTTGGATGAAACGGTGTTTATTTTATGTCCGGTGGCTTCAATCGCACCGGCTTCGTGCGTAGCTATATGTCCAGTTTCGGCAGCAATTACCGATTCGTAAGGTTTTAATAAAGATGAAATTACGATGAGATTTGCTTGCGTTCCGCCCGATACGAAATGAACATCTGCTTCAGGATAATCAATGAGTTCTAAGATGTTTTTTTTTGCTAAATTACAGAAATAGTCTTCTCCGTAACCTTCTTCTTGCCGGTAATTGGTATTGTTAATAGCTTTCAGAATATTTGGGTGTGCTCCTTCGCTATAGTCGTTTTTAAAATTATAAATGATCATGGATTATATTTTTGATTTGGATTGCAAATATATTAAATCACACAACCATTGGAAATTTTTAGTACAAAAACCGCTTTATTGTTTTTAAAAAAACGAAATATCTCAGAATTAATCAGTGTCATAATATCTTGATAATCACCCACAATAATGGTACTCATGCTGTTAGTTTCTACTGTTAAATCTTTATGGGCATAAATATTCTCTAAAAATAAATTTACATCTTCCGAATAGTTTTCGGCAAAAGGGTATAGGCTGATTTCTAATGAAATGGTCATTTTATATTTAAAAATGTTTTTGTACAAGAGCTGCAATAAAAGCCGCTTTGCTTAATTTTTCGTTTTCTGTATATTGATTGTCGCAAAATTTATTGTTTTCAAAAACGGCAGCTGCTTTAAATACCGGCTTCCCAAATTTTGAGAGCAATTTTGTAAGTATTTTTTCACTGAAAAATTCGGCATTTTTGTACACTGTATCCTCTTTTTTATCTTCCCAAAAGGGTGATGTTCCGTTTAATCCTGCACAAATAAAATATCCGCCCGGTTTTAATACCCGGTAAATTTCATCAAAAGCCTTTTGTTGATTTCCTGTAAATTCTAAGGCGGTAATTGCTACAATATTTTCAAGCGATTCATTTTTTAAAGGAAGATTTAAAATATTAGCCAATTCAAAACGTGCATTTTTAATATTTTTTGATTTTGCTACAGCTATCATTTTTTCCGATATATCAATCGCCCTTAGCTGAAAACCTTTTTGCGTAAAAAATTCAGTCCAATGACCCGTTCCACAACCGATTTCAAATAATTCTTTTGTGTTTAAATAATCGAGAAAATCTTCAATAATTGCTTTTTCCAGTCTATCTATTTCTTTTCCAAAGCTGCTTAGATAATATGCATCATATTCATGAGCAATATTTCCAAAATCAAAAACACTATTCATAATCTATCTGCCAATATCATTATAATCAGGTAGTTCTTCAATTTCCATATCTTGTGCATCATCAGGGAAGTCAGCTTGTTTCGGAGTTCTTGCTTCAAATTTTAAACGCGGTAAAATAGTAGGTGCAAATTCTTTAAATGGTTCGTAAAAGAGGGTGATAGATTTTTCGTTATCGGGAATAATATGTACGTTTTGGTCAATTCTATCCACAAAAAGAAGAAATACACTAATGATAAAAGCATACTTTACGCCACCGAAAAATGCACCTAATACTCTTGTGCTAATAGGTTTTGGAACAGATTCTACTTGTTTTTGGACAATACGCGCTGTCCAATCGGCACCAAAAATGATAAAACCAAACATTAATGCAAACACCACTACCGGGAAATTGGGTAAGGCAACCACCGATTTATCCATTACCATATAATAAATAGACATGGAAACTTTTGAGCCGACAAATACACCGGCAAGCAAAACAAATAATGCAATAGTTTGAACAATAAAGCCTTGCATATATCCTTTATAGAAACTCCAAAGCATTATTCCTGCTATGATAAAATCGAAAATACTTATATGTTTATCAATATAAACATCCATGCTTGATAAATTAAAATTCAAATTGCGGAAAATAGAACACCTTCCGGCAATTTATCAAATTAAGAATTTTTATTTCAGTGTAAAAATATAAATAATCTTTTACTTTTGAATAATTTCTTAAAAAAAACAATTCCTCTATGTTTTTTAATGAGTATTTTTAACTTTGTAAACCTAAACCATTAAGCTAAATAAAAGAATGGCATTAATACACTCCATAATATCTTGGGCAACCATAAAACGGATGAACCAAATTGAATTGTTTGAAGAATATCCCGAAAATGTTCAGTATGAACAACTTTTCGGACTTTTAAAAACGGCTCGGAATACTGAATTTGGGAAAAAACACGATTTTTCATCCATTAAAAATTATAAAGATTATTGTTCAAAAGTTCCCATTCGTAATTATGAAGATTTTACCGAATATATTGAGCGAATACGAAAAGGAGAACAAAATGTATTGTGGCCTACCGAAATAGAATGGTTTGCCAAATCATCGGGTACTACCGGAGATAAAAGTAAATTTATACCGGTAAGTAAAGAATCTCTGGAAAATTGTCATTTCAGAGGCGGACGCGATGTGATTACTCTTTATACATCAAATTTTCCGGGCTATAGTATATTTACGGGCAAAGCTTTGGTAATTGGCGGTAGTCAACAAATTAACAAATACGAAAATGAATTATACTATGGCGATTTATCGGCGGTTTTAATTGAAAATTTGCCATTTTGGGTGCGCATGCTTCAAACTCCCGAAAAAAAAATAGCCTTAATGGATGAATGGGAACAAAAGATTGAGTTGATGGCAAAATCAACCATTGGCGAAAATGTTACCAATATATCCGGTGTGCCTTCGTGGACACTGGTTTTAATCAAACGTATTTTAGAGATTACCGGAAAAAGTAACCTTTTGGATGTTTGGCCCAATTTAGAGCTTTTTGTGCATGGCGGAGTGAGTTTTACTCCTTACCGTGAGCAGTTTAAAAAGCTCATTCCTTCGGAAAATATGAACTATTTGGAAACCTATAATGCTTCGGAAGGTTTTTTTGCCATTCAAGATTATCCCGATTCAAACGGTATGTTGCTTATGCTCGATTATGGTGTTTTTTATGAGTTTCTTCCTATGGAAGAATACGGAAAAGAAAATCCCCAAACCGTTACTTTAGAAGATGTTGAATTGAATAAAAATTATGCGCTGATTATTTCGACCAATGGCGGTTTATGGCGTTATATGATTGGTGATACTGTTAAGTTTACTTCAAAATATCCTTTTCGGATAAAAATTACCGGTCGTACCAAACATTTTATTAATGCCTTTGGCGAAGAATTAATTATTGATAATGCAGAGGCTGCACTGAAAAAAGCCTGTGAACGTACCGGTGCAGAGATTAAAGAATATACTGCAGCACCTATATTTATGAGCGAAAATCGTAACGGCGGGCATCAGTGGTTGTTTGAGTTTTCAAAAATGCCCGATAATCTGGAACATTTTGCCGAAATTTTGGATAATACCTTAAAATCGGTTAATTCAGACTATGAAGCCAAACGGTATAAGGATATTTCTTTGGCTTTTCCGAAAATAGAAGTAGCACGCGAGGGTTTATTTTATGATTGGATGAAAGAACGTGGAAAATTGGGTGGACAAAATAAAGTCCCGCGATTGGCTAATCATCGTGATTATATTGACCGACTATTAGAAATGAATAATAATTAACGCTATGGCAAAAGATTGGAAAGAACGGCTCGGAACGGTTTATTCAACCAATCCGGATTTTGAATATGAATATGATAAAAACGAAGAAGCGGAAACTTTAGCGCCCAATAAACAAAACTTAAAAGTACAATTAGACAAAAAAGGGCGTAAAGGGAAATCGGTTACTTTAATTACCGGTTTTATCGGTACGGATGATGATTTAAAAAGCCTTGCCAAATTATTAAAAACCAAATGCGGCGTAGGTGGTTCGGCAAAAGAAGGAGAAATTCTGATTCAAGGTGATTTCAGGGATAAAATAGTTGAAATTTTAAAAAAAGAAGGCTATAAAGTAAAACGCGCCGGGGGATAATATGCAATTCCCTTCTTAAAACAGGCACAAGTTGTTTGTGGAAATCATTCGTAAATCTGTGGATTTGATCAATGCAATTTTCTCTTCAGATTCATAAGAATATATAATTTAGTACCCTATGCGGAAAAATATAACGGTTGCAATTATTAATGCAAGTAACCAAAAAAGGGTATAGTAAATACCAAACTTTCTTTTGTCCTTATCTTTTTCTCTCCACGAAACGATTAATCTGTAAAACAGAAACAGATAAATTATTATTAATGCAAATATAGCCATTGGGGTCTTTAATTACTCAATTTAGGTCTAAAATAATCTGCCACCAAGTTCTATTATGAAAGGAGCAAGCGATAAAAATAATAAAATTCCTAAAATAAGAGCAATCCAAGCCATATTATCTCCTCTGTACTGTTTTTTTTGACGATTAATTAATTTTAGTGCTTGTGCAGCTGCAAAAATACTCAATATACTCAACCCAAAGCTTATAAAAAGACCGGATACAGCTATCCATATTATTTTTATAAACAGTATTGAAATTGATACTGCTATGCCAGCCAGTGCAGCATTTAACGCATGTTTTGCTTTTGGATGAAGTGTTTTATCAGTACCCATATTTTTGATAATTAAAAAAGCTAAATTATTAAAAATAATTTACAGCATCAATTTAAAAAATGAAAATAAACTATTTGCCGGATTTTGTTAAGGAATTTAATTTGCTGATTTGTATCTAAATTGAGGGATTATGTAAAAAAATAAGCGCTAATTATTCATATTAAAAGGCTAATTAAAAAAGCAAGAATACCTTCCAATATTAGCATTTTCTCGTAAATCTTTTTAAATCAACAGATTGATACTTGTTTAAGTAGATAATCGCTCAATTTAGCTTTTAAACTTATGCCATTAGACAAGCACTTTTCCATCTTCCGCTAATCGTCATACATTTTAATTTATGTTGCATAAGTATTTTTTTCGCAGTATTTTTATCATAAATTTGTAACGAACAACAGGTATTGTTTTAAATAAAAACCAATCATTTAACATCTAAAATTATGTACGGAAAATTAAAAGATTTTTTAAAAAAAGAGCTTCAAAGTATTGATGAAGCAGGTTTATATAAACGGGAACGCATTATTACCGGTCCACAAGGTGCCGAAATTGAACTTAATACCGGACAAAAAGTATTAAATTTTTGTGCCAACAACTATTTGGGTCTATCATCACATCCCAAAGTAATTGAGGCTGCAAAAAAAGCCCTTGATACACATGGTTACGGAATGTCATCGGTACGTTTTATTTGCGGAACACAAGATATTCATAAAGAACTAGAGCAAAAAATTGCCGATTTTTTCGGAATGGAAGATACCATACTTTATGCTGCAGCTTTCGATGCAAACGGCGGTGTTTTTGAACCTATTTTCACTAAAGAAGATGCCATTATCTCGGATGAATTAAATCACGCATCAATTATAGATGGAGTTCGTTTGAGTAAAGCCGTACGCTACCGTTACAAACATTCGGATATGAATGACTTAGAAGAACAATTAAAATTGGCACAAGCGCAGCGTCATCGTATAATAGTAACCGACGGGGTATTTTCTATGGACGGAGACATTGCCAAATTAAATAATATATGCGATTTAGCCGAGAAATACGATGCTTTGGTAATGGTTGATGATAGTCATGCATCAGGGTTTATTGGGAAAACCGGACGCGGAACCCATGAGTATCATAATGTGATGGAACGTGTTGATATTATTACCAGCACACTTGGAAAAGCACTTGGAGGTGCTCTTGGAGGATTTACCACAGGAAAAAAAGAAATTATTGATATGCTCCGCCAGCGTTCACGCCCGTATTTATTTTCCAATTCACTTTCGCCGGCAATTATCGGTGCAGCAATTCAGGTTATGGATTTATTAA
>Ga0256840_1004724_pt1 | contig 10054 bp, 9 predicted proteins | sample 355202metaG_FD_185969 | JGI IMG/M metagenome (GOLD analysis project Ga0256840, IMG submission 185969) | Hydrothermal vent microbial communities from Mid Atlantic Ridge, Atlantic Ocean - 355-202 | ecosystem: Environmental > Aquatic > Marine > Hydrothermal vents | place: Atlantic Ocean: Mid...
CCCCACGCCTTAGAAAGTGTCTGACAAACAATAAGATTCGGGAATTCATTCAACCTATCAGCCCAGCTTTCTTCTTTACAGAAATCAATATACGCCTCATCAATAACCACGATACAATTCAAGTCTTTCAGCAATTTCTCAACAGCTTTTTTACCCATCAAATTCCCTGTTGGGTTGTTTGGCGAACAGATAAAAACTAGTTTCGTTTTTTCATCTGCTGTAGCCTTTATTCCTTCAATATCCAAACTAAAATCATCTTTCAAAACGACCTCCTTAACCCTCACATCATTCACTGCTGCTAACACCTTATACATGCCGTATGTCGGTGGCACAATAATTATATTGTCTTCTTTTGGTTCACAGAATACCCTGAAAATCAAATCTAGCACTTCATCACTGCCGTTTCCTAATAAAATATTGGAAGTCACTACACCTTTAATATCTGACAGCTTCTTTTTTAACACCTTTTGATATGGGTCAGGATATCTGTTCAACCCATCATCATACGGGTTTTCATTGGCATCTAAATAAACATCGGCTTGCTGCTGAAATTCATCACGGGCTGAAGAATACACTTGCATCCGCTTTACATTTTCTCTGACTAGATTTTCGATTCCCATTATTCCTTTCCTAAATTTTCCAAACGTAACGTCACCGCATTTTTATGTGCTTGCAACCCTTCTGCTGCAGCCATTACTTCTATGGCAGCGCCGATGTTTTTTATCCCTTCTTCGTTGATTTTCTGAAAGGTAATTTTTTTAGAAAATGTATCCAAATTCACGCCGCTGTATGACCTTGCATAGCCATTGGTTGGTAGCGTATGATTCGTACCTGACGCATAATCTCCTGCACTTTCAGGGGTATAGTTTCCTATAAAAACGGAACCTGCGTTTACCAAATTCTCTAAATAAAAACCCTCCTCTTTAACTGCCAAAATAAAATGTTCTGGTGCATATTCATTGATAAAATCAATTGTATCTTGCTTGTCTTCGATCAGTATCAGTTTTGAATTTTTGATGGATTTCTCTGCAACACCTTTTCTTGGCAAAACACGTATCTGTTTTTCGACTTCCCTCTCTACTTGATACATCAACTTTTCATCATTTACAATACAAATCACCTGGCTATCTGCTCCGTGTTCTGCCTGCGACAATAAATCTGAGGCGACAAAAACTGGGTTAGCGGTATCATCTGCCAACACCAATAACTCTGAAGGCCCTGCGGGCATATCGATGGCAATTCCCTCCAACATCGCTTGTTGCTTTGCTGCTGTTACATATTGATTGCCTGGTCCAAATATCTTATACACTTTCGGTACTATTTCCGTACCGATGGTCATGGCACCAATGGCTTGAATGCCACCTATCTTATATATTTTGTCAATACCTATCAAGTTAGCGGTGTATAAAATTGCGGGGTTAATTTTTCCTTCTTTATTAGGAGGTGTGCATAAAACAATTTCTTTGCACCCCGCTATTTTTGCAGGCACCGCCAACATCAATACGGTAGAAAACAAGGGGGCGGTGCCTCCTGGAATATAAATTCCAATTTTTTCTATCGGTCGAGTCTCTTGCCAACACAAAACCCCTTGACTTGTTTCTATTACTTCTTTAGTAAGCTTTTGTGAAGCATGAAATTTTTCAATGTTCTGTTTTGCCAAAGCAATTGCTTCTTTCAATTCCTCCGCTACTTCGTTGACTGCCTTTGCTATCTCGCCTTCGCTAACTTCCGTATTGTCTAGCCTTACCTCATCAAAAATTTCAGTGTATTTAGCAACTGCCTCGTCTCCATTTTGCTTTATCTCTTGAAAAATCTGTTGCACGCTTTTACTCAGGTCTTCGATGTCCTCAGCAGGTCTTTCACATAATGAAAGCCATTGTTTTTTATCTGGATTTATTATTTTCTTCATTTTCTTATCTCTGTGATGGTCTGTGAAGACACAGACCATGGGTTAGTGCTTATTATCGGCGTACATCAGCGGTATCTGCGGGATATATTTTACAATACCATTTTTTCAATTGGGACAATTAAAATACCCTCTGCACCTGCTGCTTTTAATTGATCAATGACTTCCCAAAATTTCTCTTCATCTATTACTGAGTGCAACGAACTCCACCCGTCCACAGCCAATGGTAAAATTGTTGGGCTCTTCAACACAGGCAGCAAATTACTCACCTCTTCTATTTTATCATTGGGGACATTCATTAGGATGTACTTTGAGTTTTTTGCCCGAAGTACCGACTCCATTCTAAAGAGCAACCGGCCCAATATTTCCTGTTTTTCGTTGTTAAGATTTTTACTCTTGGCTAGGCATGCTTCTGACTTCAACATCACTTTTACTTCTTTCAGCCCATTTTTAAAAAGCGTACTACCAGAGCTTACCAAATCGCAGATTCCATCTGCCAACCCAATGTTTGGCGCTATTTCAACTGATCCTGCGATTACATGAATCTCAGCACTGACATTGTGTTCAGAAAGGAACGTTTTCAAAGTATTGGGATAAGAAGTGGCTATCTTCTTCCCTTCAAACCATTTCATGTCTGTGAATTCATCCCCTTTAGGTATTGCCATCGACAGGCGACATTTTGCAAAGCCAAGCTGTCTAATTATAGCAACCTCCTTTTCCTTTTCTATCAACACATTTTCTCCGATGATCGCTACATCTACTACGCCATCTTCTAGGTATTGTGGAATATCAGAGTTCCTAAGATAGAGTACCTCCAGCGGAAAATTTTTAGCACTTGCCTTTAATTGGTCTTTGCCGTTGTCAATAGAGATGCCGCAATCCTTGAGCAACTTTATAGAGTCCTGATTGAGGCGTCCTGATTTTTGAATTGCAATTTTTAATTTACTCATTGTTTTTAAATGATTATGTCTGAGTAAATTGAACAAAAAAATCCCGTCCAATTTACGCAGACGGGATTAATAATATTATTTATGAATTATACATAACATCACCACCTCGCCTGAGCGATCCTATGGGAATGATGATGTAAATTTCTAAAATTCATTGTTGTTTCTTTTTATTACGACAAATGTATGCAAAAATTATTTATATTCTAAATTGCCAACTACAAAAAAATAAATTAGCACCCTGCCGGACCAGTTCCGGCACCCCCAAAAACATTCGCAAACAATTTGAGAGACCCCGCAATAAATGCGGGGAAGGTGGTATAATTACCTACTCGCCATAAAATCAGACGACCTCACCAACCTGATAAACTCTGCCCTGTAGCCTTCGTCATCGTCTCCTTTTGCTCCTTTTGCTAGTGTTACCACATCTGAAATAGTAGCGTCACCTTTGAATTCAGAATCCCGCAGTATCATTCCAAATGAAGCTACTGCTGCAGCAAAACGAAAATTGTCTGAGGTTTTATCCAGTTTTGAAGTCTTATCAATTAATGTTTTCACCAACAACTTACTCTTCAACCCTTCGGGTTGTTTATAGCGCAATTTCAATGTCAAAATCTCGTTGGTATTCGTTGCCTTGTTCACATGCTTGATGTTTTGATATTTTAAATCATCCACCGAACCAATAAACTCCGAGTCAACGCCCACTGGAATAATCTCGTACATGGCAGTCACCGTATGTCCAGAACCTAGTTCACCAGCATCTTTTTTGTCATTGTTAAAGTCTTCGTTTTTCAATTTTCTATTTTCATAGCCAATCAATCTGTATGCTTGTACTTTTTTAGGATTAAACTCTACTTGCAGTTTCACATCTTTGGCAATGGTAAATAATGTCCCACCAAACTCTGTCACCAAAACCTTTTTAGCTTCTTGAATATTGTCGATGTAAGCATAATTTCCATTTCCTTTGTCCGCAATTGATTCCATTTTAGAATCTTTGTAATTGCCCATTCCAAAACCCAAAACCGTTAAGAAAACACCACTTTTCCTTTTTTCTTCAATCAATCTGTCCATTTCACCATTGCTAGAAGCACCTATATTAAAATCTCCGTCCGTTGCTAAAATAATTCTATTGTTTCCGCCTTTTTTGAAGTTTTCCATGGCGATTTTATAAGCCAATTTAATGCCTGCTCCACCAGCTGTAGAGCCTCCTGCATTTAGATTATCCAATGCCGCAATAATTGTTTCTTTCTCATTACCCGCCGTTGCTGGCAAAACCAATCCTGCTGCACCTGCATACACCACAATTGCTACTCGATCTTTTGCTCGCATCTGATTCACCAACATTTTCAATGAAGATTTCAACAGTGGCAACTTATTAGACTGCCCCATCGACCCTGAAACATCTAACAAGAAAACCAAATTAGAAGCAGGCAAATTTTCTGTCGCTATTTTCTTGCCTTGTAAACCAATATGCACCAGTTTGTGTTTCGTGTTCCAAGGACATTCGCCAATTTCTGTGTTGATTGAAAAAGGATCTTCTCCTTTTGGCTGTGCATAATCATAATTGAAATAATTTACCATCTCTTCGATTCGTACTGCATCTTTTGGTGGGGCTTGCCCGTTGTTTAAGAATCTCCTTATATTACTATACGAAGCGGCATCCACATCAATAGAAAAAGTAGATAGTGGGTTTTTATTTGGTGCTAAAAAACTGTTTTCGTTGATGGTAGCGTATTCTTCAGTATTATAGTTTTCATAATCGTCGTGAACGACGGAAGGCATTGGCATGCCTACAGTACGGGAAATTTCCTTTGACATACTCATTACCGATTTTCGTAATCTCCTATGTTTTCTTCCATAGCCAACCACTACCATCTCTTCTAATCTTGCCGCATCATCACTCATATACACATTAATTGCCGACCTACCTTTTATTTTTACCTTTTTTGTTTTCATACCAATGAAACTAAACACCAAAGTTTCTTTACCTTTTGGTACTTCTACTTTATAGTAGCCATTAATATTTGTCGTAGTACCGATGGTCGTACCTTCCACAAGAACATTAACTCCAGGTAATGATGACCCATCGGCTTGTGAAAATATAATTCCAGTGATTGTGCGGCTCTGTGTTTTCAGCAAAGCGCCCGTTGATATTGCAAGTACTGCAATGATTAAAAAATACTTTTTCATAGTTTTAAAATTTATAATATTGAACATTATTTCGATTCGTTTGCTTCTATGATGCAGCAAGTCTGAAGATTCCATAATTTATTTTAAAAGTTTTTTGAATATCTTTAACCCCTAGGAGTTCAGAGTCCCAAGTGAGAGACTCTGAGAGAGATTAAACAATAGTTTAACTTTTCTATTTTTAACGTAAAAATGATACCATATTACTTATATTTGTAGTGCCTATCAATGGTTTTAAGATATGGAAAGAACCTACAAAATATTACTCCAAAAAGAAGCTGATGGTCAATATACCGTCACTGTTCCTGCGCTACCAGGCTGTATAACGTATGGAGATAATGTAGATCATGCCATTGAAATGGCGAAAGAAGCTATTGAACTTTATATAGAAGAACTAGAATCCCGTGGGGAAGAAATCAATGATGACAGTAATACTTTAGAGTATTCTCTTCACTTGTCAGCATGAATCATTCGTCTAAATATCTCATCAAAATAGTTGAGAAAAATGGGTTTTATTTCAAACGCTCCAAAGGCAGTCATCAAATTTATTACAACGCCAATACCAATAAGACTATAGTTATTCCGATGCATGGCAAGAAAGATTTACCGAAAGGCACGTTTTTTGGCATCTTAAAACAGGCGGGTATTGATAAAAATCTTTTATAAACCATTTTATTTAGGTCGGATTTTTCAACTAAACTATTAGTGATTTTTATTTAGCACATGTTTTTTAAACCTTCAAAATCTGACATCCCGACTGATGCCGAATTGGTGAAAACCTATCAGGACAAAGGTGATATAGTGATTTTGGGGAAATTATACCATCGCTATACGGCGCTTGTGTTTGGTGTTTGTATGAAATACTTACGAAATGAAGAAGAGAGTAAAGATGCTGTCATGCAGATTTTTGAAAAATTGGTGGACAGTTTAAAAAAGCATGAAGTAGCTAATTTTAAAAGTTGGCTGCATGTAATGACTAAAAACCATTGCTTGATGCAGCTACGGGCCAAAAAGAAAATGCAATTTGAAGGGTTGGAAGAAAATAATAGCAAAACTAATATGGAATTAGGGGTTCAATTGCATCCTACTGGTGAAGACAAACTCGAAGATGACTTGCAAGCAATGGAAAAAGCCATTGAAGAATTGCCTGAGGAACAAAAAAAGTGTATTAAATTGTTTTACTTGGAGCAAAAATGCTACCGTGAGATTGTGGAACTTACCGATTATGAATTAAAAAAAGTAAAAAGTTATATCCAAAACGGAAAACGAAAAATAAAAATATTGATGGAGGCTTCTATCAATGAAAGTAATGAATGATAAAAATGCACATAGCGATAAGCATTGGGAACTAACTCCTGACATGATTCAACAGTATCATGAAGGAACGTTAAGTGCTAAAAAAATGCATTGGGTGGAGAGACAATTGCTTGATGATGAATTTGCCACTGAGGCTTTCGAGGGAGTAACTAATATAGAAACCCTCCCTAATATTCTGGCAGAATTAGAACAGAAGATTGATGAGCGAATTGAGCAAGAAGAGACAAAAGTCATTCCGTTTAGATTTAAAGCTTGGCAAATAGCCGCGTCACTTTCGCTATTGCTTGTTGCCTCCTATTTTATTTTCAATTCCCTTAACCCATCTAAACAGACCCTTGCATTAGAAGAAAAAACTGTCCCAACACCAACAGAAAATTTGCAGAAAAACAAGCCCTCTGCTGCTGACAATGTCGGTATAGCTGACCAACAATCCTTTGAAGAAAGTGAACCCCAAGAAAGAAAAGAGCAAGCAAAAACAAAGGAAGTTGTTTCCAACTTGAACACAACATCATCAGCAAAACTAATCATTGAACCTGTGGAAATAGTGAGTATCGAAATGGATGACATGATTACCGAAGGTGCTGAAATGGAAGAGGTTACAATAGAACAAGAGGCTGCAGACGTAAAATATAAAACGGAAGACAACAAACAATTAGCAGAAGCACTTTCAGACAAAGCCGTAGGCGTTGTAGTTTCAAAAGAAAAAGCCAAAAGCACGAGGGTTAAAAAGCGAGCTCAAGCCGATAAAGCAGAAGGTAATGTTGGGGCTAGCTATAACACACAGGATAGAACAGTTACCGGAAGAATAACGAGTAACGATGGCGATGCTTTACCAGGTGTGAATGTCATTATCAAAGGCACTACCAAGGGCACTGCCACCGATATAGATGGATTTTTTAAAATTGATGATATTACCAAAAATGATTTACTCGTTCTTAGCTTCATAGGTCTCGCTACAAAAGAAGTAGAAATTGGCAACTCTGACATGTTGAATATTGTTTTAGATGATGACCACTCCACATTAAGCGAGGTGGTAGTTACTGCTCAAGGCGTCAGCAGAGAAGAACGTTCATTAGCCTACTCGGTAGCTACAGTTGAAATGGAAGACAAAGAAAACACTTATCAAAGTGCCTCTCCAGTTGGTGGCACATCAGCCTATAAAAAGTACCTACAAAAGAATATCCGTTATCCTAGATCAGCAAAGGATAATAACATAGAAGGAAAAGTAAAAATTATATTTTATGTAGAACCTAACGGCACTTTGACAAATTTTGAAGTAAAAAAATCTTTAGGTCATGGTTGTGATGAAGAAGCAATAAGATTGATTAAAGAAGGACCCGAATGGTCAGCTGCTGAGCGAGACAGTGGAGCTTTCAGACAAAAAGCTAGTGTGACGATTAGGTTTAAATTGGAAGAGTAAAGGGTTAGAAGTGAGGTGTTTGGTGCTAGAAGCTTGAAGAAATTAGCGCTGATACCAATTCAAGCACCATAATTTTCATACTTTTACTCAAAATGAATTTAATAACCATTCACCGAGCATCAAACTTCCATCATCAAACATAAAAATGCAATACACTTGGCACATAAAGAACTACAAAGAGCTTAGTCTTGATTTATTTCATGATATGCTGCTGCTGCGAGTTGCGGTATTTGTGGTGGAGCAGGATTGCCCTTATCAAGAAGTCGATGGTAATGATAAATTTGCAGATCATATTGCTGCCACCGATGAAAAGGGAGAAGTAGTGGCATGCTTGCGTGTGCTCCCTGCTGGCATTACCCACCAGGAGATTTCCATTGGGCGAGTTGTGGTGCATGAAGCACATCGCAGTAGTGGCCTAGGACATGAGTTGATGGATAGAGCGATGCATTTTGTTAAAAAGAAATATGCGGAAACACCTGTTAAAATATCTGCGCAAGAACACCTAAGAGATTTTTATGAAAAACATGGTTTTCAGCAATGTAGCGATGGGTATTTGGAAGATGGCATTCCTCATATTCCTATGATATGTGAGGTTTAATCATACTGCTTACATTACAAAATTAGTAAAATTATCCCTGTCAATTACCTGTGTTTTAGCATCATACATTTCTATAAAACTTTTTGGAAACCTGATCTTCTTTTTATTTGTCCATTTAAACTCATAACCATCTATCGCTAAGTTTCTTTCTTCAACCCAATCAACCTCCTGTTGCTGCTTGGTTCTCCAGAAATAGTAATTACCATATATTTTATGGTAGTGTAGGTACTTAATACGTTCTGAAATCAGGAAGTTCTCCCATAAAGCACCCTTATCATTTCTTAAATCAATATCATTATATGCTGAAATTACAGCATTTCTAATGCCATTATCGTAAAAATATATCTTCCTGTTTTTCTTGATTTCATTTCTTAAATTCCTGCTTAATGGGTTTAGTCTAAAAACTACATACGCCTTTTCTAACAACTGTATGTAGTTACTTATCGTCTCTTTATTGACATGAAGCAACTGTGCCAATTCGTTATAAGAAACCTCTGAGCCCATTTGGTAAGCCAATGCTTGCAATAGGCGTTCCAAGATTTCAGGCTTTTTTATATTAGTTAAACTTAAAATATCTTTATACAAATAGCTATTGGTCAGATTTTTCAAAATCTCTTTTTCATTTCCTAGATTATTAATTACATCAGGATACATACCATATATCAATCTAATATTTAGTTGCTGGTTTGCAGCGATATAGTTATTGTGATTTTGGAACTCTTCCCATGATATAGGGAATAAATTATACTCCCATTTTCTGCCTGTCAATGGCTCATTAATAGCGTTATTCAAGTCTAATGCCGATGATCCACTCAATATCAGCTGTGTACTTTTTATTTGGTCATGAATTATTTTTGCAGTAAGTCCTATATTATTTATCCGCTGTGCCTCATCGATGAATACTATCTTATAATTTCCCACAATTTGTTTTAGGGTAGCCGTATTTGCGTTTTCCAAAGTTTGACGTATGCTTTGATCATCACCATCAAGAAATAAATGGTTATGTTCTGAAATGATCGACTGTATCAACGTTGTTTTTCCTGTTTGACGTGGCCCAATCAAAATAATAACTTTTCCTGAAAATAACTTGTCCTTAAGGGTTTTAGAAATGATTCTGCTAATTTTCATATACTTCATTTAATAATACAAATATACCTATTCTTTGTAAAACAGCCAAAAGTTATAACTTTTAGCTGTTTAACTAGCCGAAAAGCACCCCTTTTAGCCGTTATAAGCTGAAACCTCTCATTAAGCCGTATTATTCATGTGATTAGCTTGGTATATATGCAATCCCGATAGTTCGGAAAAAAACCGAAGATATATGAGTATATTTCGAGGATTTTGCAACCTGCCTACCGGCAGGCAGGCGAAGCAGATGCGCCAAGATAATTGCAAGTACCCCAAATTGGGCTATTTTATTTTAAGCAGAATGCCATTAATTAGCTGATAGTAAGGATGTTACAATTGCCTTTTATTAAAACGGTGAATAATGCGGGTTAATGCTCTTTCAAAAAATATAAATACACCCCAACCAATTTCTCCTGAGAAAAACCCAAAATGTACAGCAGGTAGATAATGTAATAAACAAATTGCAGCTTAAATACTCCGTGCTTTCTATATTTTCGAGCTGAGGTAATGACTGATTTTTTGATGATTTTAAATGTAGATTTACCCTTTAG
>Ga0256840_1004725_pt1 | contig 10052 bp, 9 predicted proteins | sample 355202metaG_FD_185969 | JGI IMG/M metagenome (GOLD analysis project Ga0256840, IMG submission 185969) | Hydrothermal vent microbial communities from Mid Atlantic Ridge, Atlantic Ocean - 355-202 | ecosystem: Environmental > Aquatic > Marine > Hydrothermal vents | place: Atlantic Ocean: Mid...
TCCGCTAATGAGTCGCCACCATTGTCCTGCATTTATATTGCCTCGGTAAAAAACTAAATCGCTTTGAAATAACTGCGCAACAATAATAATGATAGAAAGCACAAGTATGCTCAAAATAAGTGGTTTCAATGATTTGGTTATCATGGGCTAACTATGGCAGAATAGCGCTATCAAAACTATTTTTAAATGGGCAGTGAAATGAGTAACGTAAAAAACAGAATGGTTGTTGTGGCAAAGAGAAAACACCAAGGCTTTACATTATTAGAGGTTATGGTTGTTGTTGTCATTATTGCAATTATGGCGGCAGCGATAGGGCCATCATTACTTGGCAATATAGAGAAGGCGAGTATTTCACGTGCAGGAACAGATATTAAAAGTATTGAATCTATGCTGGAGCTTTATAAAGCAGAGAACTATGCTTATCCAACGACAGATCAAGGTTTAGAAGCATTGGTTAGTAAGCCTTCGGGAGACCCTGCGCCAAAAAACTGGAGGCAGTACATGAAAAAAACACCAATTGACCCTTGGAAAAACCCTTATAAATACCTAAGCCCAGGCTCACATGGTGATGTTGATATTTATTCATTTGGTCCTGACGGTATTCAAAGTGAAGACGATGTAGGTAGTTGGAACTTAGATAACTAGCGGTTACATATTTTATTATTAAGCCATGAAAAATAAAAAACAGGGCTTTACGCTGATCGAAATAATGGTCGTGGTTGTCATCGCGGCAATCTTAATGGGAGCGGTTGCAATATCGTTTCCTGATAGTAGTAATGATCGCTTAAAAGAGCAGAGTGCACGTTTTAGCGCGCTTGTGTCTCTCGCGCAAGATGAAGCTATTCTGCAGTCACGAGACTTCGGATTGTCCATAAATGATGCAGGTTACTCGTTTTATCGTTGGTCGGGATCAGCTTGGGAGGCCTATTCAGATAAGCCTTTTACTAGTCGTAAAATAACAGAAGATATTCAAACGGAAGTGGTTTTAGAGGGTGTGGAAATTAAACTATTAAAACCTGAAAAAATAAAAAAACCTCAAATTGTTATATTCTCAAGTGGTGAAATGACATCCTTTATTTACACTTTGATCAATCAGGATAAAAGTTCTGCGACGATTAAGTTTGATGGGGCGGGAAATTTAGAGCAGGTGTTTAAGTTTAATGAAGAATAGAAAAACATCTGGTTTTACATTGCTTGAAGTGATGGTGGCGTTGTTTGTGGTTGCCATTGCGTTAGGAGGTGCGATAAAAGTGATGGGTAATGCCGCTCAGAATACATCTCGCTTATCTAATAAAACCTTTGCTCAATGGGTGGCTCTTAATCAAATTGCAAAACTTAATATCGAGAAAGCATGGCCAAAGTTGGGTGAAACCAAAGGTGATAGTAAAATGGCTAGCCAAGAGTGGGTATGGGTTCAGAAAACAATAAAAACAGAAGATAAAAGGATTAAACGGGTAGAAATTTCTGTGAGCCCTGCAAATGATTCTGATTCTAATTCCTATGCAACAGTCGTGGGTTTTTTAGCTCAGCCATGAATTCAGCACAACAAAAACAATTAAAGTCTTTGAGTCAAGGTTTTACATTGCTTGAACTTTTAGTAGCAATGGTGATTTTTTCATTCATGTCTATTATGGCTTATACGGCTTTGGCTAATGTATTCAAAAGTAATGAGGTCATTACCGCCCAAGAAGTAAAGTTAAAAAAACTGCAACGTAGCATGATGTTTATCGAGCGCGATATGCGCCAGTTGATTTTACGGCCTAAAAGTTCAGGTTATCGCAAGCTATCTCCTGCGGTAGATTCTGGGTTGGATTCAGAGGGAATAATAGAATTTACTCGAGCAGGAAACTCTAATCCAACGGGTCTCGTTCGTAGCTCATTGCAACGTGTGAGGTATGATGTTCAGGATAAAAAGCTTATCAGGATGAGTTGGAATTTGGTTGATCATATTGGTGCGGAACCCATTGCAATGTCTTTGCTGGAAGATGTAGAATCATTGACCTTTAAATTTTTAAATAATAAAAATACTTGGAAAGAGAATTGGAATTCTGCGACAGAGATTCCTAAAGCGGTGGAGTTAACGTTAGAGCATAAGGATTGGGGAAAAATTATTCGTTTGTTTTATATTCAGTGATCTTTGTATGTTTAGATACTTATTTTAATGCATTAAATGGTTAATAATTTGGCTTTAAAGGCCGTATTTTAACTGGAATTACCCTTAGTAAAAAGTTATAGTCAGAGGACGCTAGGTATAGTGATATTCTCATCTCCCTCAAGTTGATTATATTGCTTTTTTATAATCGGGTGGTACTCCTCAAGTAATCCTTCAAAATACTGCTAGGAGCCGATGTGATTAAAAAAGGAAAATAAATAATGTTGAAATACAAACGTCTTAAAGTGCTTGTGGTCAATTCGTGTCTGATGCTGTCATTGCTTGCAATGATTCCATCGGTTTTAAATGCCGCTGAAATTGTGACAGTTCGTAGTTCTCAATCTAGCTCTCAAACTGTTTTGGGGAGTACGGTTGTTCCTTATAAAGAAATTACTGTGACTGCGCAAATGCCTGGAAAGATAACAGCACTAATGGGAGATGTAGGGGCAAAATTTAAAAAAAATGATGTTTTAGCAAAAATTGATGATGCTCAGCTTTTAGCAAAAAGAAACACCCTATGGACACAGGTAACATCCGCACAAGCGGCACTTAAAAATTCACAAGCACAGTATCGTCGTGAGATTGTTTCTCCTCGTAGCAAGGATATTTCGGGTATGCCAGGTATGGGGATGCCGTCAATGATGGATATTTATTTCACGCGCCCTATGTACGACATGATGGGTGAAACAAATACAGGTTATAACCGTTACTCTGATTTACTTAGCCGGGCTACAGGTGTATCGCAAGCGGAAAGCCAAGTAATGATGGTGTGGTCTCAACTTAATGAGTTGAATACTAAAATTAAAGATACCATTTCAATTGCGCCTTTCGATGGTATTATCATGGCGAAAATGGTTGAAGAGGGTGACGCCGTTCAGCCTGGTCAGTCCTTAATGAAGTACGGTTTTGTTAAGTATTTACGCTTGAAGGCTGATGTACCTTCTATGTTGGTGTCAAGCTTAAGAAAAGGAATGAGTGTCCCTGTTCGTATTGGTAATAATAAGCCAGCAATAATATGTAACTCATCTACGAATAGTTCTGACGGATTGTGTGCTCGTGTTTCTCAAATATATCCAGTGGCAGACCCTTCTAGGCATACGGTTGTTGTGAAATTTGATTTGCCTGTAGGTGTATCAGCTTCACCAGGTATGTATGCCGAAGTATATTTACCCGATTCATCTCCAGGTGGGAATATGGTCATTACTATTCCAAAGACGGCTTTGATTGCTGGTCGTAGTTTGCCTACAGTTTTAGTTGCAGATGAATCTAAGCAAACATCTTCTTTGCGTTTGATTCGTACTGGTGCAATTCAAGGTGATGGAACTACAGTTTCTGTTGTGTCTGGTTTGAAGGCAGGAGAAAGAATAATTAATAATCCCCCAGTAGGGGCTTCAAGAGGTTGGTACCCAGGGTCTTAGTATGATTACTAAGCGCTTTCTTTAAACCAACTAACTTGAAGATAATTTTATGACTGACCAAAATAAATCGATAGAGAATGAAGAAAATAATAATCTAGGCCTAGCAGGTGGTGTGGCTAAGATGTTCATTACCTCGCCGCTAGCTTTGCTTTTGTTGATAGCATTTCTTGCATTGGGCTTATTGGGTATGCAGATGACACCTCGTCAAGAGGATCCTCAAATATCTGTTCCAATGGTAGATATTTTTGTAAGTTATCCTGGTGCGACAGCTACTGAGGTAGAAAGTCAGGTAGCTAGACCGCTTGAAGGTATCATGTCTGAGATTACAGGTGTAAAGCATGTTTATTCTGCTTCATCTCGTGGGCAGGCGATGGTTACTGTGCAATTTAAAGTAGGTGAAAATTTTGAATCATCAATCGTAAAGCTGAATGATAAACTGGCTTCTAATAAGAATAGAATGCCACAAGGAATTGCAGGTTTTTTGGTAAAGCCAGTAGGTGTGGATGACGTTCCGGTTGTTTCTATTACTTTATGGTCAAATAACGTCGATGATGCATCACTAAAACTGGTTGCACTTGATCTGTTGCAAAAGCTTCGAGAGGTACCTAATGCTAGTCAGAGCTTTATTGTTGATGGTAGAACAGATCAAATTTTACTTGAGGTATTACCAGAGCGTTTAGCTACATACGGGGTGTCACTTGGGCAAGTTGCCAATACAATTCGTATGGCAAATTCAGAGCGAAATGCGGGTTCAGTTGAGCCAGGTGATAAATTCCTAAAGGTTATAACAGGCTCCTTCTTAAAATCTACTGAGGATATTAAGCGTTTAATGGTGGCGGTCGTTGATGGTCGTCCAGTTTATGTACGAGATGTGGCAACAGTTTCAGCAGGGCCTAGCGAAGCGACTAAAGTTGTTGGCTATTACACGGGTAAAGCAGGAAAAAGGGAGGAGGTCGAGCTCGCAAATGGTGCGCCAGCAGTAACCATCGCAATTGCAAAGAAGCATGGCTCAAATGGTGTGGAGGTTGCTGAAGCTGTTTTGGAGAGAGTTGAGCATTTTAAAGGACGATTAATTCCTGATAATGTGCATGTAGAGACTACTCGGAACTATGGCGCATCAGCTAGGGCAAAAGTAAATGAGCTTTTGTTTAAACTAGGTGAGGCAACATTGATGGTTACGATTTTGGTTTTGTTTTTCCTTGGTTGGAGAGCATCGTTAGTAACCTTTATTATAATTCCTGTTGTTATAACGGTAACAGTTTTTTCTGCTTGGTTATTAGGTTTAACTATTGATCGAGTTAGCTTATTTGCATTAATTTTCTCTATTGGTATTTTGGTCGATGATGCCATCGTGGTGGTGGAAAATATTTATCGGCGATGGCTGATGTCAGGGAATCTAGAGGTAGATGTGGCTGTTGATGCTGTTCGAGAAGTGGGTAATCCAACTATACTGGCAACCTTTACCGTTATTGCTGCATTGCTTCCTATGGGTTTTGTGAGTGGAATGATGGGGCCTTATATGTCGCCAATTCCAGTATTAGGCTCGGTAGCAATGATATTTTCACTTTTTGCTGCATTTGCATTTACCCCATGGTTAACCAATAAACTAAAACCAAGTTTAGATCAGTTAGACAAGATGGAGAAAAAAGAACATCGCCAAGCGGCAATGCTAGAGAAGTTTTTTAGAGGGATAATCGTTCCCCTTATTCAAGATAGAAAAAAAGGTAAGTTATTAATTTATGTATTAGTCGGGGTTTTGCTTTTAACCTTGGTGTTGTTTTACACCAAAGGTGTAAAAGTAAAGATGTTACCTTTGGATAATAAACCAGAATTTAATATTGTTGTTAATTTTCCAGAAGGTACGGCTCTTCCTGTTACAGCTAACCTAATAAACCAAATTGCGACAAAGATGCAATCAGTAGAAGAGGTAACGGCTGTGCAAACCTATGCAGGTACCGCTTCTCCATTTAATTTTAATGGTCTAGTGCGTCACTACTATTTACGTAAGAATTCATGGCAAGGCGATGTGCAAGTTCAATTAACTGATAAGCATGATAGAGAAAGATCAAGCCATGAAATTGCAGAAGAAGCTCGTGCGGTATTAACGCCAATAGCAAAAGCGCTAGGTGCTAAAATACAGGTTGTTGAAATGCCACCTGGTCCTCCTGTTTTACAGTCTGTCGTTGCTGAAATATATGGACCAAGTGCTGAAACACGTAGGCAGGTTGCAAGAGATATAACAAAGGTCTTTGAAGAAGCTCCCAATTTAGGTGATGTAGATAACTTCTTGGAAGAGCCTCATGATATTTTGCGTTTCAAAGTAGATGCAGCTAAAGCACAAAGAAATGGTATTACCGTAGAGGATATTAACAGTACATTGGAAATGGCAATGGGTGGCTTTATTTTGGGTGATATCAAAAGGAATGCACTAATCAATCCAACACCGATTATTATGCAAGTGCCGTTAAGTGCTCGTTCCCAAATTGATAGATTAATTCAGTTGCCTGTGACAAACCGTATGGGTAAAACATTGCCATTGGCAGAACTGGGGAGATTTAAAGCTGAAAAAGCAGATCAACCTATTTATCATAAAGACTTACGAGCAGTGGAGTTTGTTACAGCGGAAACAGTAGGTGATTTGGCGGCACCTGTTTATGGCATGTTCCAAGTGCAAGATATATTGGCAAAAGCAAATGATGGCAAAGGTTACAAAGCGCCAGATGGAACGATTGTTACTGGTGGTGATTGGTTTGGTAGAGAAGATACTGCTGAAAAAACAAATTTTGAGTGGGGTGGGGAATGGACAGTTACTTTTGAAACATTCCGTGATATGGGTATTGCCTTTATGGCAGCATTGGTATTAATTTATATGCTTATCGTAGGGTTGTTTGGTAATTTCGTTTTACCTGCAATTGTTATTGCACCTATTCCATTAACATTGATAGGTATTATCCCAGGGCATTGGTTATGGGGGGCTGATTTTACAGCAACCTCTATGATTGGCTTTATTGCATTGGCGGGTATTGTCGTAAGAAATTCAATACTACTGGTAGATTTCACTAAGAATGCGGTATTGCAACAAGGGATGAGTATTGTTGATGCGGCAATACATGCATGCGAGGCAAGAACACGCCCAATTGCTATCACGGCTTTTGCTCTGATTGGTGGTTCATTGGTTATTATTACCGATCCAATATTTAAAGGAATGGCGGTATCATTAGTATTTGGTGGGTTGATTTCCACATTGCTAACTTTAATTGTAATACCTCTTGGTTGTATTAGTGCCGGAAAAGCATTGTGCATTGATGGTGATGGGAACTCAGTTGTTCCCCCTGATTTTGATCCTGATAAGAAATCAGCGTCACACATGATTGATAGTAGCGTTGATGATTCTGGTAGCTCATTTTTTGATACCCTTAAAGGTATTTTCTCAACAGTGTTTGGTGTTGTGATAACTGTCTCTGGATTATTAGTTTTAGGTATAAAAGGATTTTCGGGACTGATTTTCAATAGAAGCAGTAAAGATAATGACGATTGGACGCCATCGCCACCTAAGGCTAAAAAAGTGAAAAAAGACGATGGTGAATGGGTACCATCGCCACGAAAACCTAGAAAGGCGAAAAAAGAAATAGAATCTGCTATAGAGAAATCAGAAGCAATTGCCCAGTTGAAAACTACAGCTAAGCCAAAAGCAACAGCTAAACCAAAGGCAACAGCTAAACCAAAGGCAACAGCTAAACCAAAAGCTAATGTAAAGCAGACTAGTAAGCCTAAATCAAAGCGTAGAGGTATACGCTTAAAGAAAGACCTATAAAAATTGGTGATTTAAATGAGTACATCGCATAAAGGCACATTAACCGTTGTTGTGGCTACAGTAGTCACATCGGGAATGATTTTGTTATCAGAAAGTGGTATTGCAGAGACTAAAAATCAAGCTAGTACAGGTATTAGTAGCGCCTCTGCGAATGAGTCAACAAAGGGTAACGCTGGTACTGTAATTCAGCAGGATGCTAACAAAAAAAACATTATTATTCATATGCCCAAAAAAGATGTAGCACTTGCTCCTCCTCCAGGCCCTTTTTTGAATGAAGAACTGTCAGAAAACTCCCAACAAAAAATAACACCAATAGCACCTACGCAAGCCGTTTATAAAGCACAAGTACCTATAAGTCCAGTGAACTCATTGGGTTTGAAAGCTATACCTGCTCAATCTAGAATTAATCTAAGCTCTAAGGCAGAATTAACACCTCCCTTAGCTCCATTAAAACCTTCATTTTGGAATGTGAAACAACATAATTCGCCAAAGCTGAGCAAAAGAACACGTGAGGCTCCATCAAGTGAGCAGACTCCAAACTTAAGTAAAAAGGTGCCTTCTCCTCCTCAATATAATGGGCAGTCAGTCATGATCCCTCCAAATGCCCCTATTTGGTCGCAAAAGGGACAAGGTACAAATTTTAAGTCTAATAATTCAAGAGTTTCTCCAAATAATAGTGGAGCAGTGATGAATAATAACTTTGGTTGGGGATATCCTATACAGCAGTATATGTATGTGCCAGTACCTATGATGCCATCAACTATTGTTGCTCCTCAAATGCCTGTTTTTAATAGAACGCCTGCTCCAAGGTCAAACTATTGGGTGCCTACCCCTAGGGTCAATAAATCTTTGATGCAAAAAAATGTACCAAAAAAGGATAATAACTAATGATAACGGTAGTGGGTAATCTAAAAGGAGGTACGGGGAAAAGCACAGTAGCTTTTAACCTGTCGATTTGGGTGGCGACAAGACGAAACGTCCATGTTTCTATTTATGATCTTGATCCTCAAGCTACGATAACCGATGCTTTAGAAATAAGAGTAGAAGATGGATACGTGCCAGCATTAGAGCCTCAGCATTTTGTTAGTCAGTTAGGTAGTGAGGGAAAGCATACAGAAGTTATTGTTGATATTGGTCTTTCAGATGGGGAAGCTATGAATGCTGCAATTCAAAGAGCTGACCGTATTTTAATACCTGTTGCTCCAAGCCAAGCCGATGTTTGGTCTACTCAGCGTTTTTTGAAACTAATTGCTAAAGTACGAAAGAGTGGTGCTAAGCCCGATATAATTGGTTTTATGAATCGATCTGATACGCATATAGCTGTGCGTGAGACAGATGATGCTTTTGAAGCATTGGATGGGTTGGATGGAATAAAAATGCTGAAACAAAGACTTTATCAAAGAACAGCCTATAGGCGTTCTTTTAGTGAAGGAATGGCTGTGTTTGAAATGGACCCCAGATCAAAAGCCGCCGCTGAGTTGGAAGAATTAGGCCAGTCATTATATTAATCTATAGTTAATTAAATATTGTATATAATATGCGGTGACTAAATATTTGGTTTATAAAGGGAGTTTTTAATGTACATTGTTCGATGGTTAATGGGTCATCCTATTATTGCAACGTGGGTATTGGCTGCAATAGCTATATTGCTGACTTTTAGTTCAGGTAGTCAAAAAGATCAAGTTACTGTAGTAAGAGAGGGTAGCCCTGTAAATGAGTCTATTGAAGCCGTTAAAGCTGATATAAATGATGAGATAACGAATGAAAAAATAGTTTCTAAGCCCGTAGTGAAAATACCCACAACAGAGACTATATTTGCAGATTCAAAAACTATAAAGAATGAACTAATTGAAAATGAAGATGGTGCTAGAATCGAAGAATCTTCCAAAAAAACCCCTTTTAGTACGCCTTTAGACGCTGAAAGTACAGTAGCACAAGGGCTCAAACTAAATAAAGGCAGTGCCTTAAATTCAACTTCAACAGCTGCGGCTGATCTTGGGCAATCAACAACAGAAGAAATGTTATTGATGGCACGAGAGGCTTATTGGAATAATGGCTTGGATGAGGCTGCTCAGATTTATGAGAAATTAATTGAAGTAGAACCTAAAGTGCTTGAGCATCGAGGTGAGTTAGGCAATGTTTATTGGAGACAAGGCTACCCTAAAAAAGCAGCTGAACTTTATTCTGAGATAGCGATACCAATGATTGAACAAGGCGGTAAAGAAAGAGTGGCTAATATGGTTGGATTTATTGGTTTATTCTACCCCGATAGAGCGGCAAAAATATATAAGCAAATTCAGTTAAAAAGTAAATGATGTAAGTACAATGAGAGCTTTGCAATGAGTATGGCGAGAGAAAAAATAGCGTAATTCTTCAGGTTTTTCTTAAATAAGGGGTGACTAGCAGGGCTATTCACTAAGCTCTTAAAGAGAAGAAGTATTTAAGTATTTTTCTCCATTATATCTCTCGTGTAAGGTGTCACAATATTGATGAAAGGGATACAAAATGGCTAAGAGCGAACTACATCGAGATTATATACTTGAATTAGAAAGCGAGTTGCAAGAATTTGAGAAAAAGGCTGATGCAACGACTAAACGTATGCAAATGCTTGTGTACCCTGCAATGGTTGCCTTTTTTATTCTTGCTGCTTTTGGTTTCTATTTGATAT
>Ga0256840_1004726_pt1 | contig 10051 bp, 8 predicted proteins | sample 355202metaG_FD_185969 | JGI IMG/M metagenome (GOLD analysis project Ga0256840, IMG submission 185969) | Hydrothermal vent microbial communities from Mid Atlantic Ridge, Atlantic Ocean - 355-202 | ecosystem: Environmental > Aquatic > Marine > Hydrothermal vents | place: Atlantic Ocean: Mid...
GTCAGCACCGGCCCCTTGCGCAGCCACATCAACCGGCGCAACGCGCCCGAGGCAATATAGGTCCATGCTGTGCGGGTCAGCACCAGATAGGTTTGCGGGATATTCAGATCCATCGAGGATTTGACGATATCGGACCAGACCAGCACATCGAAATCGGCCTCCACCTGCATGCCGTCAATGCGGCCCTGAACGTGCCAGCCATAACGCCCGCCGCCCTGCTTCGGGGACAGATCAAGGGTATATCCTGAAATTTTCGCCTGCTCCGCCCCTTCGCTGCGATATAATTCGCGATAGCGGCGCGGGTGAATCGGGTCATAGCCGGGAATATAGAACACCCTGCGCTTTGCGACTGTCTGGCCTTCACCCTGCATCTACTGGCAATCCCGTTACATAACTGGCCGCAGTTTAGCGCAAAGACGCGGCATTGCTAGCCAATGTTGGCAAGTGCCGGAAATGTTTCCAGCAGCCAGAACGAAAATGCGCTGAAGGCGCCGGTCATAAGGGCAATACCGACCGCAATCAGCAGCAGACCCATCGCCTTTTCGATCATTCCCATATGGCGTTTCAAACGGTTCATCACCCCGACCGCCCGCTGGATGAAAATCGCCGCCAACAGAAATGGTATACCCAACCCAAGCGCATAAATTCCCAGAAGGGCGGTGCCGCGCGCCACCGATGCCTCGGACGCCGCCATCGACAGGATCGCGCCCAGTTGCGGGCCAATGCAGGGCGTCCAGCCAAAGGCGAATGCCAGCCCCAGAATATAGGCGCCAAAGGCCGACCCCCCCTGATCCCCCGCGTCAATCCGCGTATCGCGATCCAGAAAAGGGATGCGGAAAATACCAAGGAAATGCAGGCCGAACAACACGATCACCCCGCCGGATACTTTCGCGAAAAGCTCTTGATTTTGCAGAAAAAACGCCCCGAAGACGGATGCTGTGAACCCCAGCAACAAAAAGATTGTCGAAAGCCCCAGCACAAAGAACAGCGCCGGAATGATCGCCCCGCCGCGCTTGCCGCCTTCGCCGGTCATTTCGCTCATGGTCATGCCGCTCATATAGGCCAGATAGGGTGGCACGATCGGCAGCACACAGGGCGACAGGAACGACAGCAACCCACCCATCAAAGCGACAAACATCGCGGGCAGCAGGCTGGCATCAAGAATTTCGATTCCGAACATCACGGGGCCTTCCAATTGGTTTGCCCATTCTTAGGCGATCCACCCCGCCGCGTCACCTGCCGAAATGTCACATTTGCGTGGACTTGGGACAAATCGCACCCTATCCAGTTTGGCATGACCATTGATGAAGAAATCGACGCCATCGGCATGCTCTGCCCCCTGCCCGTTTTGAAACTGCGCAAGCGGCTGCAAACCCATGTTTCAGGGGCTGTGGTGCGACTGCTGGCGGATGATCCGGCAGCGGTGATCGATGTGCCGCATTTTTGCAATGAACAGGGGCACGAGTTGATCGAAGTGGCGCAGGGCGAGCACGGCCAAACCTATCTGGTGCGCAAAGCCTGAGCATAAAAAAACCGGCAAGCACATGGCCCGCCGGTTTTTCATTTTCTATCTTGCCGTTGTTACCGGCCCAATGACCACCAGCCCTTGCGCTTGGGCTTGTCTGCCTTTGGCTTGGGGGCGGGTTCTGGTGTGGGTTCGGGTTTTGCTGCAACCGGTTCGGGTGTTATCTCGATCGGCTCGGGCTTGGTTTCGGCTACAGGCGCGGCTTCTTCTGCCGGCTTGGCGTCAACCTCGTCCACCTTGGCCTTTTTCGCAGCAGGCTTGCGCCGTGTGCGTTTCTTGGGCGCGGGTTTCTCTTCCTCGGCCGCGACCTCGGCTTCAGGGGCTTCTTTTGCAGCCTCCCCGGCTTTGGGTGCTTCTTCGGTGTCCGCTTTCTTGCGACGGCGGCGAACCGGCTTTTTCTTCGGCTCTTCTGCAGCTTCCTCTGGTGCAGCTTCTTTTGAAGCGGCCTCGTCGGTTTTCACTTCCGAAGTTTCCGCATCAGCCGCTTTGGCCGATTTGCGCGGGGCGCGTTTGCGCGGCTTGCGCTTGGGCTTTTCGTCCTCGGCTTTTTCCCCGGCCTCGGCTGGGGCTTCAGTAGCCGCCTCGTCCTTGGCGGCATCTTCTGCCATGGCTTCACCTTCGGGTGCTGCCTCGGCATTCACCACTTCTTCACCGTTATTCTGCGTTGCCTCGGCGTTGTCCCCACCACGGCCACGACGACGACGGCGACGGCGGCGGCGCTTCTTGGGCTGTGCCTCGGCTTCCCCCTCGTCAACGGATTCCACCGGTGTTTCTTCCTCGACCACCTCGGCATCATCGATATCATCCATGATCGCGGCACTACCGGACACCACTGGCGCGCTGACCTGTTTGACAACGCGGCTGGCGGTCTTGAACTTCTCGATCGAGAAATCAGGCGACACAAGGAACGGATCGGCCTCGATGCGCACGGACATGCCATAACGCGCCTCGATCTGGGCGATATGTTCGCGCTTGTTGTTCATCAGGTAATTGGCGATGCCCACAGGCGCCTTCAACAGAACCTCGCGGCTACGTTTGCGCGTGCCCTCTTCTTCCAGCTGGCGCAGGATCGACAGGGCCAGATTTTCATCCGAACGGATCAGGCCGGTGCCGTGGCAATGCGAACAGGGCTGTGTTGTCGCCTCGATCATACCCGGGCGCAGGCGCTGGCGCGACATTTCCATCAGGCCGAAACCGGAAATGCGACCCACCTGAATACGGGCGCGGTCGTTCTTCAACCGGTCCTTCAGGCGCTTTTCAACCGCGTTGTTGTTGCGGCGCTCGTCCATATCGATGTAATCAATCACGATCAGACCGGCCAGATCGCGCAGACGCAGCTGGCGTGCCACTTCGTCCGAGGCTTCCAGATTGGTTTTCAGCGCCGTGTCCTCGATGCTGCCCTCTTTGGTCGAGCGACCCGAGTTCACATCAATCGCCACCAGTGCCTCGGTAATCCCGATCACGATGTAGCCGCCGGATTTCAGTTGAACCGTCGGGTTGAACATACCGGCCAGATAGCCTTCGACCTGATAGCGGGCGAACAAGGGCATGGATTCATTGTAAAGTTTCACGTTCTTGGCATGGGACGGCATGATCATTTTCATAAAGTCCTTGGCCACGCGGTAGCCTTCTTCGCCTTCTACCAGAACCTCGTCGATCTCGCGGTTGTACAGGTCGCGGATCGAGCGTTTGATCAGGTTGCCTTCTTCGTAAATCTTGGCCGGCGCGATAGATTTCAGCGTCAATTCGCGGATTTCTTCCCACAAGCGCTGCAAATATTCGTAATCGCGCTTGATCTCGGATTTGGTGCGCTTGGCACCTGCCGTGCGCACGATCAGACCGGCGCCTTCGGGCACTTCAATTTCGTTTGCGATGGCTTTCAGTTTCTTGCGGTCGGCGGCGTTGGTGATTTTGCGGGAAATGCCACCGCCACGCGCGGTGTTGGGCATCAATACGCAATAACGGCCGGCCAGCGACAGATAGGTGGTCAGGGCCGCGCCCTTGTTGCCGCGTTCTTCTTTCACCACCTGCACCAGAAGGATCTGGCGAACCTTGACCACTTCCTGAATTTTGTAGCGGCGCGGACGGGGTTTGCGCACAGGGCGCAGTTCCTCGGGGGCGTCATCATCGGCCACCGATTCAATCCGGTCGTCTTTTTCGGTCGCTTCCAGCGGTTCATCTTCGCCATCCGCATCATCCGTCGTATCCGCGTCGTCTGCTTTCACATCCTCAGCGGGTGCATCGTCTTTGGCAACCTCATCGGCCTCGCCGGATTCGGGCGTATCTACCGGTGTTTCGGCAACCAGTTCCATTGGCGATGATCCCTCGACGGACTCTTCACCCAGATCGACCACATCCATACCGGATGCGCCGTTGTTCTCGACTTCTTTTGTCTCGACGGCATCATCCGACTTGACCTCTTCGGCCTTGCTGCGCGAGCGCGAGCGGCGGCGGCGTTTTGGTTTGGGTTTTTCGTCTTCCTCGGCCATTGCCTTGGCATAGGCGCGTTCCTCGGCCAGCAGGGCCTCGCGGTCGGCGACGGGGATCTGGTAATAATCGGGATGAATTTCCGAGAACGCCAGAAAACCGTGCCGGTTTCCGCCGTAGTCTATGAACGCCGCCTGTAGCGACGGCTCGACCCGTGTAACTTTTGCCAGATAAATATTGCCAGCTAGCTGGCGTTTGTTTTCAGACTCAAAGTCGAATTCCTCAACCTTGGTTCCATCAACCACCACAACGCGGGTTTCTTCCGCGTGGGTGGCATCGATAAGCATCTTTTTAGCCATGTTTTCTCATTGCACCGCGGCAATCGCCGTAACCCCGGGGGGCTTTTTGATTGCAGGGGGTGTCTTGTAAGGGCGAAGGGGGACGCGCAGCACATGCGCAGGTCGGCCATTTCGGCCCCTGTCGCAGTCTCTGAATTCTTTTCGCGTCGCATCGCGTTTCTATCTCCGGACGCTGATATTTGCGTCCAAACTGTTAAGCCCCGGCCAGTTGGCACAAGGGCATAAATACCGGTCTTTCGACCCAATCGGTCTGTTCTGTCGGGAATTGGCAGGTGTTTTTCTGCGTAACCTCGGGAACAGCGAAACTTTTATCCAGTGGCTCAACTGCTGTCGCGCTGACCACCTTGGATGGAACATAAGGGGGATGGGGGTGCAATTACAATGGGGAAAATAGTTAATCTGTGAATTTGCCTTCTTCTTGCCCCTAAATACCTGCGCCGCAGGCATTGAATCCTCAAAACCCGCGGCGAGTCCGTTAATAAAGCATAAACAATGATTTACAGATAATCCGACCGCTGCAACCCGTATTTTGCCATCTTTTCGTTCAGTGTCCTGCGCGGCAGGCACAACTCTTCCATCACATTGACAATGCTGCCCTTGTGCCGGCGCATGGTGTTGTCGATCAGCATCCGCTCGAACGCCTCGACATATTCCTTCAGCGGCTTGCCCTCGGTCGTCATCACCGGCTGGGTTTCCTCGTTGTCGGCCATCAGCAGGCTGGCAATGGTGCCCGAGCCACGACGGTTTTGCAGCACCGCCCGTTCGGCCACGTTGATCAGCTGGCGGATGTTGCCCGGCCAGGGGGCTTGCAGCAGTTGTGCGGCCTCTTGCGCGGAAACTTCGGGCGCGTCACAGCCGTATTCCTCGGCGAATTGTTCGGACAGGCGGGCAAACAGTGTCAGGATGTCCTCGCCCCGCTGGCGCAATGGTGGCAGGGTGATTTTCATCGCCGCCAGCCGGTAATAAAGGTCGGGGCGCAACACATCCTCGACGGTTTTATCCTCGGCCTGAAGGTTGGAAATCGCCACGATGCGGGTTTCCGCAGGGCTGCCCTGCTCGTTGATATAGGTCAGCAGGCGCGCTTGCAGGCCATCCGACAGCGCGTCGATATCCTCGAGCACCAGCGTGCCGCCACGGGCCTCTTCCACCAGCGGCTGCGGGCCATCGTCCAGCATTGGACCAAACAGGCGGCGGCCAAGTTCTTCTTCCTCGAATGCTGCGCAGGAAACCAGCGAGAATTTCTTGCCCGCCCGTGATCCGACCGCATGTAGCGCATGAGCCACCAGCGTTTTGCCGGTTCCGGTTTCGCCATCAATCAGCACATGGCCGTCGGCCTGCCCCAGATCCAGAATATCCTCGCGCAATCTCTCCATCACGGGGGACGAGCCGATCAGTTTCTTCATCACCGCCGTGCCATCGCCCAATTCACGCCGCAGCGCGCGGTTGTCCAGTGTCAGGCGTCGGCTCTGGGTGGCCTTTTTGGCCAGCTCGGTCATTTTGTCGGGATTGAACGGTTTTTCCAGAAAATCATAAGCACCGACGCGCATCGCCTCGACCGCCATTGGCACATCGCCATGACCGGTGATCATGATCACCGGCAGGCCCGAATCCACACTCATCAGACGTTTCAGAAACTGCATCCCGTCCATGCCGGGCATTTTGATATCGCTGACCACCACGCCCGGGTAATCCGGCCCCAGCTTTTTCAGCGCATCCTCGGCATTGGCAAAGGTTTCGGTGTCAAACCCCGACAGGGCCAGCCACTGGCTGATCGACTGGCGCATGTCCTGCTCGTCATCCACAATCGCGATTTTCATTGCTTGTGCCATAATTCGGTATCTCACTCGGCTGCTTCTGTTTCATCCAACAATATAGGCAACTGCACTTCGAATACAGCCCCGCCCACTGCGGCGTTCCTTGCGGTCAGCCGTCCGCCCAAGTCGTTTACGATGCCCGAGGAAATGGCAAGCCCCAAGCCAACCCCGTCGCCTGCCTGTTTTGTGGTGTAGAACGGCTCGAACAGGCTATCCAGATCCTCGATCCCTGCCCCGTTGTCGCGTATGGTCAACAGCGCGGTTTCACCGGCCGCAAGCAGGATGTCGATCTGCGGATCCTTCACGGTTTTGGTCGCATCCAGTGCATTGCGAAACAGGTTGATAATCACCTGTTCAACACGCACCCGATCGCCCAGCACCATCACCGCCTCGCGCGGCATGGTTTTGGTGATTTCCACATGGCGGCGTTTCAGTTGTGGCTCCATCATCGACAGGGCCGAATTGACCGCATCCCTCATGTCCAAAGGCGCAAACGCATCCCCACCCTTGCGGGCATAGCTTTTCAACTGCTTGGTAATCGCGCCCATGCGTTCAATCAGATCATCAATCCGCTGGAACGACGAAACCGCCTCTTCCGGCCGCTTGCGGCGCAGCAAAAGACGCGCGCCGGCAAGGTAGGTTTTCATCGCCGCCAAAGGCTGGTTCAACTCGTGCGAAACGGCTGCCGACATTTCGCCCAATGCGGCCAGTTTCGAGCTTTGCGCCAGGGTCTGTTCGGCCACCTGAAGGTTCTTTTCCGCCTTTTCACGTTCGGCAATTTCCCGCTGTAGCCGCTGGTTAAGCTGGCGGAGTTCTGCCGATTCACGCTGGAAAAACCGCGACTGCACCTGCGCCTTGCGCGACAGGAAGAAAAACGTCAGCGCCAAAAGGATGGCAAATCCCATGATTTCCAGCGCCAGCACCCCGTTCACCCGCTGGCGCACCGACGCATAGGTGGTGAAAGATGTCATTTTCCACCCCTGAAAGGGTATCCGGGCCTCTTGTCGCATAACGCCCGCCCCCAGCAGGTTTGCCGAAGTGGTCAGGGAAACCCAGTCGGTTGTTGTCTGGATCGACCGCTGGATCGCCGCCGAAGGAGAGCGCAGTTGAAGCGCCTCTTCTTCGTGCAAGCCCCGCCACTGGGGTTCGGTTGCCAGCAGGATTTCCCCTTCGCTGTTGGAAATAAAAACCGCATCCGAAATGCCGGCCCAGCTGTTTTGAAACTGTTTCAGGTCCACCTCGACAACGATCACACCGATCGGGCTGCCCGCGAATTCCATCTTGCGCGAGTAGGTGAACATGACCGCGCCGTTATCGTCTTTGGTTACGGTAAAAATTGTGTCGTTCGAGCGCACAGCGTTTACGAAATAGGCATCCGATCTGTGGTTCGCCCCGATCAGATTGCGATCCGACGCCGCGACCACACGGCCAGAATTGTCCAGCAACAGCAGGGACGCCGCGCCGATTTCGTCAATATAGGAAATCAGCCGTTGCGAGCTTTGGGCAAAATCCTGTGAATTCAGCGCCCCGATCAGGGTTGGATCACGGGCCAGCAATTGCGGCACAATCGAGGACCGCTTCAACTCGCTGATCAGGTTCCCCGCATAAAGCGTCATGCGAACCTGCGCACGGTTGCGGGTGCTATCGGTAAAGCGTTCCGTCAGCAGGGAATTGGTGACCCAGACAACACCGACAGCAATCGCGATCAGCAGCAGGATCGCAATCCGCACCCGCCAGGGGTTACCCTGTTGGTCCGGCCCGGTCTTTGTTGTATCGGAATTCCCGCTCATTGGGCCAGTCTACGCCTGAACGCATCCCGCCTCAAGCTAGGCGTGCTGCATCGCCCCGACAACCGCGCGGAAAAGCGCCTGCCCGTCGGTGCCGCCATGTTTGCCGTCCACTGCGCGCTCGGGGTGGGGCATCAGACCCAGCACCCGACGGTTTTCGCTGAGTATACCCGCGATATCGGCCATCGAGCCATTGGGGTTATCATTATAGGTAAAGGCAATTCTGTCCTCGGCCTTTAGCCGGGATATGGTGTCTTCATCCGCAATATAATTGCCGTCATGATGGGCAATCGGCATCATGATGTCCTGCCCAGACTCGTAACCCGCTGTATAGGCGCTGTCAGCCGTCGCCACCTTTAGCGGTGTGTTCTTGCAGACGAATTTCAGATTGGCATTACGCAGCAGCGCACCGGGCAGAAGGCCGGTTTCGGTCAGCACCTGAAAGCCGTTACAAACCCCCAGCACATAGCCCCCCGCATCCGCGTGGCCCACCACCGCGCGACAAATCGGCGATTGTGCCGCAATCGCACCGCAGCGCAGGTAATCGCCAAAGGAAAACCCGCCCGGAACCCCGATCAGATCCAGCCCCTTGGGCAGGGATGTTTCCTTGTGCCAGATCATCGTGACATCGGCACCGGCAGCGCGAAAGGCAACTTCCAGATCACGGTCACAGTTGGACCCCGGAAAAACGACAATCCCGACCCGCATCACAGAATCTCGATGCTGTAAGATTCTATCACCGTATTGGCCAGCAGCTTCTCGCACATCTCGCCCACGGTTTTTTCGGCGGCGGCAACGTCGGTTTCGGCCAGATCCAGCAGGATCACCTTGCCTTGCCGCACCCCGTTCACCCCGTCAAAACCCAAAGCGTCCAGCGCGTGGTGCACCGCCTCGCCTTGCGGGTCCAGAACCCCGTTTTTCAGCATCACAGTCACACGCGCTTTCATCCCCTGATCCCCCTAGTTGACAAGCGTTGGTTTGCCGGGCTGCGGCCCGTTGACCGGCAGCACACCCAGGCGGCGCGCCACTTCGGTATAGGCATCGGCCAGATTGCCCAGATCACGGCGGAACACGTCCTTGTCCAGCTTTTCGCCGGTTTCAACGTCCCACAAACGGCAACTGTCGGGGCTGATTTCATCGGCCACGATCAGCCGCTGGAAATCACCCTCCCAGACGCGGCCGATTTCGATCTTGAAATCCACCAGTTTGATCCCGACCGCCATCATCACACCGGACATGAAATCATTCACCCGCAGCGCCAGCGACACGATATCGTCCAGATCCTGCTGGCTGGCCCAGCCAAAGGCGATGATATATTCCTCGGGCACCAGCGGATCACCCAATGCGTCGTCCTTGTAGGAAAACTCGACAATCGGGCGCGGCAGTTGTGTGCCCTCCTCGATCCCCAGACGTTTGGAGATCGAACCGGCGGCCACATTGCGCACGATCACTTCCAGCGGGATGATTTCCACCTGCCGGATCAACTGTTCGCGCATGTTCAGACGTTTTATGAAATGGGTCGGCACCCCGATCTGCATCAGCCCCTTCATAAAGAATTCGCTAAGACGGTTGTTCAGCGCGCCCTTGCCGTCGATCACATCCATCTTCTCGGCGTTGAAGGCGGTGGCATCATCCTTGAAATATTGCACCAATGTGCCCGGCTCGGGGCCTTCATACAGGATTTTGGCTTTGCCTTCGTAAATCATCTTGCGTCGCGGCATGGGGTCTCCGATCCGGTCGGGGCAGAAATTAAGTGTTAGTTGCCCGCGCCTATACGACATGCCCCGCCATCCCGCAATCCCGCATTGGCCACGACGTGGCGATAAACTGTCGCTGCCCCCTTGCGATATGCGGCCTGCGAGGGCATATCAGATAGGAACACGAACCCTTTTTCCCAAGCGAGGATATAATGAGCACATTCGATGACCGCGAAACCGCCTTCGAGAACAAATACGCCCATGACGCCGAAATCCAGTTCAAGGTGAATGCGCGCAGTCACAAGCTGTTGGGTCTATGGGCTGCCGAGAAGCTGGGAAAAACCGGCGACGAAGCCGAGGCCTATGCCAAAGAGGTCGTCATTTCCGATCTGGAAGAAGCCGGTCACGAGGATGTTGTGCGCAAGGTTGCCGGTGATCTGGG
>Ga0256840_1004727_pt1 | contig 10046 bp, 6 predicted proteins | sample 355202metaG_FD_185969 | JGI IMG/M metagenome (GOLD analysis project Ga0256840, IMG submission 185969) | Hydrothermal vent microbial communities from Mid Atlantic Ridge, Atlantic Ocean - 355-202 | ecosystem: Environmental > Aquatic > Marine > Hydrothermal vents | place: Atlantic Ocean: Mid...
CAGAATCAAGCTTTAATCAACTCCAAGGTTTTTCCGGGCAATATTCCGACCAATTCATTTATATTTAAAAGCATGACACCTCAAACATTAGGTGAGTTGATTGCTCTGTACGAACATAAGATCTTTGTGCAAGGTGCAATCTGGAATATAAACTCCTTTGATCAAATGGGCGTAGAACTAGGCAAACTACTTGCCAGTAATATTTACCCAGAACTACAAAATGATCAACGGGTTACCCGGTTTGATAGTTCAACCAATGGGCTAATCAATTATTTTAAGGGGCTTCGTTGATGTGATGCTTTTGCATTCAGCCAGATTAATAAAAAAGAGTCTATTTTTCTTTGCATCAAGAAACTATTCCCCCTACCTTGATCGTTTTAAAGTATTCCTATCAAAATCCCGATCAGTCAAACCATTTCTAAAACTATAATTTTCCCACAATAAAACAGTACTCTTACCATTTTGATGATTAGTCATTAGCATTTCACCCGCTCGCCAATATTGGCCGAGATATTGTTTATAATGCTTATTCTCAAGGGTTTTTAATAAAGAGTTTTTTCGATCATAATAATCTGTTTTTAATGGGATATAACGTGCTTTGTCTACCCAAACAATATGCCGAGTATAACCAGAAAACTCATATTGAGGATAACTTTCAACAACAAAACTATCTATACCGTTTAATACATCATCTTTTAAATATTTATATCTATATTTTGAAACCTCAAATGATGTCAGGTCTTCAAAAGCAAACTCACTCCCCAAATAAGGACCCGATTTATTACTAGAAGAAATACGCTTAACTCTTTTCAATGCAGGTAGGTATATCCATTGCTCATCTGCATCAAGTGCATGAGTATAGCTCAAAAAAGCAGTTCCTTTAATATCACGCGGCTTACTAAAAACACTTAAACTTTTATCACCATCACCTTTTATTTCAAGTGTTTTCATATTTAAAATACGAATGCTTTCATCTCCCCTTCGGTTCTTTAAGATCATTTTCATATCAGACTGGCTATCGCCAAACCCGGTATCACGCAACTCTACTTCTTGCATGATTTCCAACCCTTTCTCCTCTGGTGTTATAGCAAAAACCTGTGACCAATGCACAAAAATAAAAGTAAAAAAAATTAATTTATTCATTCTAGACTCTTTAAAAAAATCATTAAAAATAACAAATTAAGATGGCGAAAAGCATACACCGACCTTAAATTCATAGAACATACCTATAAATACAAACTACTCATATCTAAATATAGCAAAAAAATATTTTATTGTTGGTTTTACTTGAGCTAATTCTAGAAACTTCTACAATGGATATAAATAGTTTAAACCTAGGAGGCTGTCCGAGAATAGAGAACCTGCTACGGAAAAAGCCCTTTTGGCCACTTTTTCCGTTCTTTTTCGTTAAATAGCACAACTATTCGCCTCAAATGAACGAAAAAACTGACTCAAAAGGCCTTTCCCTCGCGACGATTTCTATTCTCGGACAGCCTCCTAGCCATTCATCACCCAACCATTTTCTGCCATGCTAAATACTTACCTTACTCACATTTTAAAAAATCGCTGGCTCATAATTTTCAGCGTTTTAACCATCCTTAGCTTTGCAATAATAGGTATAAAAAACCTCCAGTTCACAACCAGCTATAAAGTCTTTTTTAAACCAGATAATCCATTTTTACTTGCTATAGAAGAAGTCGAAAATACTTATGTAAAAAATGAAAATGTTTTAATAACAATATCGTCACCTGAAAAAGATGTTTTTCAAAAAGATACACTGGAAATGCTCAGAAAGTTCACTGATGAGGCATGGCAAACACCTTATGCCATTAGAGTTGATTCCCTATCCAATTATCAGCATACCTATGCTGACCAAGATGAATTAATTGTAAATAGTTTAATTGGCCGACATCTTGTTCTTAATCCACAAGAAATTAACAAAATAAAACATATCGCAATAAATGAACCCTTATTAAAAAACTGGTTAATATCTCCCGATGGCAAAACCACTGGCATTAATATCACAATACAAATACCAGAAACTAACGAGACAGAAGGTGCCCCTCAAGTTGCAGAATATGTTCGTAACTTAACAGCGCAATTTAAACAACAACACCCTGCTTTAGATTTCTATATCACTGGGGGTGTTATGTTAAACAATGCCTTTGGTGAAGCAAGTAAAAATGATATAGAAACATTAGCGCCTTTCATGTATCTCATAGTAACACTCGGGTTATTATTTTTCTTCCGTTCTTTCTCCGCCACATTTTCAATCCTCACCATTGTCTTTCTTTCTATTCTTGCAACTCTAGGCATCGCTGGCTGGCTTAATATTCAATTATCCCCTCCATCTGCAAGCACACCTAATATTATATTAACGATTGCAATAGCAGATTGCGTACATTTTTATGTCTCTTTCTTTCATGCTCTACATAAAAAGGCAGTGACTGACATTTCATCAAAGGAGCATAAGTTAAATGCCATTAAAGAGAGCTTAAAAATTAATTTCAAGCCCATTTTTATTACCAGTTTAACGACAGCAATAGGCTTTCTAAGTATGAACTTTAGTGAGTCACCTCCTTTTCACGACCTTGGTAATATTGTCGCTATCGGTGTTGTCATTGCATTTTTCTTAAGTATTTCTTTGCTACCGGCATTAACCGCTGTTCTTCCTGTTAAAGTAAATTATCGTCAGCAAAAATCACCCTCCCTATTCAGTAAACTTGGAAAGTTTGTCGTACGAAAGCGTCATATATTACTATTCTTATCAACCCTTATTTCAATAACACTTATCTCCTTAGCACCCAAAAATGAGATAGATGATGACTCGTTAAAATACTTCAGCTCTAGTAACAAATTTAGACAAGATACTGAATTTACAACAGACCACTTAACGGGACTATATTTTATAGACTATCCAGTTCCAGCCTTACAAGATAATGGGATTAACCATCCAAACTATTTAAACAACCTTGAAAAATTAGTTCTCTGGTTACGAAACCAACCCGAAGTGTTACACGTTTACTCCATTTCAGACATATTTAAGCGATTAAACAAAAACCTTCATAATGATGACCCAGAATATTTCAAAATGCCAGAGACACAAGAAATGGCTGCTCAATACTTATTACTGTATGAAATGTCCCTGCCATTAGGTATGGATATGAATGATCGGATCAACATGCATAAATCCGAAACGCGTATAACAGTAAGAATTAAAACCATGTCCTCTAAACAAGTTTTAGTGTTTGATAAAAACGTCAATCAATGGATGAATGACAATCTACCAAAAAGTATGGTTAAAGCGGGAACAGGAGGTAATATTGTTTTTGCCAATATTGGTGTCAGCAATATTAAAGGTATGCTAAAAGGTACGATACTTTCTTTTTTTATTGTCTCAGTCGTGATATTCATTACCTTGCGCTCTTTAAAATTAGGTTTAATTAGTCTAATCCCCAATATGATACCTGCCGCACTTGCCTTTGGTGTATGGTCTTTGCTTGATGGCCAAATAAACATGGGAACAGCGGCTGTAACAGCACTCACAGTTGGCATCGTTGTTGATGATACTGTTCACTTCCTTAGCAAGTACCAATATGCACAACACCATCACAAGCTTAATGCACAGCAGAGTGTTAATTTTGCCTTTGACCATGTAGGTAATGCGCTATGGATTACATCAATCGTACTTATCAGTGGCTTTTTAGTTCTTACTCTTTCAGATTTTGCACTTAATGCAAAGTTAGGGTTACTAACTGCTATTACTATTGTATTTGCTTTACTCGCTGATTTTTTCCTACTCCCCCCTCTATTAATGCTGGGACAGAATAATAAAAACAACAAGTAATAATAGGCTTAAATAATGAAAAAAATAGATGTTATTATTGTAGGAACGGGGATGGGAGGGGCAACAACTGGGTATGCCCTAGCAAAAGCAGGCCTAAAAGTACTCTTTATTGAAAAAGGTTTATCTGACACTGCTACTAACGCCAAACTTACGGGTCAGTTTTACGAGACCTATGGGTTTAAGAAACCTGCTAAGCAACGCCACCTAACTCTAAAGCAGTCAGGGCGAGAATTTTTAGCTATAAAAGACACGTCTTCATTTCCGTCAAAAAAATTCACCCCCTTTACAGGTTCAGGAACAGGGGGAGGATCGGCTCTTTATGGGGCAATATTAGAACGGTTTAAAGCTGAAGATTTTACACCAGGGAAGTTTTATTCAAACACCCCCAACTCCATTTCAGTCCCTAAGCAGTGGCCCGTTAATTATCAGGAGTTTGAACCCTATTATCATCAAGCTGAACAACTCTATGGTGTAAGAAAACCTGATTCATCTCAGCTTACTCAACCACCCAGCAGTATATCGAGTGCGAATAAAAAAGTATGGGAGCAGTTAACCAATAATAATTACCACCCTTATGTTTTACCTACTGCAACTGAAAATATTGCTGGTTGCAAAGATAATTGCCAAAGCTTTTTATGTGCTCATCAATGTAAAAATGACAGTACAAAATGTGCACTTAAACCTGCAATAGAAAAATATCAGGCAGAATTAATTGATAATTGTGAAGTTTTAGAGATCATTAGCCAACAAGGAAAAGTTACCGAACTACGCTGTCAACACGGTGATACTATATTAAATTTAAAAGCTGACACCTTTATCTTAGCGGCTGGAGCTATTGCAAGCCCTGCTCTTCTACTAAAGTCAAACAACTTGGCAAATAGCTCAGGCCTAGTTGGTAAATACTTAATGCGCCATTATATAGACTTGTTTGCTATACAATTAAAAGGCTTTAAAACATCAGCAGAATCGCAAAAACAAATTGGCTTTAATGATTTTTATAACACCAAGCAAGGTAAATTTGGTACCGTGCAATCTTTTGGGTTAATGCCACCTATTGAAGTGGTTATTGAAGAATTAACAGCTTCTCTCCCTTTTGGACTAAATAAACCCTCCCTATGGGGAATGAATACTTTTTCTCCCATTATCAATTATTTTTATCAGTCTTTTTTTCAAAACAAATTAATGTTTGCCAGCATAATGGAAGACTTACCCAATAAAGATAATGCTATTACTCTAAAAAAAGGACAAATTGAATTTTCTTACACCCTTCATGCTACTGAAAAACAAAGAATAAAAGAACTTCGAAAACAAGTTGTCAAAGCCTTTTCTCCTTTACCTATAACTGTTTTAAAGCAAGCAGACAACAACCAACGTATTGCCCATGCCTGTGGAACTTGCCGCTTTGGTGATGATCCAGCAAACTCGGTTTTAAATAGATTCAATAAAACCCATGATATTGAAAACCTTTATATTACTGATGCCTCTTTCTTTCCTACCAGTGGGGGAATCAATCCATCATTGACTATTGCTGCAAATGCCTTGCGAGTAGCTGATTCAATCATCGCTGAAAAATCAAGATAAGGCGTTTAAGACCTCCTCAACTTTCTAAAGGGGCATAATAAAAACAATTGAAAATTAGGCATCTTCCATATCCGACCCAAAGTAGTTTACACGCTCTAGCGTCACGGAACGCTGGAGCGTTCTAGGCTAAATTCCCACACTGGAGCATGGGAACTATAAAATATACTGTCAGGATATTTTACACTCTAAATTTAACAGGAAATAAGCATGAAAAACCCAGACCACTATCACTGTAACCTTTGTGACTATAGTACTGAACAAGCTAATAAAGATGATCTTGGTGAAATAAAAGGAAATACAGCAAAATACCTAAAACAAAGTTTTCCTTTATGGCGCTGTCCACAATGTAAAACCATCCACAGTCTTGAGCCTGTAGATTTTTCAGAGATATATGCTGACTACCCGCTAAATCATATGCGTAAACTAGATATTTACGCGCGACAAACCTTAGGGAACTTACTTAAACGCTTGCGTAAAGGTGGAATAAACAAGTCATCAAGCATACTTGATTATGGTTGTGGTAACGGCATTCTTGCTAAATACTTAAAGCAAAAAGGTTATCAAAATGTTGACAGCTATGACCCCTATGTAGAACCCTTTACCAAAAAACTAAACCAACAATATGACTTAGTAGTGTTAAACGACGTACTTGAGCATGTAGAAGAGCCTGGTGATTTATTAGACCTAGCCGCAGAACTAGTAAAAAAAGGAGGTCTACTTTATGCAGGAACAGCTGACTCTGCAGGCGTAGGCTCTATGCAGGACTTAGAAATTCATAGAATGCGTTTACACCAACCCTTTCACCGTAAAATATTCACACAGGAAAAATTACGTGAATTAGGCAAACAAAGAAGCTTACAAGAACTGTCTATTTATACCCGATCTTATATGGATACCTTTTTTCCTTTTGGTAATTACCGCTTTCTTGATGAATTCTGTACCGCACTTAATCACAATATGGATCTAGCTTTAGACCCTAGCTCAGCTTCCATTGTAATAAAAAAACCAAAAATTCTTTTTTATGCTTTTTTTGGTTATTTTTTTCCTTCTGCTGATGAGCCGGCTATGCTTTGGAAAAAGCCATAGACAATAATGACCTTCTCCTATTCTTATTTCAGAATAGGAGAAAGCAAGGCATGATTCTCAGCCCCCCTCTGTCGCAGCTTTAATTATACTTGTAACTTTTTTAATATCTAAAGAGCACCCTACACCCGCAATATTTTTTTTCTTAACACCAAGCCCAACATTAACTGCTCGCTCAACATTATAACTGTTAGCCTTCCCAGCACGAATCAATTCACCAAAACCGGCGTTACTAGCTAAAGTCATCATAAGATATTGGTCCAAATTACTAGGCAAACCAATAACAAATTTATTTTCAGCCATACTTTGATACACCATAGGGCTTCCTCCGTTACAAATTACAATGTCAGCTTTTTTTACAGCCAATTCTGCAGGTAGAAATTCCGTACTAAAAACATTGGAATAAGATGTCTCAATCTCTATTTTTTTTGCAGTCACACAAAGCACTATCACTGGCATTTTATTGAGTGTCTCAAGTAACATGGGCAATACTGAACTATCTCCAGAACTCCCTAAAGTTATAAAAACAATCGGTTTATCTAGTGGTAAAGTGTCCCACCATGAGGGTAAAGATACTTTTGCAGACCATAAAAGAGGACCGATAAAAACATGGTTTTCAGGTAAAGCAGTCATTGGAATAAGATCTTCTGAATCCGCATAAAGCGTGTAATCAGCATGAGTATAAACTTCCCTCAAATCAGACCCTAGCAAAGGTTGTCGGAATTTTTTACAAACCTTATTAAAAGCAAGAGTATGTAATTTAAAAACAATTGGCCTGACTAAGTCGAATAATTTTTGTGCTATTGAGACACCAACAAATTTTGTTAGCGGTATTTCAGGAACAGGGTATTTAATATCAGCGTATGGGCTCCAGTATGCATTGGTAATTGAAGCATAAGGAATATTTTTTATCCTCGCACTAATTGCAAGAGAAAGGCGAAAATCAGCAATAATAAAATCAGGCTTAATTTGATCAATAATAGCCAAATCCTCATTCACATAGCCCGTTAGTGTTTTAACATCATAAATAGGCATGCCATCGGCGAGCTTCTTAGCAAAATAATCACTAGATATAGAATGCAAAGGGACTCTTTGAAAAGATACCGCGTCAATAATATCATCATAACGACTATCCGCTGCGATAGTAATAGTATATTGCCCTGATGCATGAAGAGCATCAGCCAGAGTAATGCAGCGAGCTATATGAGCTAACGTTACCGCTTCAGCAAAAAAAAGTATCTGTATCATTTATTCCCCCCATCAATATACATAATAAAACCCATACTATAATTTAAACAAATAAGGTAACTACTACTCTCCCATACTTGTGCTCTTAAGCTCTCATCACCCATAAGAAAATTTCTAAAATTATGTAAAGAAGCTAATAGTATAGTAAAGTTAAGCTATTATTTTAAATGACTATGAACAATACTCAGGTTACAAGTTGAATTAAACTCCAATACCAATTAAGTTAAGCTTCAAAAGTAGGATGGGAAAAGGAGGAACGACGTGCCCATCACTATGGCACCATACTGAAGATGGGCACGCTATCGCTTTGCCCACCCTACAATATCCTGAGCTTAATAGCACTGGATTAACCCTCACTTAATTACCCCAACCTAAGTTTAGTTCACAGCCATTTTATTTTAAGCTATATCACTGTTAAGTAGCCTAAGCCATGATAGCCGCTATTTTTTTTGAATTTATTTAAGGAGGACATATTATGTCTATGATTTTCAGCAAACGTAAAACAGTAAAAACCATTTCTTTACAAATATTATTGAGCGTTTCTTTCCTATACAGCATACAAAGCTCAGCCGCCTTAAAAACAGACTCAGATAAAACGCCAGTTCCATTAATTTTTAATGGATCCATCAACCCTTCTTATTCCTCCCCTGAAAGTGAGATATTTTTTGATACTGATACCTATTTATCAGACCTAGAAAAACAAGACGTAATCAAGAGCTTATTAAAAAGTGGAATATCGCTTTTTCGTAAAGGAGAAAAAAATAAAGGTATAAATGATTTAAAAAAAGCTTGGGCACTAGCACCTAATATGGCTTCAACGGGGGTTACTTTAGCCATGTATTACATTAAAAATGAACAATATACCCTCGCACTAGAGGTGGCAAAAAAACAAAGGATTACGTTTCCAACCAAGCCTTATGCAGCCAATATTGAAGGGTTTGCTTACCAAGGCTTAAAAGACAACAAAAAATCAATTGCTGCTTTTACCCAGGCTCTTAAGCTTAACCCTGGAAACTCAACCGCATCTTTAATTCTCGCAGCCAACGCATTAAAAGAAAACAACATCAAACAAGCCAGAAAGTTATATACAGACATCCTTAAATATAACCCCCATGATATGCGTGCACTCTTATTACTAAGTCGATTAGATAGTGCACAGGGAAACACAAAAGAAACTGAGAAACGGGTTAAAGATACTATTAAAACAGCACCAAATACCGCCCTATTCCATTATGGCTTTGCTAAAATTTACCAAGTAATAAAAAACTATCCACAGGCGATTGTAGAAATTAACAAAGCATTAAAAACTGAACCAGACAACGCAGCTAACCAATTTTTCTTGGCTGAATTACTCATATCAAATAATCAATTAAATGACTCTCGCGCTATTCTTAGCAAACTAGCCCTTACCTACCCCGACAATCCAGCGCCAAGAGAACTAGAAGGTAGAATCGCATTAGCTCAAAACCAAGCTGAAGAAGCCATTAAGCTTTTTCAACAAGCACTCAATATAAAAGAGTCTACTTCGGTAATTATGCATTTAGCAACAGCTCAAATACTCTCTGGTGAAAAAGAATTAGGCCTAAACACACTCCGCCAGCAAGTTAAAAAAGAGTCTACCAATATTTTATTGCGAAAACTGTTTGCTGAACAACTTAATAAGCAAGGTAAAAATGAAGAAGCAATACAACAATATGAAGAAGTAATACGTCAACAGCCTAGCAATTCCCTTATTATGAATAACCTTGCTTGGTTATTAGCCGAACAAGGAAATATTGACAAAGCACTACGATATATTAAAAATGCAGATAATATAACACCCTCAAACCCCAGCATCATGGATACCTATGGTGTGATTTTGATGAAAAAAGGGCTTTATAGTAAAGCAGAAAAGATATTAAACAAAGCTATAGCTAAAGCATCTACTAACTTATCTTTTCAATTTCACTTATCTCAAGTACTTGTGGAAATGAAAAAACATAAAACAGCCAAAATTTTACTCAATAAACTTATTAACAAAAATAAACCCTTTGCTGAACAGCAAGAAGCCAAGAAATTATTAGACTCTTTAGATGTTCATTAATTGTTAGTCATCTATATTTATAATAATTAACCTTTAGCATCTTTCATATCCTAGCTAAAGTAAGTTTACACTTCTCCCACGGCGAAACCGTGCAGTATTAAATACACCTATAAATCAATAGCATAATTAAATTGCTGGACAAAACCCTCTTTTCCAGATATACTCCATCCTGAAATTTTGTGTCTAGAGAAACTTTAAATTGAA
>Ga0256840_1004728_pt1 | contig 10045 bp, 10 predicted proteins | sample 355202metaG_FD_185969 | JGI IMG/M metagenome (GOLD analysis project Ga0256840, IMG submission 185969) | Hydrothermal vent microbial communities from Mid Atlantic Ridge, Atlantic Ocean - 355-202 | ecosystem: Environmental > Aquatic > Marine > Hydrothermal vents | place: Atlantic Ocean: Mid...
ATTTTGTTTATATAACCAATCAAATGTTTCAAGGACTTGGTCTGAACTTGTTTTACCTGTATATGTTAATCTAAACCTATCGTTAATTGCTCTACCATCATATGAAACTTGAATACTAAATTTTTGTTTTGCTTGTTCTGAAATATTATTTAGTAAATTTTGTGCAGTTTTGATATTATATGCATTAGTATACATATGATATTGAACTTTATCATTCTTGTCATAATGTGAAATTATTTTTGATATTATAGTACTATTTAATGTAGGCTCACCACCCCAAAAATCAACTGTTAATATTGAATATTCCTCATTAAACCACTCAGATGATAAAATTTCGTCTATTTTTGAGATTGTTTCGGGTATTCTACCATTAACAACATTATTATCAATGGCTTTTTTACCTTCAAAACAATATGTACAATTCAAATCACAACCAGGAGTGGTTGTTATTTCAAAATTATATGATCCCTTAAATTTCTCTTTATCATCGCGAGTATTTATAGAGTTTATAATACTTGTATTATTATCTCTCATATAGCCTCTATTTCTGAATATATATCTTCCAATTCTTTAGTACTGATTTTAGCTTCTTTTACATCAATATCTTCCAAAAGAATATTTGCCATTTCTATGAGTTTTAATGAAAGTTCCTCACCAGGAATATTTCTTATTGCTTTTGCAGCCTCTATAAGATAAGCAGCAGTATTATACAATGATAAGTTTTTATTTATTTTCACCATTATCCTTTATAGTATTTATAATATTTTCAAGTTCTTTTATTTTGGAAATAAGGATCGGAATTAGTTGAACATAATCAACTGCATAATATCCTGATTCCTGCTTTTGAACAACTGTAAAATTATCAGGATTATGTCCTGATTCTTCTATTCCTTTTCTTATATCTTGGGCCATAACTCCCATTGTAAATTTTTCTTGCTCAAGACCAGGAAGTTTATCATTATACTTATACATACATGGCTTGAGATTTTCAAAAAGTTTTTTCATTAATATCCTTTATAGATATAATATACTATAATATTTCTTAAACTTCTAATTTATAAAAGTAAAATTAAACTCAATGCTATCATTAAAATTCCCCAAATTAACATAACACTATAATATAGTTTTGCAGGTGTTTGAAAATACATTCTTCCAATAAGTGTACATTTATGAAATGGGGATAGTAAATATGCAGCATATTCTATACTAAAGAAAAGTACAAAATAATGTACACCAAATACTAGAGTCAAATACGAAACCAAACCAGAAAATTTAGAACTACTTCCTAATAGGAATGCTATACAAAATGATAACAATAATACTATAATAAATGGAGCAGATGCAGAATATGCTATAAACCAAGCCAATAATCCTGATATTTTCATAATATTTCCCAATATTATAGCAAAAAATACTAGCAATACCAAATTTACATTTATATAAGAAATAATAGATTTATAATCTAATACATAACCAAAAAAGTATTTTTTTAGTAAAATTACAATTATTAAAAATAACCCAAATATAATACTAGCATTAAACAAAAATATTCCAACTATGCTTAATACAGCAGTTATACCCACAAGTTTATCATATAATGTAAATTTTGAGTTTTTTAGCATTTCAGTATCTAAATTTAATTTTAGAATGATATCTTTCGGAATCATATAATATATGACTACAAATATATAAAGGAATGTTAAAATAATCAAAGGCATTAATAGAGTAACAACATGTGAATATGTCAAACCTAAAACTGCCATAGGAATTATTATAGTTTTTTCTAAAGGACTCCATAAATAATAATGGTGTGAACTAAGAAAATCTATTACACCTAATTTTTTTCTAATTTTTGGTTCATTATCCTTAGATACAATATTATCCAAAATACCAGCTGTAATTGTAACCCTTCCTGGAACAGGTAACACTCCAGCTATCATACTAAATAAAAATAAAGCTATTCTAGTATTTTTAACGGTATTATATAATTTATAAAATAAGTTTGAAAACAAAGGAGAATCATTTAATAAACCAGTTATAATCATAACAAATATTAAGAATAAAACATATGATAACCCACTAAACATTTTTTTTCTCCACAATTTCATTAAGTTTCAATGATGGTTGAAGTTGAGAATTTTTAATATTTTTGATAACTTTATTTTCAGTTGCACTTAAATATAAATTAGAGTGCATAGCCTGAGCAATTGCACTATTAATTATATTCATTTGAGTATTTTCATCTAGCATAAGAATGGCATCTAAAATACCCTTGCCTATCCTACCATTTGTCATAATATCAATTTGTGCTTCTTTAATAAATTTATTTGTCCAATAAATCTCTTCACCATTTTTATCATTAATTATATCAATAGGATTACCTAATTTTTTAATTTTTTCAAAATTAGCTTCTAGTATATTAATTTCATACATATAATTTGAAAGAGTTTTGTTTAACTCTTTCATTTTCTTTTTTTGTTTTTTGATTTTAACATTATGCAATTTATATGGAATAGAATTAACTTCAAAATTAGATAAATCATTTGTTAACTGCTCTAAAATTAAGCTTTCTTCCTCTGTATCCAATTCTAAATCTTCCAATCCAGCATATCTTGTGCCTAACTCAAGTAATATTTGTTTAAGCATTTTATATGGTGTCATTTTATCATTAATAACAAAATTATCAATTTGGTATCCAGTCATTGTAGTTGACTGTGATTGAATTAATGCCTCAATTTCTTTTTTCATATGTTTCCTTTATAGTGTTTCTAATATATTTATAAGTTCATTATTTGTAGTTGCAGCATTAATTTCATCTTTTTTACTATATTTGGCTGCCAATAATTTACCAATAGTTTGTTTATATGATTTATTATTAGAAATGATACTTTGTGCAACTTCAGTTAAAGTTCTTCCTCTTGCTTGGGCTATTGCATATATTATAGTATAATCACTATCAACAGGATTGGTATCTTGAATATATTCATTTGCTTCTGATAATTGTAAATCCCAAGTATCTGCTTCAGCACCATATTTAATAGATGCTTCCTTAATTTTTTTAGAATAAATTAATCCTAATTCTAAAATCATTATAAATTTCTTTGAAACTAATTGTTGTTGTAGTTCACTATCAGATAACTCTATAACTAATTTAGCATTATCAGGATTTGCCATAAAATATTTATCATATCTTTTATTAGCACCATTAACAATATTAAAAAATTGTAAACCTATACCAATTTCATCAGTAATTGGAAACATATTAAAATCAGACATAATTTTAGAAGTATAACCAACATACCAATTCATACAAAGAGGGATAGAACTAGGTATCATACCTTTATTGTAAGTATTAGGCATTTGCCCTTTTGAGTTTGGTGTATATACCACCATTTTTTTATCTTTTATTAAATCTTTTAAACCTTCATCTATAAATGCTATCATTTTTAAATCCTTTTCTATAATATTTTATAACTTATTGATCCTGTAGTCTTTGCTACTACCCCGTGTGTTGACTTATCTAATAATGGAGAAGTTCCTTCAAAGTTATAATAAGCAACTAAATTTGGTATTGTTGATATTTTGTTCTCAGCTAGAGATAATACTGATTTAACTTCATCAGAACTTAAAAATCTATCATATAAAACTATTGTATCAAATAAACTACCTGTCAATGGGTAACCATTAGAAGACCTTAACCCAAATTTTAAGTCATCCGTAACCTGAGCTAATGATGTAGGTATAGGAACTTCTGTTGTAGTTTTAGTAAGACCATTATCTGTTGTTTTATAAGCACCAATTGTTGATGCTGTACCAAATTCTGTAGTTATATCTGAATCGTAAAACAGTCCGCCATCAATATATATAGTAACTCTTGTATTTACACCATCATAACAAAATGTTATTTTATGACGTGCATTTACTTGTAGCTTAATACCAGTATATATCCAATTCCAATTTAATGTTTCTCCATCTTGTTGTAAAGCATATGATAAATATCCATCAGGTGTTATCTGTAACTCATATGATTCTTCTTTATTAAAAATAATACCTAAAGTTGTAGATTTCATTATTATTCCCAAAGAAATGGTGAATCCATTTGTAAATGATGTACTTTCGCTAGGTAAATAAAATGAAGCATCTGAACTATCTAAAGAAATTCCAGTCGTTTCATTTAGTAAATCTACCTTTTCAGTAAGATCATTTATAGCAGAAGTAGCAGAGTCAATTCTAGCACGAACATCAGATATTCTGTAATACCTATCATCGTGTGTATGATCATTACTAGTAATGTTTACAGTTGGAACATTATATACATAGTTCCAATCAATAGTATTAGCTAGTGAAAGTAAAGGGTTTCCTTTTATTAATAATTTTTTAACTTCCAATATTACTCCTTAAATTTCTATATAACTAGATTGTGTAGTATCTATTGATGAGTTAGTAACAACACTAAAAGCATCTGTACTAAATTGTACTTTTTCAGTTTTAACATTTGAACTACCTGAAATTATAATCCCTAAAATATCATTAGCAGAATTATTAGAATCTACTTGAGTTGTTCCAAATATTTGAGAAACCGAATCAGTTTTAAAATTATGTTTAAAGTTATTACTACCTAACCAATACCCAACATTATTAGATTTTTGAAGGCCTGTAACATCACTATTCATATTAAATGTAATCATATTGTTGAATACTCCAGATGAATATGAATATTTTTTAAGGATATCTGTTGTGGATGCAGTTGGCCCTTTAAGAAACCCATATGTAAATGAACTTAATCCTACTCTATAATTTCCTTTATGTGCAGCAGTTGGTTTTATTGTAAAAGTATCTAATTTTATATTTAGTTCATTAATATTATTAATTCCATCAAATATATATCCTTTTGATTGAATAGCATAGTCAGTTAAACCAGCTTTAACTATAAATGGGGTATCATTTAATGATGTTGTTACAAGAGTAAAATGATCATACTTATTAAAATTTTTCAATTCATTCATAAAAAATCCATTTATTTGAAAACTTAATCCAACTCCTTTGGCTGTATTAAATGATGTAGTAGAATTTATAACACTATCAACTTCAGTATTAATAGTATAATTTCTTAATTTGTTATCTTTAATAGTTCCACCACCATTTCTAAGTACATCAGTTTTATAAGCTAACGATTGAATTCTATTACCTAAAATATCTAATTTCTCATATTCAGCATTTAAATTAAAATCAATTTCAATAGTTCTCATATATAATAAATCATGATTATGACCTTTACCCGAAACTAATGAAGTTGGGACGTTTACAAATGTACTAAAAATAATTTTATTGGTTGTATCATAAAAATTAAAAATACCTGAAGTATTATTTATTGTTAGTTTATCTATAACTGCCATTATATCCTCCTACGACTCTGCCATACCAGCAGATGATTGAGGTATTGCTAATGATCCACCCAACACATTGCTTGCTGCTTCAGTAGCCCATATCATTTTTTGAACCTTACCATGTTGAGCACCATCATAACCGCCCATCATAAATCCTTCTTTTTCTGAACCTAAAGCATTAGATTCTCCAAATCCAACTGTAAAACATACTATATTTGATACTGAATTGTTTACCATATTAACCCGCCAATTATTAGCAGTCCCATAATCTATAAAATATCCTTTATCTTTGTCTTTAGTTAAACCTGTGGGCAGCTGTCTAATATTTTGTGTAGTTCCTGTAGAAGAAATTCGTGTTAAATATGTAAATTTTGTAGAAGTTCTATCTGCTTGCCCAGCAGTTACAACATAACCAAATTCTTCAGAAGATAATCCTTGTCTAGTTGCTTCTTGTGATGCAGCATCGGATAATCTAGTAATTGCATCAGTAACTACTGACATACTACTCCAATGATTAGAACCATCACAAACATATAATTGTGATTGAGAATATACATTATAAAGTGTTGCTTGAGCATTATGTGACATTAATTTTCCCAAATAAACTTCAACTTCAGTAAGATATGTTATCTTATCTATATGTAAACCTGTTCTTGTTGCATCTGAGTATGTTGTACTTGAAGAATTATCACCAAAATAATATCCTTTTAATTCCGAACTTCCACCAGGAGTATATTCTGATGTAACAGTTCCAATCTGTCCAATTTCGACTCCAGTTTCGGTTACAGTATTAAATCTTTGTACTCTTTGAGCATAAACATAACTGGATTTATATCCTCCATTTAGGAATCCTTTAGTTTTTAAAGGTCTAATTGTCAAAGCTTTTGTCATTTGTGCTACAATATCCATTAGTGCGCCAAATTCTGTTTCAATAGTATTCTTACTGGTATATATATCATCATGATTATGATTTGCCGGGTCAGTAAGTGCAGAAGGAACTGATGTAATTGCATGATAATTTACCTTACCAGTATTACCATCTATAATAGTTAAACCAGAACTATTAGTTAAATCTTGTAAGTTTGCCATTATTTATCCTTCCTTTAAGATATATACCCCTAATCCATTCCAATAATCATCTAATGATTCACCATCTGTTATTATTTCTTTTTTATATATCACATATTTCCTTTTAATATTTATAAAATAATCAACTACTGTTTGAACACTTTCAAAATTATAATCATCAAATATAACTATTGTATTATTTATGATAGATTCATATAGTATCAAAAATTTTAATATATCCTCTGTTGTGTGTGATGCATCATAAAATATTACATCATAAGTATGTTTTTTGATAGTATTAAAAACCTCTTCTGAAAATATATCACCAACAATAGTTGTTACATTTGTTACATTATATTTTTTTAAATTTTCACTAAATGTTTCGTTATTATTTCCAATATTTATATTTAAAATAGGTATAGTTTCTGTCATAGATAGATCATCTACAGCTATTACAGATTTTGCAGATAATGCCATAGGAACAGTACTTGCTCCTTTATAATATCCTATTTCTAGTACATTTTTATTTTTACATATCCTATTAAGGAAATGTTGAGATTTAGGAGATGTTAATCCGCATATATTATATTTTGGATGTGTACTATTTTCAATATCTTCAAATATTTTATCAATCATTTAATAAATCCTCACATTTAGAGCATTTCCAACAATCAAAATTACATGTTTTAGTAGCTGTAATCCAATTATCAAATTTGATATTAGATATTTTATATTTCTTTTTAATTCTAAAAAACTCATTAGTATTTTGCAGATACTCAATGTTATTTTTTGCTATATTTTCGATAATATAACAACTATTCAAAAATACATTTTTTGATTCTCTTCCATGAAGTTTATAGACATCTATACATTCTAAACCAGATATAAAATCATTAGATGGTATAATACTAGATTTTTTAAGGCCATATGAAGGATTTTCCTTTTCCCATTTATAGCAACTTACATTATACATTGAGCTCTTAAAAAATACCTTTTTTTGATTTTCTAAATTATTATGAACATTATATGTATAATGTTCTGCTTGTATAGGGCAATTGCCTATACAATTTTCATTCCATAGTATGCTTAACTTTAATGATTTATTTAACTTACTTTCAGCATATTTTCTAGCATCATCAATGTCTTTTAATAGATTTTGAGAACGCATAAGATTTCTGTCCAAATTAACATAATCAAATCCAGCCATAAATGCATTATATATTTCTCTAGGTTTATCAAGTGCTCGTAATACGGTATTTTTAATATAAAGTTCTGGAAATTCTTTTTGAATTTTTCCAAAATATAACCAACTCGTAAAAGGAATTGTGATTGTTCTAATTCCAGCATTATAAAGAAACCTAAAATTTTTAATAAATAAGTCCAAATTTTCTTCTGAAGGAGATATATGAATATTATTAAATACTGGTGAAATAGGAATATTTGTTTCTTTCTGAATAATTATGGCATTAGATATATTAGAAATTATATCTTCTTTTGAAAAAATAGTACCCATAGCATCTTGTTCAAATGGAGGCATTCTTACTGTAAAATATAAATCATATATATAATCTTTATATTTTATTAAAAATGGAATAAATGTATTTTGAATATAATCCGGAGTTAAATCTGGATATATTGGTAATGAAAATTTATATTTCAAATAATTCCTTTGTTTATTTTAAGTTTTGTATTTCTTTTTTTAATTCATCTATTTGTGCTTGTTGTGATTTAACTACTTCTACTAACATTGAAGTTAGTTTAGAATAATTCATGCCTTCAATTTCACCAGCTTTATCTTTTTTAACAATTTCTGGAATAATTTTATAAACATCCTCTGCAATAAATCCTATATCCGATTTTCCATCATCTTTCCAATTATAAGTTACACCTTGTAATTTAGAAATTATTTCATATGCATTTTTAATAGGTTTTATATTTTTTTTAAATCTAATAGCAGATGTTTCAGTAATGATTTTACCTTTTAAATTATTAGTAGCAGTTATATTAACAGCAGTAATATCACTATTAACTGTTAAATCACCAACTACATTTGTAATACTACCTGTTTGGGATATTATTACATCTCCACCTTCGTTATTTAAATGTAATGATGAAACACTTCCATTATTTCTGGCTTGAATTTCATTATCATCCATTGTCATATTTGTAGTATTATCATTACCAATAGTTATAGCACCATTTTGTGTTAAAGTAACATCAGTTGTATTAGTAAATCTGATTTTTCCAGCTATTATGTCATCTATATCGCTTCTTATAAATTTTGTACTATCTAATCCATCTAATTTATCTGAATCAGAAGCTTTTCCATTTATATTTCCTGAACTATCTCTAAGAACAATTGTATTAGCAGTTGCCGAAACTGAACTATCATGACCATCTAACATATCAGCATCTAGACCAGAACCTGAACCATCATTACCAGAAGTCCATACTTTATTTTCTCCTGAGTATGGGTTAGTTACATCATTTACATCATATGCTATACTATTTGCTATTTCTGTGTTTGTAGCAACATTATTTTGGGTATCCCAGTAAGTTAATCCAAATATGTTGAAATTAGTTTCCCCATCAAAATAAACAAAATCGTTTGATGCAATACCTTGATAATATTCTACACCTGCATATTTTTTACCATTATATGTAAAAGTACATAACTTAGCAAAATGACCATCATGTTCTAAAATTGTTCCTCTTGCATCTGTACTATTATATTTCTTTTGTATGCTTATTTCAATAGTTGATGGATTTACAATACCATTATGCCTATTTAATATTAATTTTCCTGTACTAAATGAGTAATTTGATATATTAGTGTTATCCATACTTGATAATGCTATTACAGACTTTCTATAATCATGTGTGACACCAGTTAACTCAATTCTTTTAGCAAATTTTGAACCATTTAATCCGTCAAGTAAATCAGCATCTAAACCAGATCCAGAACCATCATTACCAGATGTCCAGACTGTATTATTTTTAAATTTTAATCCTGTTTGTCCCCCATCAGGAGATATTCTAAGTAGTTCATGAATTATTCCAGATTGTGTATTTGTGAATAAAAAATCCTCATTTCCATTATCTTCAATATTAAATTCAAGTCTAGAATTCGTATCAGAATCAGATGTATCATAAAATTTAATACTAGCACCATCTGTATTCATTGCCCAATTTATACCTGTTTCAGTAGTATTGAATAATAGACTTCCAGTTAATGTGTCTCCTGATTTATTAACCTTTAGATTATCAGCTGTTCCTCTATTAGTTATTTCTGATGCTAGATTATCAGCATTTGTTTTAACTTGAGTATCTAATTTATTATCAGCATCTTTCAGACTAGTAGCAGATGATATATAATTGCTAGAAGTATTAGCTGAATAAGTACCACTTGAATTTAGACCAGTACCAGTTTGAGTAGTATCTAATTCTGATTGAAGATTACTTACAGCTGTTCCTCTATTAGTTATTTCTGATGCTAGATTATCAGCATTTGTTTTAACTTGAGTATCTAATTTATTATCAGCATCTTTCAGACTAGTAGCAGATGATATATAATTGCTAGAAGTATTAGC
>Ga0256840_1004729_pt1 | contig 10043 bp, 10 predicted proteins | sample 355202metaG_FD_185969 | JGI IMG/M metagenome (GOLD analysis project Ga0256840, IMG submission 185969) | Hydrothermal vent microbial communities from Mid Atlantic Ridge, Atlantic Ocean - 355-202 | ecosystem: Environmental > Aquatic > Marine > Hydrothermal vents | place: Atlantic Ocean: Mid...
TACTGAATCACAAATTCTGTAAAATATATACCTCTAATCTCACCATCTGATATCATAGAGTTAAGCGTATCCATCACTTGCATGGAAACTTTTTGTTTTCCTTGCTTGGAAGATATCTCCTCAAGGCTTTTAGATGTTAGGATTCTAATAACTCTATCTCTGATTACAGGCGATTTTGCGTCAAGTTCTAAGCTAAGTTCTTCACCTTCAAGCTCTAGTGACATGGTTACTTTTAAGTATCTACGACCAGCATCACTTTTTAGGTTTACTGTAAAAGTATCTAGTGGGTAAAGTATTCCAATATCGCTTAGTTTTCTTGAACTCTCATAAGTAGAGCCTGAAGAGCTTCTAGCTTTTCTCGGTTCAGCTCTTTCAATTGTTTGCTTATTTGAAACTTGTTCTGACTCATCATCGCCACCCATAAACAATATTGCAACAATAGCTCCAATAAGTATGATAATTATTAACATAACTATAATTATTATCATTAACATATTTGATTTTTTCGCTGGTGCTGCCTCTTGTTCCGTGCTTTCCTCTTCAGCCATAACTATTCCTTAGTATATAATTGTTTTTGGTATATCGGTATTTATATCATTTTATAAACTAGCATTTTCTTGTGCTAAATCTTTTAATGGTAAAAATTCATAATTGTCTGCATTGTAGTAATCGATTTTACCGGTTTCTATATCATAATGCCAACCATGGATATGTAATGAACCCTCTTCAAATCTTTTTTGTACATATGGATATGTTAAAATATTTTCTATTTGCTTAATTACCGATAATTTTTCTGTTAATCTTAATAGTTCCTCTTCGGGCGCATCTGCACCTAGACTTAGCACAGCATTTGTTTTTGCACTTTTGCCAAGCTCAAGCCATTTTTTTGTATGGATTAAAGATGGATCATCTATAGTTTGGTATAAGCTTTTACATGCTCCACAGTGTGTGTGACCACAAATAATTACCTCTTGAACATTAAGAACACTTACTGCGTACTCTATGCCAGAAGCCGTAGCATGGTACTCCTCATCCGGTTTATATGGAGGAACAAAGTTTCCAACATTTCTTAGTACAAAAAGATCACCTGGATTTGTTTGTACCATTAAGTCTGGGATGACTCTTGAATCAGAACATCCAATAAAAAGAGCTTTTGGAGATTGTCCGTTCTTAACAAGATCTAATAGTGATTCTTGATTTTTTTTAAAATAAGACCGAAAAAGTTTATTACCTTGTGCATACTCTTTTATATTCATAATTATTCTCCAAATATATTGTTTAACAACACTCTGTAATTTGAAGAGTTTTCATAATTTCTTCAAATATTTCACCAGCTTCACGGTCCATATCATCATGGTACTCAATCACAAGCACTTCTCTATTGTTAGAGATACTGCAAGTATAGGTTTCTGGTTGCATTTTATGTTGAGCAGTTATATTTTCAACACAAGAATGAACTCTTTTTTTTTCTTCATCTCCCCCATAAGCAAGTGATAGTTTTGAAAATCTTTCCTCACTTCTGAACTCTGCATCAATCATCTAAATCCTTTTATATATCTAATTGTGCAATTATACAATCTATATGGTAATAATGCTTTTAATTGCTGGTTAAATTAATACCATTCTAAGAGTTTTGTTACTTCATCAACTATAAATGTTTTGATATTTGTTTTTTCTAGCGGTTTTTTTGCCAGAAGAGCTTTAGATATGTTTTGCATTTTTGCCTCTTTAAGTCTAACATCCATTGCGTAAACTTCTCTTACATCACCAACTAAAGAGACTTCCCCTATAAATACAGTCTCTTTTGAAATAGCACGATCTCTAAAACTACTGATAATCGCCGCTAATATAGCTAAATCGGCTGCTGTTTCTGTAATTTTGATACCGCCAGTTATGTTAATAAATACATCATATCCAGATAATGGAATCTCTAGTTTACGCTCTAGGAGTGCCAAAAGCATATTTAATCTATTGTTATCAAATCCTGTTGCTTGTCTTTTTGAGTTAGGGGTATGTGACTCTGAGACAAGAGCTTGAACTTCGAGTATAATTGGACGAGAGCCTTCCATAATTACAGTTAATGCAGAGCCAGATTGCTGTGAATTTCTGTTAAAAAAACGGGAAGCAATATCGGTTGCAGAAACAAGCCCATCACTTCTCATCTCAAAAACACCTATCTCACTTGTTGGTCCAAAGCGATTTTTAAAACCTCTTAGTATTCTAAGCTCCTGTGAAGAGTCACCTTCAAAATAAAGAACAGTATCAACCATATGCTCTAACACGCGAGGACCTGCAATCGATCCCTCTTTTGTAATATGACCTATGATAAATATAGCTATATTTTTCTCTTTGGCTATCCGCATAAGTTCAAATGTAATTTGCCTTACTTGCGTAACAGATCCTGGCGCTGATGTGATGTTTTCTGAGTATATCGTTTGGATAGAATCTATTATCAAAAAATCATATGTACGATGTTCAAGTTCAACTAAAACCTGTTCAATTCGAATCTCACTCAAAAGATAGAGTGTGTTTTCATTTGACTTTAAGCGATTAGCACGAAGTTTGATTTGAGAAGTTGATTCTTCCCCCGTTACATAAAGAACATTTTTTTTAGTAGAGGCTATATTTGAACCAACTTTTAAAAGTAGTGTTGATTTGCCAACACCAGGACTTCCCCCTATAAGGGTAAGTGACCCTGGAACTATTCCACCACCAAGAACACCATCTAATTCTTTATCCAATGAAGAGTATCTATATACTTCGCTCTCAATAATGTTATTAATACTTACTGCTTTGGTAGAGCTATTTGATGTTGATTTTGTTTGTTTAACCACCTCTTGTTGATGCTCATTAAGTTCAATAAATGAGTCCCATGAGCCACAGTTTGTACACTTACCCATCCACCTGGGCGTGGTGAGTCCACAATGTTGACACTCAAAAAGGATTTTTTTCTTAGCCATAAATAATAAACCTTAGTTCTTGTATTTTGGAGGATTATATAGTTTTTTTTGTGAGGAGGTTGAAAATATGGCAATTTGTCATATTTATAGGAGAAAGAGAGTAATTTACTCTTCTTCTATAAATAATGCATCTAGTAAACCATCAACAAATTCATATTTGTCAAAGGGTGTTAAATCCTCTGGTTGTTCACCAGTTCCTACATAAAGTATAGGAAGTTCTAGTGCATAGGCAATGCTAAAGAGACTTCCACCTTTAGCAGTTCCGTCTAGTTTAGTGATGATAATACCATCAATACCTATCATCTCATTAAATGCCTTTGCTTGAGCTATTGCTGAATTTCCTTGAGTACCGTCTATGATTAAAATAGTTCTATGTGGAGCCCCTGTATGAGCTTTATCACAGATGCGATTTATCTTTTTTAGCTCATTTGCGAGATTAGTCTGAGTGTGAAGTCTTCCTGCTGTATCAATGATGACATTGTCATAATTTTTTGATTTTGCTGAGTCTATTGTGTCATAAGCAACAGCAGATGAATCATGTCCTTGTTTTGAAGAAACAATAGGGATGTCAAGCTTTTTTGACCACAAAGTTAGTTGTTCTATCGCAGCTGCACGGAATGTGTCTCCTGCACCTAAAATAACTTTTTTACCTTCACTTTTATAACGCTGAGCCAGTTTTGAAATAGTGGTTGTTTTTCCAGCGCCATTTACTCCAACTATCAGTTCAACAAAAGGGGTGGTAAATTCAGGTTCCATATAAGAGGTGTAGGCAAGTGTTGCTAAGAGTTTTGAGCGTAAAATTTCACGAGTAATTTTATCTTGATAAATCTCATTTAAGATAATCTCTACTAGTTCGTATTCAACATCTGCTTCAAGCAAAATATCTTCTAACTCATCTTTAGAAAAGGATATCTTTTTTTTAGGAACAACAGTTTTAATCGCATCAACAGTCTTTTGTAGTGATTTTTTTATAAAACCAAACATTTATATACCTAAAGCTCTTTTTATATCACTTTCTATAAACTCTTCTTGAATTGCACCTATATAGTGGTTGATAAGCACACCATCTTTATACATTGCTAGGATAGGGATTGGAAACCTATCCCCAAGGTTTAATGAATAAGCTACAGCATCAACAAATCTACGGTTCTCTGTAGAGTTTACTATAGTGTATTTTGCGTCGTAAGTCTTTCTAAACTCTAAAAGTTTTGCATTCTCTATCCCATCTTCAACAGTAGCTCCGATTATTATTAAATTATCTTTATATTTTTCTTGAAGTGAAGTTAGGTGTGAAGCTGATGCTTGACAAGGGGGACACCATGTAGCAAAAATATCAAAGATAACAACTTTACCTTTGGCGTTGTTTAATATAAAGTTATTTCCCTCTTTTTTTACAATGAATTGTTCATTTTTAAGGGAAGTAAGTACATACTCATTAGTAGCTATTAAATCATTAGCGTTCTCTTGTTTATCGCTTGAGCATCCTTGAAGTAGAAACATAATTACCAATACAGTTGCATAAATAGATTTTTTCAACATTAAAATACCTTTTTTTTTGTAAAATATATGAAATTATAACTTAAAGATTTGATATGCCTCTTACAAAAGTAATATTTAGAGAAAATTGTTTAAAAAATATAAAAAAAATGCCGTTGCATAATAAAACTTATCGTAATAATTTACTGAATTTACGATTGCTTCAAGAGCTAAAAAAAATAAGAAATAAGAAAATATTATTATATTATCCCTTGGAATTTGAAGCAAATATAGTGAAAACAATTAATATATTACGAAAAAAATGTGATGTATTTGTGCCATTTATGGAAGGTGAAAGTTTTAAAATGGTACCATTCAGGTTACCGCTAAAAAAAAAGAAATTTGGTATTTTTGAAGCGGGAAATACGATTAGAAATATAAAAACAATTGATATAGCTATAGTTCCTGCGGTTGGGGTAGATGGTAATTTACAAAGAGTAGGTTTTGGAAAAGGGATGTATGATCGTTTCTTTGCAAAGTTGAACACGAAGCCATATATAATTTTTATTCAACCAGAGTTTTGTTACACAAAAGAATTAATTTGTGATGATTATGATATCGCATGTGATCTACTACTTACACCAAAGGTTCGGCTAGAAAAAAGGAAAATAGATGTTAACTGATATCCTGCTAGGTGGCTCAATAGCCGCAGTTAGTGGAGTTATAGGTTTTTTCATCTCTAAAAAAATTACAAATGCAAATTTTGATGTATATATAGACCAAGCAAAAGCAAAAGCAAGTGTAATTGAGAATGAAGCAGAGATGCTTTTGCAAAAGTCAAATTTGAAATCTCAAGAGATTGAACTTGAAGCGATTAAGCACTATGAAAGTGCAAAAGAGAGAGCTAAAGCAAATCTCCATGAGAGAGAAGATGAAGTGATACGAAAAGAGCAAAGTTTTAAAAGGTATAAACAAAATGAAGAGAAAAGACTTCAAGAAGAGAGTACTATTTTAAAAACTAAAAAAATTGATTTAGAGAGAAATGAAAAATCCTTAAATTCATTAAAGAGAAAATATGAAATAAAGCTTGATGAAGCACTACATAATATGGAACATTGTGCAGGGATGACTCAGGAGGAAGCAAAGAGAGTATTACTTGAAAAAATAGAAGAGAAGTCTCGTTCAGAAATCTCTCATATAGTAAGACGATATGAAAATGAGGCAAAACAACAAGCAAAGAAAAAGGCTAATTATATTTTAGCTCAAGCTACAAGCCGTTATGCAGGTGAATTTGCATCAGAAAGGCTTACAAATTTAGTCCAGCTTGATAATGATGAACTCAAAGGCCGTATAATTGGTAAAGAGGGCAGAAATATTAAAGCTCTTGAGACTCTACTGGGTGTTGATATTATTATAGATGACACTCCAAATGCAATAATGGTAAGTAGTTTTAACTTGTATCGTCGTGCAATCGCGACTAAAACGCTACAGCTTCTCATAGAAGATGGGCGAATCCAGCCAGCAAGAATTGAAGAGATTTATGAGAAAGTTTGTGAAGAGTTTGAAACCGCTATTTTAAATGAGGGTGAGGAACTTATCGCTGATTTAAATATTGGTGTTATGCATCCAGAATTAGTGAAGCTTATAGGAAAGCTTCGTTATCGTGCAAGTTACGGACAAAATGCTTTAGCTCATACTTTAGAAGTGGCTCATTTAGCTGGAATAATGGCGGCTGAAATGGGTGGAGATCCAGTTCTTGCAAAAAGAGCAGGACTTCTTCACGATATAGGTAAAGCTTTAACGCATGATAGTGAAGGCAATCATGTCGATTTAGGTGCAGATATTTGTAGTCGCTATAATGAAAATAGTGTAGTTATAAATGCTATATATGCGCATCATGGGCATGAAGAGATGAACTCTATTGAGTGTGGAGCTGTCTGTGCTGCTGATGCACTTTCAGCTGCAAGACCAGGAGCTAGAAGAGAAGTTTTAGAGAGCTTTTTAAAGCGTGTAACTGAAATAGAAGAGATAGCAACAGGGCAGATAGGTGTTAAACAAGCTTATGCCATAAATGCTGGTAGAGAGGTTAGGGTTATAGTGAATGCAACCTTAATTAATGATGATGAGTCTATTTTAATGGCGAGAGAGATAGCAAAAGAGATAGAGGAGCAAGTGCAATACCCTGGTGAAATAAAGGTTAATGTTATTCGTGAGAGTAGAGCTGTGGAGTATGCAAAATAATATTAGTACTAGAAATATATGGTACTAATAAACATCTTCTAACTCATTGATTTCAGAGTCATCATAAGGGTCCATATGTATTAAAATGTGAACTTTTTTGTCTTCAAACAGATTTCGTAAATTTTCTTCAACTCTATCTGCAATAAGGTGAGCATCATAAAGGGATATGCTAATATTAAAAACTGCATGAACAGATATGAAAATGTGAGAACCTGATTCCCTTGTTTTTAGGTCATGGTATGCTGTTATAACTGGCTCTTTTTCTATAATATTTATTATATTCTTAATATCATTTTCTGGCAAGGCTGCATCTAAAAGCATTAATATTCCCTCTTTTATAATAGGAAAAGCAGAATAAATCATATAAAATGCAATTGCTACCCCTAATATTGGGTCAATCAATTGTTCCCCTGTCATTGAGATTAAAGCTAATGCCATAAGTACTGCACCGTTTGAAAAAAGGTCTGTTTTGTAATGAAGCGCATCAGCTTTAATAACCATATTTTTTGTTTTTTTTGCAACATGGTTTAAAAAAGCTACTAAAAAGGCTGTTATGATAAAGGAGGCTACCATAACCCATATACTCTCAGTCATATGCTCCATTGGTCTATTATGAGTAATTTTTACCATTGCTTCATAAAATATAAAAAGAGCAGAGAGTGAAATAACTGTTCCTTCGATTACAGCAGCAAGTGGTTCAATTTTACTTCGTCCAAAATGAAACTTATCATCAGGGTCTTTTTCTGAATTGTTAAGTGCAAAATAATTAAATAGTGAAATAATAAGGTCCAGTAGAGAGTCAATTGCTGAAGCGAGAACTGCAATAGAACCACTCATGACTCCAACAGTCATTTTCATAACAACTAATATACCTGCAACTGATGTAGAAATTACCGTTGCTTTTTTTTCTAATCTCATAAAATATCCCTAATAATTTTTTAGGGTACAATTATAGTAAAATTTACATGTTGTAGTGATTAAAAAGTGATTAAAATGAATTTAGAAGAATTAAGAAGAGAGAGAGAGAAGTGGATGACTTGGAAAAATATAGCTCCCTTGCGGGATGCTATAAATACTTTAAAGAAAGTAGAGTGCAAAGTTGATTTAGGTGATATTGTTAAGATTAGTTGTGATAGTGCAAATAAAGAGAATATCCATAGAGTTGCAAAACTTATGATGCCTTGGAGAAAAGGACCTTTCGAAATTTGTGACATATTCATAGATAGCGAATGGAGAAGTAATATAAAATATAATCTTCTTAGAAAACATTTTAATTTAAAAGATAAAAGGGTTGCCGATATAGGTTGCAACAATGGGTACTATCTATTTAGAATGCAAGTAGATAATCCAAAATCTTTAGTTGGCTTTGATCCATCACCGATTTATAAAACGCAGTTTGATTTTATAAACCATTTTGTAAAAAGTGAGATAAGATATGAGCTTTTAGGGGTAGAACATCTTGAGTTTTATGAGGAAAAGTTTGATATGATTTTTTGTTTAGGAGTGCTTTACCATAGAAGTGATCCTGTTCAGATGTTAAAGTCTCTTTATAAGGGACTAGATAAAAAAGGTGAAGTAATTTTAGATACTTTTTATATAGCGGGTGATGATGAGATATGTTTATGTCCAGAGTCATCGTATTCTAAAATACCAAATATCTATTTTGTACCAACTATAAAAGCTTTAAAACATTGGTGTCTGCGAGCTGGTTTTTGCGAGTTTGAAGTGTTGGAGAGATCCACCACTGAAGCAGATGAGCAAAGAAAAACTTCTTGGATAGAGGGGCAGTCTTTAGAAGATTTTTTAGACCCTGAAGATAGTTCTAAGACTGTTGAGGGTTATCCAGCACCTGCAAGAGTATATGTAAAATTAACAAAGGATAAAAAATGACAAATAATGAAGTAGAAGATGATCTCGAAATTTCAGAGTATTTAAATGAAGATGAAGTGATTTTAAAAACTCACACGAAGATTAATCGTGCTCTTAGTGGTGCTATTGTTAAGATGGAACAAGGTTATGTTGAATTAAAGCTAATAACAACACAGGAGATGCTTGCAGATGATGTTGGTTTAATCCATGGTGGCTTTATTTTTAGTGCAGCAGATTATGCAGCAATGGCAGCTGTCAATGAAAGAAATGTAGTCTTGGTCGCAAGTGATACTCAGTTTTTATCACCTGTTAAGCTAGGTGATGAGGTGAATTTTATAGCTAGAGTTCGCCATCAGGAAGGAAGAAAAAGAAATGTACATGTTATAGGTAATGTATTGGATATTAAAGTTTTTGATGGAGAATTTAAGACTGTTGTTACAGAAAGACATGTTCTCAAATTAACTCTTCTTGATGAAGATGAAGAAAATTCAATATAAAGCTACGCTAACAACTTAAAAACACTCCTCTTTTTTTTACATATACTAAAGTTAAATCTTTGTGTATGTACTCAAGTACAATATACAAAGTCACATTTTTATTATATTCTTACACAATTAAATAACCTTAGGAGTTTATTATGTCAAAAGTAATTGGAAAAATTGATACGGTTGAAGGTATATTTTATGCAAAGGGTACTGATGGCTCTTTGCGTAAACTAGCTAAAGGTGATGAAATATACGAAGGTGAAATAGTTATTGGTGATGATAATAATAGTAACTTTGATAGCGTAGTAATTGTAACAATTGATAATAATGACATATTAGTTTCTGGAAAAGAATCTCAACTCTTTGATGCATCGCTTATTGAAATAGAGTTTGCAGAAAATGAAACTGTTAGTGATGAAGAATCTATCGAAGCTATGGTTGAAGATGATGCGGGCGCAGAAGATATGGAAACTGCTGCTGGTGAAGAAGGCGAAGATGCTGAGTCATCAGAGGGTGGTGAAGCTGAGTTTGCTAAGTTTCATAATGCAAGTGTAGATATAACTGCTGAAGTAGGTGAAGTTCAAACTCTAAATCAGACTAGGCAAAGAGAAGATAATGAAGAAGAGTTTAGTACAGGTTTAACAGTTAACATTGAACAAAGAATTATACCAGTTGATACTACAATTGATAATCCAAATGATTCAGAGAACCCAATTACAGCAGAAGTTACAACACCATCAACTGACAGTACGCCGCAAGTGATAGGGACAACAGAAGCAAATTCAGAAGTTACAATAGAGTATATTGATATAGATAATAACCCACAATCAATTACAGTCCCTTCGGATGAGAATGGAAACTATGTTGCAGAGTTGCCAACACCACTACCAGATGGAGATAATACTCTTGAAATTAGTGTAGAAGATCCAGCGGGAAATACAGCGAGTACAACTGTTGATGCTCCTGTTGATACTAATGTAAATATCTCCCCAATCACAGACTCAGACACCAC
>Ga0256840_1004730_pt1 | contig 10042 bp, 9 predicted proteins | sample 355202metaG_FD_185969 | JGI IMG/M metagenome (GOLD analysis project Ga0256840, IMG submission 185969) | Hydrothermal vent microbial communities from Mid Atlantic Ridge, Atlantic Ocean - 355-202 | ecosystem: Environmental > Aquatic > Marine > Hydrothermal vents | place: Atlantic Ocean: Mid...
GAATATTTTTAGTGTGCTTAGTAGGGTCTAGGGTTTCTAAGACATTGTCCGCCCAAGGGCCACTGGCATTGATAATAATTTTGGCATTAATATGTTGCTGTTTGTGTGTGATTTGATCTTCAACGGTGACAGACCAATGTCCCTCAGTACGTTGCATATCAACACATTTAGTTTGGGTGTTAATGCTTGCGCCACGCTCAAAAGCATCTAAAGCATTTAGAGTAACAAGACGGGCATCGTCCACCGAGCAATCAGAATATTCAAAGCCTTTGCTAAAGTTTTGGCTTAGTACTTTACCCGTATCGTCCTTTGCTAAATCGATGGTTTTGGTTGCTGGGAGCTTTTTACGCCCACCAATATAATCATACATAAACAAGCCAAGCCGCAAAAGCCAAGCAGGGCGAAGGCCTTTGTGGTGAGGCAAGATGAATCGCATAGGGTGAACGATGTGGGGAGCAATCTTCCATAATATTTCACGCTCGGTTAATGCTTCACGCACTAATCGAAACTCATAATGCTCTAGATAGCGTAAACCACCGTGTATGAGTTTGGTAGATTGGGATGATGTTCCGCTGGCAAGATCATTTTGCTCACATAGATAAACTGAATAGCCTCGACCAGACGCATCACGTGCAATACCACAGCCGTTAATGCCACCACCGATGATTAGGATGTCGTAGTCATTAACTTGTGGTACTACTTTGGATTGTGGCATTGTTTTCTCCAATTAATATTGTAAATAATATAGATTTAACATTACTCTTCTTATCACTCATGTCATCTAAGTTATTTAAGAAAACACTGACCAAGTCCCATAAATTCTGGCTAAGCCGCGTTAGCTAATAAGAAGGGGCTGTCTTACAAGGCATAACCTCCGTTGTTATAATTTTTCCGAAGGGATCATTATTCTAAAAAATTATGCCTAGGATCTGATGCCTTGTAAGCCAGCAGAATTTTATGGGACTTAATCAGTATTTCCTTAATCAGTGTTTCCTTGAAGTGTAGACAATAATTGCACAAAGAGAATACAAAATGACTAAAAATAGGGGGGGTGACAAAATATTATAAATTTTCTGTGTTTGTTAGGTTTTTTAATTTATCTCTGAATAATGCATTACGCTATAATTCTTTAAAATTATTAATAGGGTTGTATTTATGTCAGGTGGTGCTCACGAGAACAAACATTGGTTGTGGCTATTAATTGGTGGATTACTGCTGATTGCAGTGGCGACCTTTTTTATTCCTCCACATGGGTGGTTACACGGGATTTTATTGGGTGTAGGTGGCTTAGTCGTTGTGTTTGCATCGTCTGAAATGATGATTAAAGCGGTTGATGGATATGCCAAGCGCACCAAGATGAACTCTTTTGTCGCAGGGACGATGGGTGGCTTGTCGAGTAACGTGCCCGAGCTCGTAATGCTGGGTTTTGTTTTGGCGGCAACACCAAGAATAGGGTTTATTGTTACTGTACTGACTTTACACGTTGGAACAGCGGCCTTTGGGCTTTATTGTGGCGCGCTACCAAGGGATGTGGAAGGTAATGCGAGTTTACCTAAACCGTTAGTGGGTTTAAGTACTGATCTTTATGCGGCGGCTGCAGGTGTATTTTTCAGCCTTGGCGCTATCATGTTATTAATGAAGGCTTTCGCAACGGGTACAAATGAAGGCACAGCGCTTAGTACGACTGATTTATATGTATTTGGTGTGATTTTATTAGCGATTCAAGTTGTTGCAATCCGTCGTTTAGTGGTTCGTTTTTCAGGTAAACATGAGCCAGAATCAGAAGATGATGTTCCTGTTGAGGTGGCTGTAGATGAAAAAGTAATGCCAATTAGCACCATAGTTGCTTTTAGTGTTGCAGGTTTAATTGCTTCAATTATAGGCGGGCATTCTGTTGGTGAGTTTGCATCAGTTTTGGTAGAGAGACTAGAGGCAGCGGGTTATTCAGAAATGTTAGGCGCAGTCATTTTGAGTATCTTTGCCGCGGCCGGTGCATTTGTAATGATCGGCACGGCGCATGCGCAAAAGAAATACAATATCGCTATGGCAAATGCATCGGGTGCGATTACTCAAGTGCCATTTTTAGTGTTACCGATCGCGATGATCATGTTGGCAGCATTCACCCAAACGGGCGTAATACCACCCTTGGATAATACTGGTGGAGTGATTCCAATCGATATTCATACAACCACAGCCATCTTTTTAGGTTTCCCTTCAATGTTGATATTATGGAAAGCAGTGCAAGATGACGGCAAGGTAAACTGGGTAGAAACTAGCACGATGATTGCTATCTTTTTGTTGATTATCTATTTGCTTGTCGCGCATGGTTAATAAATTCAAATTAAGTTATTTTTAATAGAGATTATTCATACAAAAGTGAGAAAAAGTGGGGGGGTGACACTATAATCAAAGCATGACACAGATTAAACAAAACGACCTAATTTCTAGCATTGCTGATGCTCTGCAATACATTTCTTACTATCACGGTGAAGATTTTATCCGTGCGATGAGCGATGCGTGGGAGCGCGAAGAATCCCCAGCCGCTAAAGATGCGATTACGCAGATTTTGGTGAATTCTCGAATGGCAGCTGAAGGTCATCGTCCTCTATGCCAAGACACGGGTATCGTTGTCGTATTCTTAAAAATAGGCATGAATGTGCAATGGGCTGATGCCACAATGTCGGTTGAAGATATGGTCAACGAAGGTGTTCGACGCGCCTATACACATCCTGATAATGTTTTGCGTGCTTCCGTTATGGCAGACCCATTAGGCGCGCGAATCAATACCAAAGACAACACGCCAGCGATTATCCACACGCAAATAGTGCAGGGCGATAGCGTTGAAGTACAACTTGCCGCAAAAGGTGGCGGTTCTGAAAATAAAGCCAAAATGGTGATGTTAAATCCGAGTGATTCTTTGGTCGATTGGGTGGTGAAGACGGTTCCGACGATGGGTGCTGGTTGGTGTCCGCCAGGGGTGCTGGGGATTGGTGTTGGCGGTACAGCAGAGAAAGCGGCATTGATGGCAAAAGAATCATTAATGCAAACCATTGATATTCAAGAGCTACGCAAACGTGGCGCACAAAACCGTGTTGAAGAGCTACGCTTAGAGATTATGGATAAGGTGAATAATCTTGGCATCGGCGCGCAAGGTTTGGGCGGATTGACCACGGTGCTTGATGTGAAAATCATGGATTACCCAACCCATGCTGCATCCTTGCCCGTGTGTATGATCCCAAATTGTGCGGCAACTCGTCATGCACATTTCACCCTAGATGGTTCAGGCGCGGCAATGCTAACGCCACCAGATTTAAGCATCTGGCCAGATATTAGCTATGAAGCGGGTGAAACAGCGCGTCGTGTAAATCTCGATAATCTCAAGCCTGATGATATTCAAGATTGGAAAACAGGCGAAGTATTATTGTTATCGGGAAAAATCCTCACAGGCAGAGATGCGGCGCATAAGCGCATGGTGAGTATGCTAGATGCTGGTGAAGAATTACCTGTAAGCTTAAAAGGTAGATTCATCTACTATGTTGGTCCAGTAGACCCCGTGGGTGATGAGGTGGTCGGCCCTGCTGGCCCAACAACCGCGACACGCATGGATAAATTTACCGAGCAAATACTGGATGAAACAGGCTTGCTAGGCATGATTGGTAAAGCAGAGCGTGGCCCAACAGCGATAGAAGCCATCAAAAAACATAAAAGTGTGTATTTAATGGCAGTGGGTGGTGCGGCTTATTTGGTATCAAAAGCCATTGTTGGCGCAAAAGTCTTAGCCTTTGAAGAGATGGGCATGGAAGCGATTTATGAGTTTGAAGTCAAAGATATGCCCGTGACAGTTGCGGTAGATTCGCAAGGTGAGTCAGTGCATAAAACGGGGCCAGAAAAATGGCAGAAAATCATTTTCGAGAGTCAGAAAAAGTAGAGCCATATTTAAAATATAACCATGCAAGATAGAATCATACTAGGAACACGATGACTGAATATCTTTTTTTCATCCCCATAGCGCTGGCATTAATTGTTGGCGTGATAAGCCCAGGCCCCAGTTTTATCTATGTGGCACAAGTGGCGATGAGTCAATCACGCTCGCAAGCGATAGCAACTTCCTTAGGCTTAGGAACAGGGGCAATGATTTTCGCATTGCTTGCCAGTTTAGGCTTATTCTTTGTATTAGAAACCGTGCCTTGGGTGTATTTAGGTTTAAAAATCATGGGTGGTTTTTACCTGTTTTATTTGGCTTATCGAATATGGAATAGCGCCAATCAAACACTGGATGAATCTGCTGTAGAAATCCCTGATGCAAAGATTAGCCTGCCAAAATCCTATATGCTGGGGTTATTCACTCAGCTTAGCAACCCCAAAACAGCGATTGTGATTGGTGGAATATTTATGGCATTTATGCCAGCTAATGTACCTGAGGTATCTTATATTTTTCTGGCGGTGATGGCGTTTGTGATTGATGCAGGCTGGTATTCAATCGTCTCTATTATGCTATCGACATCAAAAGCACAGCGAGTTTATTTGCGATTTAAAAAGTCAATTACACGTGTGGCAAGTGGCTTGATGGCGGTTTTGGGTGCTAAGTTGATTTTTAATTAGTAGAGCTGTCTATATTATAAAAATACTAAAACTCAAAAAATAAATCCGTCATTGCGGTGAAGACCGCAATCTATTTGTGAGCTAGTATAAGTGGTAACCAGAGTGACTGGACTTCGTTGGCATGATTTTGTTTTAAATTGGCGCGATTGCTATTTATCATTTTGTTATAACCTTTAGCTCGGTAGGATGAGCGATCTTTAATTAAATAGTAGGTTGTGTGTTTATGTATAAATCCATTTTTGTATCGGTTCTTTGTCTTTCATTGGTTGCTTGTGGGGGTGATGACGCTAAAGATATGGCTAAAGAAAAAGCTAAATCTGCAGTAGAAGTTGTCACCGAAAAAGCAGGTGTGAGTGAAGACGTATCCGAAAAAATTAACAATATGGCAGATAAAGCCATTGAACATGCAGGGGTGGTGTTTGATAAAAAGCAAGCGGTCTCTGAAGCAAAACAAATTACAAAAGCATTTGGTGGTGCGCTAAAAGCAAGATTACAAGCAGCCATGAAAGAAGGCGGACCAGTGAATGCTTTAGATGTTTGTAGTAAAGAGGCTGTCTCTATTACGGCTCAGGTTGCGAAGGAAAAGGGTGCATTAATTAGTCGTGTTAGCCTTAAAAATCGTAACCCAATGAATGTACCTAACGATTGGCAAAAAACAGTTTTAGAAGATTTTGATGCACGTGCCGCAAAAGGTGAAGACATCAAAAAAATGGGTTTTGCTAAGATTGTAGAACATGATGGTAAAAAGCAACTTCGTTTTATGAAGGCATTACCAACGGGTGGTTTGTGTTTAAAATGTCATGGATCAAATATTGAAGCAAATGTACAAGAAAAACTCTCTACACTGTACCCAGATGATAAAGCAATTGGCTATGCATTAGGCCAAGTACGTGGTGCTGTTGTGGTTATTAAAGATTTGAATTAATCATTCAAATATTCTGTGGAAAAGGGAGCTTTTGCTCCCTTTTTTGTGGATTATATATGAAGTTTTTTGATTGTTATTTTGACTGTATTTTAGTTGGGGATTAGTCATAAAACTCAAGCTGTCTTTCACTGCTAAAAACATGTATTTCATGACTGAAGGGGTCTTTAAAGCGAATCGACTTTGCCAACAGTTTTAACGGTTTTGAATAGTCCTCGCCCTTGCACGGCAGTAATTTAGGATAAAACGGATCGTTCAAAATTGGGTGGCCAATCGACATCATGTGAACGCGCAGTTGATGTTGTTTGCCAGAAACAGGTTTAAGTGTATATCTTGCCAAATTCCCCTTTATTTCATCGATTGAAATGGATGTTTCTGAATTTATTGGTTTTTCATCGCTTGCTTGCTCTTCTTTCATAATAAAAAAAGGCTCACTTTTTACGAGTCGACTTTTGTGTATGAGAGGTAGTTCTAAATCATCCGAATAGCTGGCAATCGCTTCATAGGTTTTGTCTACTTGATGCTTTTGAAAAAGTGATTGAAAAGCCCCACGTACATCAGGATTGCAGGTGAACATGACTATGCCAGCCGTTTCACGGTCTAGTCTGTGTATAGGGCTGATGTCTTCATTTTGATAACGGTGTTTTAAGCGTGATAATAAACTCTCTTTTACATAACGACCCGTAGGCGTCACGGGAATAAAGTGGGGTTTATCAACCACAATAAAATTATCATTTTTAAAGAGTATTTCTTCTTTAAAAGGGATGGCAGGCTCATTGGGTATTTCACGATAATAGAATAAGAATATTTCAGCTTGGTAAGGCGTACTCTTACTAAATGGCGTACCGTGTTCATTAACAATATCACCTCGAGACATACGCTCTTTGATAATTTCATGGCTAATAAAAGGGAAACGCTCTTCTAAAAAATCTAAAATGGTTGGCCATGCATTATGCTCATCTTTAGGAAGCCAGACACGGCTTGCCGAAACGCCATCACGCATGGGTAATGGGGATTTGAGTTTTTGTTGTTTAGGGCGACGGGATGTTTTAGGTTTTTTCACAGAGTGTCAGTTGGAGTTTTAAAATGAGTGTAGTTCTAGTGTGATTATAATTTAATATGAAAAAACAATCTCAACTATTGCCAGTGACTAATCTGAAAGATTTGGGATTATTATTTCTTTACAATCTGAAAAAAAATGCCACACTCTATGTGCTTTATGAGTTTAGGATCCTGTCTGAGAATAGAGCAAGATCCTAGTGAAACTCTTTATATTACTTTCTAACCCAAGCATGAGCCGTGATAAAAAAAACGATGTCAAATTTTAGTAAAGGTTTCCTGTTTGCGGTGCTGTGTTTTATGCCAACGATTGCCTTGGCGCATAGCCCAATTGAAGGCATAGGTGATTTTTTTAATGGGATGCTTCACCCTTTGCTCGTCCCCGCCCAGATACTTGCCATTCTTGCGCTTGGATTATTTCTAGGGCAACATTCGATAAATAAACATAAAACGACAGTTTTATTATTTTTAGGTGCAACTATTGCTGGTTTAGTGGCCACACTCTTTGAGTTTGATGCCGCAGCGCAACTTTCAATGCTATCACTGATAAGTGCTGTCGTTATTGGCTTATTGATTGTGATTGGAGTCAAGATACATTGGTCACTCTTTTTAGTGCTTGGCATTACAGTAGGTTTTATTGTGGGTATGGACTCAAGTGCAGAGCTACCTTCTAGAAAAGCCCAAATCGTTTCTCTTTTTGGTAGTGGGGTCGGAATTTATTTTTTATTACTCTACGCTATGGCAATTTCAGAAAGTTTTAGTGTAAAACACTGGCAAACGATTGCTGTTCGTGTTGTTGCTTCTTGGGTTAGTGCCAGTGCATTGATGGTATTGGCACTTAGCTTTTCGAATAAGTTTTAGTATTACGTATGCGCCTCTTTATAAGACAATCCCTCCTGTTATTGCTGCTGTCTATTGTATCAATCATTCATAACACAACACTTTATGCTGATGTGGTAAAGCCAGCATTGGTAGAAATTAGTGTGGATGAAAAAGGTCATGTTGGTGTGGAAATTCGTGCCAGTATCGAAGCTTTGTTAACGGGTATTAATGGTCGTTATAAAAATACTAAAGATGCACCGAATGCGGATGAATATGATGCACTTCGTAAACTAAGCAGTGAAGAATTACTGCCAGAATTTAAAAAGTTTGAAGCTACGCTTTTGGATAAAATTAGCCTGATAGATGATAATGAGCATGAGGTTACGCTCACAATCAAGAATGTTAAAATTCCTGAACGTGGTTATATTAAAGTCCCCAGAATCAGTGTGATTGAACTTGTCGGGCAAGTGGATTTATCTGTCCAGTCTGTTCAATGGTATTACCCATTATCGTTTGGTGACCATGCTGTCAGGTTGCGCCAAATCGACAGAGTAAAACAAAAATTTCATTGGTCACAATGGCAATGGTTGCGTAATGATAAACGCAGTGAGGCACTTTCTTTGACGGAGATTGTTGCTCGCAAGCCTATCTATGAGACGGTATTAAATTATATTGAATTGGGTTATAAACACATCCTTCCCAAGGGGATGGATCATATTTTATTTATTTTTGGTTTGTTCTTATTCTCAGCAGCTATCCGCCCATTGCTATGGCAAATCACCATGTTTACGGTCGCTCATACCATTACCCTTGGGCTTGCAATGAACGGTATTTTTGATTTGTCTGCGCAAATTGTACAACCTCTTATTGCCTTATCTATCGTCTATGTAGGCATTGAAAATATCTTTAATCGTGGTTTGAAAAAAAGCCGTTTAGTCTTAGTATTTGCCTTTGGTTTACTGCATGGAATAGGTTTTGCAACCATGTTAGCTGATTTTGGAATGCCCGACGGTGCCTTTGCAACTGGCTTAATTAGCTTTAATATCGGAGTAGAACTTGGTCAGTTAAGTATTTTATTGGGGGCCTATCTTCTCATTGGTCTTTGGTTTGGTAAACGCGAATGGTACAGAACATTGGTGATTATCCCCTCATCGCTGGTCATTTCGCTGATTGCTTTTTATTGGTTTATTGATCGATTAGATTTAGGAATGTTTTGATGAGATTTTACTTCTAACAGAATTTTATCTACTCTTTTATCTCACGCGCCTAGCATCTAACAATTAGTTATTTCTACGAAGTGTATCTAGCCATTCAAGCACGCGTTTATCCACCCAATATTCAACACTCAAAGGATGTTTTCCACCAATAAACCCAACGTGACCGCCTGACTCTGAAAGCTCTAATTCTACCGAGGGTGAGAGTTCGTCTTCGTTGGGTACGGTGCGTTCCCACATAAAAGGGTCATCTTTTGAATGTAATATTAGCGTAGGTTTGCGGATGTGCATCAAAAATTGTCGGCTACTGCATTTTTCATAGTATTCGTCGGCATTTTCAAAGCCATGCAAAGGTGCGGTGATTTTGTCATCAAAACTATAAAACGTGTTGAGTTTACAGGCATCAATATTTTTACCTAAGGGCGAAGGTTCTGTTTCAAATTTGGTTTGATATTTTTTCTGACAACTTGCCAGTAAATGTTTTTGGTATACCCGTGAGAAGCTCTTTTCTAAGCGATCTCCCGCATCACCGAGTTGAAAAGGTACAGACACGGCAATGCCTGTTGTCGTGGCTGCATTCTCGCCTTGTTCGCCTAACCATTTTAAGACCACATTACCACCGAGTGAAAACCCAATGACAGCGAATATCTCTTGCTCGTGTTTGTTTTTAATATATTCGATAACACTGGCTAAGTCTTGGGTGTCGCCACTGTGATAACTTCGTGGAAGACGGTTCAACTCGTCACTACAGCCTCTAAAATGCACAAAGCATACACCATAGCCTGCATCATCCAATTGCTTGATCAAGGGTTTCACATAGGGAGATGCTAGAGATCCTTCAAGCCCGTGAAGGATGATGACAATGGGTTTGCTCTTAAGATCAGTTGTAACTATATCTAAGAAATCACCATCGTCTAATTCAAGGCGATCATTACTTAATGCTACGCTTGGAGCGGAACGAAAAAAGGTAGACCAGAGTGTTTGTAAATGAGGGTTTGATAAGCCCCAAGCAGGTTTGAATTTGCTTTTAATGATTGGCATAGTTTTATAGTTTACCAAATATCGATAGGTTCATTTTGGTCGCATTTTACACAATTTAAGGTGTGACCAATTTTATCTGCTCTTCCTTGTGGGGTCGTTGTCCACGGACGGTTTATAAAGGGTGGCTCATGGCGAACGTGTTGGCCGTGATGACATTCGAGTTCAGCGACCCAATCGCCTTCTTCATCTTTGTGGAAACCTGTTATTTTACATTTCATAGATTGAGGATAGCAGATGCATATTTTATTTAGTGAATAAAATACCTCTTTAATTTGTCACTACTGTCCCGTTAACTATTTAAAGTAAGTGCCTGCTTCCAAAATTTGATAAAATTGCTTTACGACAAGTGATTGAATCAAAAAAGGAAACAGGCATGGCGCAT
>Ga0256840_1004731_pt1 | contig 10038 bp, 7 predicted proteins | sample 355202metaG_FD_185969 | JGI IMG/M metagenome (GOLD analysis project Ga0256840, IMG submission 185969) | Hydrothermal vent microbial communities from Mid Atlantic Ridge, Atlantic Ocean - 355-202 | ecosystem: Environmental > Aquatic > Marine > Hydrothermal vents | place: Atlantic Ocean: Mid...
TTTGGTGGCTAAGGAAAGTTCTGCGTAGCTCTTAAATCCTAAGATCTGTGCAGATTCAAGTCGTAAAGCGAGAAGCTCATCTATCAGCTTTGCATTTTGCGGTGCACGCGTTGTATATGCCTTATAAAGCTCTTCACGAATATCTGAATTTGCTCCATAAGTCATATATGCGATATATGAAGGCATCTGTAAAGTAAATTTCCATGCTTTTTTTCCATTAATTTCACAAGCTGCGCTCTCTTTATCACTCAGTGAGAGACCTTCTACATCGGCTTCATCGGTAATAATCTTTTCATAAGCATTTGTCGCATCAAGAACATTTTGTGAAAAATCATTAGAGAGTTCACTTTTTCGTACATTTATAGCTTTGAGTCTCTCTTTTTTTGTCTTCTCAAGTGCAGCACCACTAAGTTTAAAATGTAAAATATTAAGATCAACAACTCGTTTTTGTTCAGAATTTAATTGATTATACTCATGTTTTTTAATGTCTTTAAATGCCTTAAATATATCTAAGTTTTGTCCAATTTCAGTTGCATATTCACTTATAAGTGGTAAAGAATCTGCATAGACTTTTTGAGATAATTCGGAGTTTTTCACAGAATTAATATGAACTAGAGGTGTGAAAAAACGATCGAGATATTCATCCATTAATTCAAAGGGCTTAATAAAATTTGCATAGCTTTTTTCTTTAATAGCTAAAAGTGTTTTAATCGTGTGTCGATTTTTATCTAGTTTTTCTTTGAGTGTATCAATAAAGGTTTCTAAATTGATATCAAATTCTAAAAAAGCAGTATTCATAATTTTCCTTACATATTAAAGTGTTATTGTAGTCTATATAAAGTAAAAAAGAGTTATGCTTTAGTATTAGACTTGTTATTATATAAGGACATACTCTTATATTGTAACAAATCTATTTAGTAAACGCAAGTATTTAAATTATAATAAACAAAGCATATTCGAAGTGATAAAAAGATATAATTCCTCAATTTGTTTATTAGGCTATGCTCTTATATTGTAGCAAGTCTATTACATGTAAAGGTATTATGATGAGTTCTAAACGCGTTTTAGTTAAGTTTTCTGGTGAAGCATTAGCGGGTGATACTGGTCATGGTATAGACAGTAAAATATTAAACTATATCTCTCAAGAGATAAAAGGTTTGGTTGAATCTGGTATCGAGGTTGGTATTGTTATTGGTGGTGGAAATATCATTCGTGGAGTGACAGCATCTCAAGATGGTATTATCCGCCGTACGGCTGGCGATTATATGGGCATGCTTGCGACTGTTATTAATGGTGTTGCTATGCAGGAAGCCTGCGAGCATGTTGGTCTTAAAGTTCGCGTGCAAACTGCGATAAAGATGGAACAGATAGCTGAACCATATATCCAGCGCCGTGCGGTACGTCACTTGGAAAAAGGGCGTGTTGTCATTTTTGCAGCAGGGACGGGAAATCCGTTTTTTACAACGGACACAGCAGCAACACTTCGTGCAGTAGAAATTGGTGCTGATGTTATCATTAAAGCGACTAAAGTTGATGGTGTTTATGATAAGGATCCAAATAAATTTGATGATGCAAAAAAATTGTCTATAGTTACTTATGATCAAGCCTTGCAAGATCACATAAAAGTAATGGATGATACATCGATTGCTTTAGCAAAAGATAACTCTTTACCAATTATTGTATGTGATATGTTTACATCGGGCAACTTACTAGAAATTGTAAACGGTGATTATACAAACTGCTCTATAGTAAAATAGTAAAAAAAGGAAGAAAATGATTAGATTAGAAGAATTAACTGCGAAAGCACTTGCAAGTGGAAATGTTGATCGTTATCAGTTGGCGTTAGCTGTAGCTAAGCGTTCACAGCAGTTAGAAGATGGTGCACCATCTAAACTAAATATTGATACAAAATCAATGAAGACAGCTGATTTAGCATTAATGGAAATTGCTGAAGGTGTTATTAAGATCACTGGTTTTATTGAAAAAGAATAATTTTTATTAAGGTATAGCTTTGAACCATATTGATATAGAAAAAATCAAATATATCCGTACGGTAGAAGAGGCTACTGCTTACCTATTTACACAAATTCCCCAAAGTGAAAAAATCCAAAAAGCCCTATCTTTAGCGATAAAAGAGCATGAGGGACAGTTTCGCCGTAGTGGCGAGCCTTATATTGTGCATCCCATATTGGTGGCTTCTATCGCTGCTTCCATAACGGAAGATGAAGCTATGGTTATTGCTGCCATTATGCATGATTTAGTAGAAGATACTCACTGCACAACGCAGATGATATCTGAGGCTTTTAGTCCTGATGTAGCGCATTTAGTCGAGGGAATGACGAAGATAGACAGCATTCGTGATACAGAACTTATACCCTCACATTCAAATGAAAAGCTTGTAGCTTCAGCTTTAAGTTTTAGAAAAATGCTCTTGGCTTCCATTCATGATGTTCGTGTTCTTGTCGTAAAGCTTTGCGACAGACTTCATAATATGCTCACACTTGATGCCTTACCGCCTCATAAGCAGCATCGTATTTCTGAAGAGACCTTGGTTGTGTATGCACCTATTGCACATCGCCTTGGTATCTCCTTTATGAAGAAACTTCTTGAAGATTTAAGTTTTCACTATCTTTTTTCTGAAGAAGAGCAGAGTATTGATGCATATTTAAATAAAAACCATCACGCTATTGAATTAAAACTTAATGGCTTTCGCCATCACTTATATCAAATGATGCTAGAAAATGGCTTTATGGAAGAGGATTTTGAAATTATATCTCGGGTAAAACATCATTACTCTATCTATCTTAAAATGCAGAGAAAAGGTATTAGTATTGATGAGATATTAGATCTTTTAGCTGTTCGTATTTTGGTGAAAAATCCAATAGATTGCTATAAGGTTCTAGGGCTTATTCATCTTAGATTTCAACCTTTAAGCTCACGGTTTAAAGATTACATCTCTTTAGCCAAGGATAATGGTTATCAGACACTTCATACTACTGTATTTGATAATACAACTATTTTTGAAGTGCAAATTCGTACTTATGAGATGCATGAGACAGCAGAATTAGGTGTTGCAGCGCATTGGAAATATAAGAGTGGTAGTGAAGCAATTAATCTTGATTGGCTGAATAATCTTCAATATCAAAATGAGTCTGTAGAAGATTTTTATGAACTTATAAAAAATGACCTCTACAGTGAAGATATTAGTGTTTTTTCGCCAAAAGGAGAAGCTTATACCTTGCCTCGTGGCGCAGTTGCTCTTGACTTTGCCTATGCTATTCATAGTGAGATTGGTGAAACAGCAGAGAGTTGTCTTATAAATAAAGAAAAAATGAGCCTGTTAAGTGAAGTACATAATGCTGATATTGTGAAAATTATAACAGGTAAGAAAAAAAATCCTCGATGCTCTTGGATAGATGCTGTAAAAACTTCTCGTGCTAAAAGTAATATCAAAGCAAATTGCAACCAGAGACGTCATAAAATTGATACTTTAACAGGTGCAAATATTTTAGCAACAATTATGGGAATGAAAGTACGCCAAATAGATAAGTGGTTTACAAAGGTGAATTGTGAAGACCCTTCAAGACTTGCAACTGACAGAGAGAGACTTAAAGAAGCTGTTTATAGATACATAGAAGATATGAAGTATGAAAATCGCTTTAAAAGTTTTGTAGCAAGTCGTCGTTTTAAGTTAAAAGCACAGCATGTTGGTTCTTTAGAATTTATTAGTAATCATGCTATAAATGATGTTGTATTTGATTACTGCTGTCATCCAAAAACTGGAGATGAGATAGTAGCATTTTTACAAAAAAATAAGGCGCATATTCATCATAAGATGTGCAAAAAAGCCTCAAAAATGATAGAACAACATGAGTCAATGCTTTTTGTAAAATGGATAAACGAGACAACACATCATTACCATCTTATTGCAAGTATGCATAATGCAAAGGGAGCCTTAGCAAGCTTCTTGACACATTTAGCAAAGCTGGGGTGTGATATTCGCTCTATAGAATTAGGAAAAGAGAAACAAGAGCATATTCAACTTTGTGAGATTGAGTTTCAAAATTTAGAGGGTGATATTAGTCGCTTACGTGCTAAAATCGAGCAAAAAATTAGAGTGATACAGTTTATTCGCACTGATGATGCATATCGTTAAAAAAATATATTAGGAAAAAACTATGATTAAAGAAGCATTAAGAGAGATTCGCAGAGGATCGGCAGAGATTATTGATGAAGAGCGTTTGGAAAAATTGTTACAAGCATATTTTGATGAGGGAAAAACTTATACTGTAAAATGTGGCTTTGATCCAACCGCTCCTGACTTGCATCTAGGACATACCGTGCTACTACAGAAATTAGCAGCTTTTCAAAAATATGGAGCGCGTATTCAGTTTTTAATAGGTGATTTTACTGCGCAAATTGGTGACCCAACAGGTAAAAGTGAAACTCGTAAAAAATTACTTCCTGCTGACATTGAAGAGAATGCCAAAAGCTACAAAAGCCAAGTCTTTAAGATTTTAGACCCTGAAAAAACAGATGTTGTTTTTAATGCTGAGTGGATTAATCCTCTAGGAGCTGCAGGGCTTTTAGAGCTTACAACAACTTTTAATGTTGCACGCATGCTAGAGCGTGATGATTTTGAGAAGCGTTACAAGGGTGGAATTTCTATCTCTATTAGTGAATTTCTGTATCCACTTTTGCAAGGTTTTGATAGCGTTCATCTTGAGAGTGATATAGAGATCGGTGGAACTGATCAAAAATTTAATTTACTGATGGGGCGACATCTTCAGCGTACTTATCAAGTAGGAAAAGAGCAGGCTGTTTTAATGATGCCAATTCTTGAAGGGCTTGATGGCGTTCAAAAAATGAGTAAGTCTCTCAATAATTATATCGGTGTAGCAGATGCTCCTAATGATATGTTTGGGAAGGTTTTGAGTATTTCAGATGATTTGATGTGGCGTTATTATGAACTATTAAGTACCTGCACACTTGATGAGATAGAAACACTTCAAAAAGGCGTAGAAGATGGCTTAAAACATCCTAAAAAAGTCAAAGAGGCATTAGCCCTTGAAATTGTAGAGCGTTTTCACTCAAAAGATGCAGCTGATGGCGCGAAAGCAGAATTTGATAAAGTTCATGCAAAAAGCCAGATTCCAACAGATATTCCCTCTTTTAAGCTTGAAGCTCCGATCTGGATAGCAAAAGCGTTACAAGAATGTAAAATAGAAGCCTCAACTTCACAAGCGCGTCGCGATATTAAGCAAGGCGCTGTTAAAATAGACCAAATAAAAGTCTCTGATGAGCAACTGCAACTTGAAGCGGGTGAGTATGTGCTTCAAGTTGGAAAGCGTAAGTTTGCACGAGTAAAGGTAAAATAATGAGTTTTAAATCCGTCAAAATAGGTAAGCATCTGATTGAAATCCCTATTGTTCAGGGAGGAATGGGTGTTGGAATCAGTTGGGATCAGCTTGCTGGCCATGTTTCACTTGAAGGTGGTTTAGGAGTTATTAGTAGTGTGGGTACTGGATATTATGAAGATAGAATTCATGCAGGAAAATTGGTTTCTGAGCGTCCTTTAGATGCTCTAAATTTTTATTCAAAAGAGGGCTTGATTGCTATTTTTAAAAATGCTAGAAAAGTGTGTGGCGATAAACCCCTAGCGTGTAATGTACTCTATGCAAGTAATGATTATGGGCGTATTGTGACTGATGCTTGTGAAGCGGGTGCTGATATTATTATAACAGGAGCTGGACTGCCTACAAATATGCCAGAATTTACGGCAGATTATCCTGATGTAGCCTTAATGCCTATCGTCTCATCTGCTAAAGCACTTAAAATTATCTGCAAGCGTTGGCAGAAACGGTATGATCGTTTGCCTGATGGTGTTATTCTTGAGGGTCCTAAAAGTGGTGGACATCAAGGCTTTACATATGAGCAGTGTACAATGGATGAAAATCAGCTAGAAAATCTTGTTAAACCTGTTGTTCAAGAGGCTGCTAATTGGGGTGGAATTCCCGTATTTGCCGCTGGTGGCATCTGGGATAAAAATGATATAGATGAGATGATGGCACTTGGTGCTTCTGGAGTGCAGATGGGAACGCGTTTTATAGGAACTCATGAGTGTGATGCTCATGAAAACTTTAAAACGGTTCTTCTAAATGCTAAAGAAGAAGATATTCAGTTGATGGGATCTCCTGTGGGTTATCCTGCTCGTGGTGTTCGCACAAACTTAACAGGTTTAATAGACACGCGTACAGGACCTGCTATAAAATGTATATCTAACTGTGTTGGTCCTTGTAATCGGGGTGTTGAAGCTAAAGAGGTTGGTTTTTGTATCGCTGATCGTTTAAGCGATGCATATAAAGGTAATTTAGAACTTGGACTTTTCTTCTCTGGTACAAATGGGTATCGTTTAAATGAACTTATTTCAGTAAAAGAGTTGATGAATAAACTAACCCAAGGCGAATAAATTTGTTTCGCCTCTTTATAGTTTTCTTCTTACATGTAAGCCTTCTTTTTGCTGCAAATAATAGTGAAATTTTAAAACGCGCAGACAAACTTACTAAAAGTCCTTCTAAAACGAAAATCTTTAGAGCCTATAATGACTATAAGAATGTCTATTTGCGTTCAGTTATGCACTCTAATCTTGATGAGCGTAAAAGTGCACTTCATGGAATTATTATTTCTGGAAAAAAACTTCATATAGATGTCGAAAAATATCAAAAAGAGTTGAATTCTTTAAAAAAATCATCCAAAAAGAGAGAAAAAACAGCTCTAAAGATGAAAAATATAAAAAAAACTTCCTCTTCAAAAAAAATAAAAGTTATGCACTATACAAGCCTTAAGCAAGTTAGGTGGGATGATGAAAGCTTAATTTTGGATTTTGATAGGAAGCTGCTTAAGACGGATGTAAATTATTTTAAACTTATTGATAAGAAGAGAAGTAGTTTTCGTTATATCTTTGACATTCATGCAGTGAAAAATAAAAATATAAAGCTTCAACATACAAAGTTAAAAAGTATTCGTATCTCCCAATATAAACATAACATTGTCCGTCTTGTTTTTGAAAGTAAAAGAAAATTGAATTTACGATTTAAATTAGAAGGGAAGCATCTATATGTTTTCTTGCATCTTGGAAGCTCTGCTCCTCTTGAATCACAGGCAAAATATAAGTTGAAGACGAAAGCAAAAAAAAGAGTTGTTGTGATAGATCCTGGACATGGCGGCAAAGATAATGGTGCAACAGGATATAAAAATTGCAGAGAAAAAAATATTGTTTTGCAGGTTGCACAAGCTGTTACTAAGCAGTTGCGTAAACGAGGTATCACTGTCTATTTAACACGAACTCAAGATAAGTTTATTAAGCTTCGTAATCGTACAAAATATGCAAATAAGAAAAAAGCAGATATTTTCATCTCTATTCATGCAAACTCTGTACCTAAAAAAAATGCTTTAAAAGCGAAAGGTCTGGAAACTTATTTTCTTTCACGTTCTCGTAGTAGTCGTGCAACACGAGTTGCTGCTGTTGAAAACTCTAAAGAGATTGAAGATATGAACTATTTTGGAAAAAATAATTTACTCAATTTTATGAATAGAGAAAAGATTATCGCTTCAAATAAACTCGCTATTGATGTGCAAAAAGGAATGCTCTCTAGCCTTCGTAAACATTATAAAGATGTTAAAGATAATGGAGTCAGAGAAGGACCTTTTTGGGTACTTGTGGGGGCTCAAATGCCAGCAGTTTTACTAGAGATTGGATTTGTATCAAATCCTACTGAGGCTTCTCGAATGCTTACTAAAAAGTACCAAAAATATTTAGCAAAAGGTATTGCTGAGGGGATAGAGCGCTATTTTATTAAGAACCCCTAGTCCTTACATGTAAGAGTATTACTGTAAGGCTTGGTTTTTATGATTTAGGCTCTAATTCACCAGCGATAGACTCTTGTTTATCAATAATATTTTGTATCTGCTCTTTTACTTTGTCGTAACGAAACTGCTCTTTAAAACCCTGAATTCTTCCACCAGCAGCATTGGGGTGTCCGCCTCCATTTGCCCACTCCTTGGATATCAATGCAACATTAACTTTATTATTGGCTCTAAAGCTCATGGTTCCACGAGGACCTATATCTAAAATAAAATCATACTCAGGATAAGTAGTTAAAAAACCATTGCCTATAATGGAAGTGTTGCCTACTGCGTAACTTAAAAAGCCTTTGTAGCCTTTGTAATAGATAGTCATCTCTTGATGTTTTTCTCCTAGTAGAGCTACGATATGTTTTGTAGAGAGATTATCAAGTGTGTCATCATTGTTCTCTTTAAAAAATGCTTTTTTCATAAGATGAATTTTTTCATCAAGGATGATATTGGCGTTTTCTGCCGTTGCCATTTCTGCCGCTTTGGCTAGAAGTGAAAGCTTATAATGGCGGTCTTCATTTGCAAATATTACACGGCTGAGTTCTCGTGTTTCGTTGACAAGACGCATACAAACCTTACCATATTCAAAATTATCATGCTCATCTTGCAACCATAAATCAACAGCATTAACGACATCTACATACGCTTGCATCCACGAAGGTTCAGAAAATTCAAAATACTCTTTTGCATATTCATAAGTGATTTTTGTGGCACTTCGTTCAGTATCAAGATAGTACCACTCATATTGGCGAGCCGTTTTTTCACCACTTCCATGATGATCAAGCAGCGTTATCGTGATGTTGCGTCCTGAATCATTGAGCTTTTTGACTCTTAAGTCAAGTGTCTTAGCTTCATCAGGATAGAGGTTTAAGTCTGTGATTAAAATAGTAGCATCATCTTTAGACTGCTCTATAATCTCTAAAATCTGATTTAATCGTTCAATCACTTCAGTTCCATAGTTTGCATTATAAGAGTAGATAGTATAAGGGGTGGATTTCATAATAAGTTGACAGCTATAGCCATCAAGATCGATATGAGATAAATGGTGAATTGTTTTCAATATTTTCCTTTGTTACATGTAAGATTATTCAATACTAATTGAACCTAAAACTTCAAATTTAGCAGCAGTGTCAATCTCTGCGTGAGAGAGTGTCACCACATCAAGACTAAAACGCTCGTAAATTTCAGCGAGTGGACGACGCAGTTGTGGATCTACGATAATGATGACAGGGGAGACTCCTTTTTGTAAAAGCTCTGTAGCCTTTTCACTTGTAGCTTGGATGAGTTGATTTATCTCACCAACATTGAGTAAAAGGTTACGAATGCCATCTTGTTCTTGGGATTTATCAAGCATTTTTTGTTCACCTGCTGTATCAAAGGTAAGGAGCTTGATAACGCCATCTGCGTCGCTATAGAGATGCGTAATGACTCGTGAAAGTTTAGCGCGAACCTGTTCTGTAATAAGTTCAATATTTTTAGTGTACTCTGCTATGTCTGTAGTCGTTTCTAGGATTGTAAGCATATCTGTGAGAGGAATTTTCTCATGTAAAAGTGCTTTAAAAACTTTCTGAATAAGACCAACATTCGCCACTTTGAAAAGATCTTCAACAACAACAGGGTAATCCTCTTTGATTTTTTCAAGGAGCGTCTGTGTCTCTTGGCGTGTAAGCATCTCTTCGGCATGTTGTTTGATAAGCTCACTCATATGTGTTGAGATAACGGTAGCAGGATCAACAACAGTGTAACCATACATAATAGCATCTTCTTTTTTGTCTGGGGTTATCCACAAGGCGTCAAGACCAAAAGCAGGCTCTTTTGTAGGTTCCCCTGCTAAATCTCCTGTTGCCATACCGCTATCCATTGCTAAAAAACGATCAGGCTGAATTGTGCCATCGCCAATGCCTACGCCTTTGAGTAAGATTTGATACTCATTGGCAGCTAGGTGAAGATTATCTCGAATCCGCACTTGAGGCATTAAAAAACCAAAGTCAGAGGCGATTTTACGCCGCATAGAACGGATGCGTTCGAGCAAGTCTCCGCCTTGTGCGGCATCTGCTAGACGAATGAGTTGATAACCAAGGGTTAGCTCAATCATCTCTACTTTTAAGATGTCACTTAAAGCTG
>Ga0256840_1004732_pt1 | contig 10038 bp, 9 predicted proteins | sample 355202metaG_FD_185969 | JGI IMG/M metagenome (GOLD analysis project Ga0256840, IMG submission 185969) | Hydrothermal vent microbial communities from Mid Atlantic Ridge, Atlantic Ocean - 355-202 | ecosystem: Environmental > Aquatic > Marine > Hydrothermal vents | place: Atlantic Ocean: Mid...
CACTTGAATTGTTTCTAAATATGACAGCTATCTGCTCAAAAGGAGTATTTGAAGATTTGATGAGAGATGACATAGCTTTGTATTGATCAAATAGCTCACTATAGATAAGTAGTTTTGGAGACTCACACTCACCAACTCTTGTAACTTCAAGCTTTTTTTCATAGAGTCTCGGATTGTTTTTTATAACTCTATTTGCCAAAGAGAGGATTTTTGAGGTTGAACGATAGTTCTTATTGAGAGTAAAAATTTTGGCATTTTCATACCTTTTTGCAAAAGAACCTATGATGCCAATGTCAGCTCCATTAAAAGCATAAATACTCTGATCATAATCCCCGACACAAAAAAGAGATCTCTTATCAAAACTATCAATAAGTGAATTTTGTAGTATGTTTGTATCTTGGTACTCATCCACCAAGACTTCACTAAACTTTATGGTATCATTTTTTTGTAGTTCATCTCGCATCATTATCAGTAAATCATTAAAATCAACATACCCATACTCTTTTTTAAGAAGCCTAAACTCTTCAAATATATCCTCATAAATATCAAAATAAACTCCATGCTCGCTATCTCTCTGTTTTAACCAATCACAAAATGTTGAGTTTAAAGAAGAGTTCTGATATAGCGAAAACAGTTCATACATATAAGATGCACTATAGGGTTTTACAGAACTATCAAGATGGTCAAATCTCCTTTTGTCTCTTATGGTTTTTAGAAGTATCTTCAAATCTTTTGGCTGTTTTAGAGCTATCTTTTTACCAAGTTTTCTCAAAAGTCTATAGCTAACTGCGTGAAATGTTCCTGACTCAATCCTCTTTACAATCTCTTTGTTAAAATGCTTAGCAACTCTCTCAAGCATCTCGCTAGCAGCTTTGTTGGTAAAAGTAAGCAGTAGTATATGCTCCGGTTTTACACCATGCTCTTTTAACAGATATGCAATTCTCGCAACTATTGTAGAGGTCTTACCAGTCCCCGCACTTGCTATGATAAGGTTTGATCCAGCACTTGCGGTTACCGCTTTTAGTTGCTCACTGTTTAGTCTCGAAAGGGGCATAAATCTCCAGATAATTTTTTTTGGGAATTATAGTGGAATTATGTTTGCTTTTAGGTTAAAATTACGGCATAATGTCACTAAAATATTTCAAAAAAAGGAAAGAGTCATGAAAAGAAGTGGTTTTACAATGGTGGAGTTGATCTTTGTGATCGTAATCATAGGTATCTTAGCAGCGGTTGCTTTGCCTAAGTTTGGTGGAGTTAAAGATAGAGCAAAAATAGCTACAGAAGTTTCAGCCATGGACTCATTAGATAGTACAATGAAAGCAGAAATAGAATTTTCGCTAGATGATTTTAATGAAGTTAAAACTTTATGGCACAATGTGGCTTATCCTAGTGGAGCACTAGCAAGTACAAGATATGGAGCTAATAGATTTTATCACAATTCAGTCAATAATGAAAATAAAGTGCTAAGTAAAATTTTAAAAGATAAAGGTGGAGAATCTTTTAAAATTGTAGGTGCCGCAGCATCTTCTGGAACACAAATTGTGGGATATTATACTGCTACTAACCCATCACTTGATGTTCTATTTTTAGTAGGTCCTGCTTCAAATCCTAATAGTGGTATTAAAATAGATCAAGAAATCGAAGGTCAAGACATTCCTGGTAAACCAGACAGAAATGATATGTGGGTGTTCAATCCAAATAGCTTCGATATCAATGTAACTAGTGGTGCATACACTTTAGGAGAATCTACCGTTGTAATACCAGCAGAAAGTATAGCTTTGCTAGATATCAACGGCACAGATGATTTGACTGCTGGTCAAAATATTAGAGGATTAGACTTAATAAGATCTGACCTATCTACAGGAAGCAGTACAAATGATGTTTTAGAAGTATCTTTTTAATATGAGAAGAAAGCACTTACAATGGTAGAGCTTATCTTTGTAATTGTTATTATAGGAGTACTCGCTTCGGTGGCTATTCCTAAGCTTTCAGGTGTAACTAATGGTGCTAAAAAGCTGCTGAGATAACTACTGTCTCAGCAGTTGTAACCTTTTAGGGGTCAGGGCTAAACTCTAAACTTTTTTACAAATAGTTTTTACTTCTAGTAAACTTAAAATTTTTTTAAAAGATATGCTATAATTCTCCATAAAAGGAAGCGGTGTGAAAAGAAGTGCATTTACTATGGTTGAGTTGATTTTTGTGATTGTTATAATTGGGATCTTGGCTAGTATAGCTATCCCCAAGTTTGGTGGTGTTACAGATGGTGCTAAAAAATCTGCTGAACTTGCCACTATTTCGTCCGTAGTAACTGCTCTTGAGAGTGCCAATGGAGAGTGGAGCATAAATGAAGGTAGTTTTACTTGGGGTAGAAATAGACCCTCTAGTGAGCTAAATAGCACAACAGGCTATCCAGATGAGCTAAGTTCTAGTGATGATAAACCATTTGACTTTGTCATAAAAGATAGTGGAAAATTTAAAAGAGTGACAAATATAAATGGTTTACAAATTTTTACAGGACCTGCAAGCGATGCTCAAAATGGGGTAAAATTTCCAACCGATGCTCCAAATCAAGACATAGCTAACAAACCAGATAAAAATGATTTTTGGGTGTATGCTGCACACAAAAATGACTGCAACATAGCATGTATAAACTGCAACCAAAAAAGACTCTATTATGGTGATTTTATACTTATAGATGTAAATGGAACATCTCCAACTGATTACAACTCAATTGACTGCAACTAAAAAACCTCATCTAAAAACCTTTTCACCTCATCTTTGGTTATGCTCTCGTTTTCATATATGCTGTTGGCTATCTTTTCTAGTGGTTTGCTCATACCTATGAGAAATTTTTCAACATCCTCTTTTGCGTTTTCTAGCAGTTTATGAACATCTTCTGTATTTGAGACTAAACTCTTTCCCATACCATACTTTTGCGACATCTGTTTTGCTATATCTCTTGCTCTTTCTAAATCTTCAGCACTATTTGTAAAGATTTCATTGTATCTTATCTTTGAGATTGCAATTCCAGCTAAATAAACCTTAATCTTAGAAAACATAGAACTTTTGGATTCTATCTCTAAATCCAACTCTTTTAGCCTATCATTGACTAAAGAGATTTTATCAAAATCGCATTCAAACCAGTACGCACACAGAGCCTTAGCAGCCTGATAGTAAGACTGTATCTCTTTCTCTTTTTGGGAGAAGTTTAAAACCTTTCTCTTTCCTAGAAGTACCTTTTGCCTAACAGCAAAAAAATCATCCTCGTTTATAACTCCCCTTTGCTCCCTTAGTGCATTTATAGCAGCCTCATTAACCAAAGTAGCCAACGCCGCTCCACTAAAGCCAACGCTCATTTTGGCTATCTTTTTTACATCACCATCAAAGTTTTTATCTCTTAAATAGATCTCTAAAATCTTTACTCTATCTTTTATATCTGGCATTGGTATGAAAATTCTTCTATCGAATCTGCCTGATCTTAGGAGCGCTTCATCTATGATCTCTATCTTATTTGTTGCCCCTATGACTATAACACCACTACTATCTTCAAAACCATCCATTTGGGTTAGGAGTTCATTTAGGGTCGATTCTCTTTCATCATTTCTTAAGCCTCCCCTTGCCTTTCCAACAGCATCTATCTCATCTATAAATATAATCGATGGAGCATGAGCTTTAGCATATAAAAAGAGCTCTCTTACTCTTTTTGCTCCCATTCCAACATAGATTTGAACAAAACTAGCACCACTTTGATAAAAAAATGGAACATTGGCTTCACCTGCAACTGCCTTTGCTATCATAGTTTTGCCAACACCAGGAGGTCCAATAAGCAGTACACCCTTTGGAAGCTTTATACCTCTATTTTTATACTTTTTAGAGTTTTTCAAGAAATCTACTATCTCACTTAACTCCTCTTTTACATCACTAATCCCTGCAATGTCTGAAAACTTATAGTTCGAACTACTTCTTTGTATAATACTCCTTCCAAAATTTTCATAAGCAAAAGCATTTTGCTGATTTATTGCCTCTTTTTTCTCCTCTTCTTTTCTTCTCTTATTGGAGTAAATACTAAACATAAGTAAAATCATAAAAATAATCAGTACAATCACAGCATCTTTAAAAAAAGATGCCTCTTTTACAACTTTTATGGGAACAAAGCGCGCTAACTCTTTTAAGTTTATAGCATCTTTTAAAATTACATAGGCTTTAGTATCTGTTTTTAGTATGACTTCATCTCCTTCTAAGCTAGCTTTTTTAAAAACCTGATCTTTTAAAAGACTATTGTACTCATCTAGGCTTATAACCCTGTTTCTATCTCTCAAAGCTACACTCAAAACCAAAATAACTATCACACTAAGTGACATTATGCTTATGAGGAGTTTTTTAGATTTAAAATTTGGCATAATTTGCATCCTTTCTTACTTCAAAACTATCTAAAACTACCCACTCTTTTGTAATATCTCTTGATGAGTTTATAAAAACTCTGTTGTAAAATTGATCATACCCCACATAGTAATTCTCTTTTTTCTCTTCGACCAAAACATTTAAAGCTAGAGAGTTTTTCAATCTAAATTCATAATTCTTTATCTCCACTAACTCCTCTATACTCCTAAGCCTTCTTTTTGCTTCATCTCCTCTAACTTCTTGTTTCATTTTACTACTAGCAGTACCATCTCTTTTTGAGTATATAAAGGGGTGGATGTGTGTTATAGGAAATCTCTTTAGCATATCAAAACCATCTAACCACCTTTCTTCGCTCTCACCTGGATGACCTACTATAAAGTCTGTTCCAAGAGCAAAACCTCTGCTTGATAACTCACAAAAGAGCTCCAAATCTTTTTTTACACTATTTCTTCTTCTCATAATCTTTAACATCTCTTCATTTGTGTGTTGAAGCGCAATGTGAAGATGCTTCTCAAGCCAATCTTCACTCAAAAGTTCTTTAAATTCACTATCTATTTGCATAGGCTCAATACTTCCTAGCCTTATTCTTCTTACACCTCTTATAAGTGAAATTTTCTTTAAAAGTTTTGCCAATGAGCTACCTTTATCTTCTCCATAGCTTCCTATGTTTGTTCCTGTTAAAACAAACTCTCCAAAGCCATTTGATGCTAGCGTTTTAACTTGCTCTAAAATCTTTTCTTCATCTTGACTTCTAGCACCACCCCTAACTTTAGGAATTATACAGTAGGAGCATTTAAAATTACACCCCTCTTGAATCTTTATAAATGCCTTTGAGTGAGATTTAAACTTTGTAACTATTGTGGAATCTATTGAGTTTAAATCTCCCAACTCCATAAATGGCTCACTCTCTTTTAAAAGGGAGTTTATACTCTCCTTTTTAGAGTGTCCTACAACTCCAAATACTCTATTACTTTTTAAGAGTTCACTCCCTTTGCTAAAAGCACCACACCCTGCTATTATAACTCTTTTGTTTTTTCTATTTAGCCCGTTTATATAGCTTCTAACTCCACTATCTGCACCATTTGTCACTGTACATGAATTTACAACAACTACATCTGCCAAATCCTCCTGGTTTACTATTTCAAAATCTCTAATGCTTTGTTTCATTACCTGAGTATCATATATGTTTGTTCTACAACCAAATGTTTTAAAAAAAACTTTTTTCAATTTATTGCCTCTTTGGTGTTACTTTGCACAGTTGTTGGTTTCGGATTTATATCTATAGTTTGTCTTGGATATGCTATGGTTATATCATCCTCTTTATTGAAAGCCTCTATAATCTCAGCACTAATAGAGCTTCTAAGAGTCAAAGCTGCATAGGAGTTTGTCATATACCATGTACTTATTGTCAAACCATGAGGCTCCAAAAAGGAAAAAATTCTAGGCTCAACATTTGTATTTTTTAAACTATATTGATTTCTAAGTTTACCAAGACTCCTCCTAGCAATGCTAGTGTAACCTTTTGAATACCTTTTAGTAATCTCTTTTATAATGTGCATCGCCTTTTTATAGTTCGAATCAAAAGTTATAGTTACATCTATCCCATCCCAAACAGTTTTTAGGGTTACATGTGTATAGTTTGCTATAAGAGTTGTAAATACAAAGTTATTTGGTATAAAGATCACTCTTCCTGCTCTTCTATTTTGTAAGTAGGTTGTTAGGGTGATATCTTCTAAAATTGTTATCCTTTGTAGAGATATATCGATTATATCCCCAACATATGGAAGTCCATCTTTTTGAACCTTTACCCTATCTCCTACCTTAAAACTTCCACCAAAAACAATGACCATCCATCCTAAGATATTCATAAACCAATCTTTCATAGCAATCGCAATACCAGCCGATGCAAAACCCAAAATTGTCACCATGTATGTTACATTTTCTATATATGCGAAAAGCAGTATAATTATAATTAAGCTGATATTGATAAGATTTATAGCCTTATTTGCCATATAAAATCTCTCATTATCTTTTATGTATCGTTTAATCATAAATTTTGCAATTAATGTAAAAACTATTACGACCAGTATAAAAAGACCTATATTAAATGCCCTTTTAACTTGAAAGGTTATATCATCTTTTACCTCTATGATAGTTCTTTCTATTTTTTTTGAAAAAACTTCAAATGTTGTAGCGGCTAACTCATGAGCTCTGTTAAACTCTTTTAAATCTCTTTCAATCTTTTTAACTTTTTTTAAAATTTCTTCATTTGGAGTTAGCTTATAAATCTCTCTTAGTAGTGCCCTCTTCTCTTTTAGTTTTTCTATAAGAGTATCTAGCGATTCAATTTTGCTCTTATAACTTTGCATATCTTCTTTTAACTTTTTTATGTAGGAAAATGCTGCAATAATCATAAACGGGTTTGTTACATTTGGTTTTATTTCTAACTCATCTGGTTTAATTATCTTTATAAAGGGTGAGTATTTATACTCCTTTAGGAGTTCTATCTGTTTTTCTAGCCTATCTTGCTCTTTTAGTAGCTCTTCATACTTTAGTTTTGACTTTTTATCCCGTCTTTTAGATAGTCTTCTCACCTTTTTATCTACTATCTTTAACTCTTCTAAAAGCCTATTGTATGTGACAAAATTTTCATACCCAATTAGCCATATATTGTTTTTAAGCTCTTCGGTAATTTGAGTTATCTTTTCATTTAGTGATTCGATCTTTAGTCTATTTGCCTCTAAAGATACATTATCCTCGTTTGCACATAAAAGATTAACAAAGATAAAAAAAACTAAAAAAAACTTTTTAATCATTGAACTCATCCAAAACACTCAGAACAAGAGATTTTTCTATATCGTCTCTCATACTAAAACCACCTATGCTATCTGGGAGTATAAATTTTACCTTTTTATTAAAACTCTTTTTATCTAACATAAAACTCTCATAAAATTTTTCAGACGAATTCACTTTGTAACTTATGGGTAAATCATAACTCTTTAGAAGTTTTTCAACCCTTTTTAGCTCCTCATTTTTTAGTAAACCAAGCTTAAGTGCCAATCTATTTGCCATATTCATACCAATAGAAACTGCCTCTCCGTGAAGATACCTTCTATACTCAGTCTCATTTTCAATAACATGGCAAAATGTATGCCCATAGTTCAATACCGCTCTTATACCAGCCTCTCTCTCATCTTTACTAACTACATCAGCCTTAATTTGTATAGATTTTTTTATAGCATATTGTAAGTTTTCTTCCTCATATAGTGAATTTATCTCTAACCACTCAAAAAAATCTTTATCAAATGTTACAGCCATTTTTACAATTTCAGCTACCCCAGCACTAAACTCTCTTTTAGGTAAAGTTTGCAAAAAATCTGTTTGACAATAGACTACTTTTGGCTGCCAAAAGGAGCCAATTAAATTTTTTCCATATTTATTATTTATCCCTGTTTTGCCACCAACACTAGCATCTACCATACTTAAAAGTGTGGTTGGTACTTGAATAAACTCTATACCTCTTTGATATATAGATGCTCCAAAGCCTGTCATATCTCCTATGACGCCTCCTCCTAAAGCTATTAGGTAGGACTTTCTATCTAACTTAAGTTTAAAGCACTCATCCAAGATGTAATTTAGAGTTTCAAAGTTTTTATACTTCTCTCCATCTTTTACAATTATCACTCCATACTCTTTTACTTTTAGTCTCTTTAAAAAATCCTCTAAGTGTAAAGGAGCAACTCTATCATTTGTTACTATTGCAACTTTTGAATTTAACTCTATAGTATCTAACTCATTTATAAATACACTATATGGTTTTTCACAATTAATCTTTATCTGCACACAACTCTCCTTATTTTGACTCCAAATTATACCGACATAGGTATAAATAACTGATAAGAATTGGACAATTTAAAATAAAGCCTCTCCATATCTGTCGAAAAAACTGATAATATATTTGACTTTAATATCTTTGAATTGAAAGGTACAAACTGTAAAATGTCATCTCTATATCGTAACTTTATAAGAGGGTTTTTACTTGGTTCTTCAATCTCCACCTTTTGTGAAAATAGCTTTGACAAGTTATCAAAATGCTCCGCTAAAGAGTTTTTTCCATGTATATCATTTGGATTAAAATTATAAAGTTTGATTTTTAGATTCAACTGTTGTGCAACATCAAAAATAACTGCAGACTCTTTCTCTATATCTTCACTATTACTGCTTAGAACAACACCCTCTTTTAGATTCAAAAAACCTGTATTGCCAATCTTTAAAACTGGCAATTTTGAATCATATAAATCACCTATATTTTGATTGAAAAATTGATTATCTACAACTATTAATCCAATATCCAACTCATCTAAATCTCTATTTAAAACTCTTTTGGATCTCCGTTCAAAATAATCAACACTCACAACTATATGACTAGAATGAAGCTCTTTTAGTCTTTTAAACTGTTCACTAAATGTAGGATTAATGATCTTAATATATAACTTCATACTGTTGATTTTTGAGTGGATCAACATAGCATCATTTATTAGTAACTCTATCCTCTTTTGTGACATATTTTTCATATCTATAAGGGAGTATATAGAGTTTCCAAAAGGTGCTGGGAATTGACCCAACTCCCTTTTTATACTTCTATAAACACTCTGCAAAACTATAGGATCGCCAACTGCCAAAAGTACATCATTGGGCTGTACCATCAATGTTGGTCTAGGTAAAATAAGTTTATTTGCCCTATAAACACCAGCAATTCTCCACTTTTTTTGTGCTATACTAGCTATGTGCCTATAAACATATGAGCTACCAATCGGTACTCTTATCTCCATAATTTCACCAGAACCCAAACCAACATTTTGTGCAATTACAGGCATATCAGGTAAAAAGTCTATAAATCGGTTGCTCAAAACCGCTTTTGAGTCTAAAATTTCAAGCCTATAGTCTTCTAACTCAACTCCCCATCTATCCATCAATATAATTTGAACCTCTTTGTTGATATTTCTGATATTTTTATATGTACCAATTGCATCTATTTTTTTAGAAACAATAATCATAATCTGGTAGTAATCTCTACCAAGAAGAGGTGAAATTTTCTCAAAACTAGTTGGATCAAAGTTATAAAAAGTAAAATTTTCTAACTTTTTTGATGGAAGTGTCTTTTCTCTATAATATACAACATCAAAATAGTTTTCACTCGCACCTGTCTCTAAAATCCTTTCCAAAAACTTTTTTGCCAATCCACCATCAGCTATTATCAATATTTTTTTCATTTAACTGTCTCCTTTTGCTTGGGCAAAGCCCAAGCAAAATTCCTCTCACTGAAGCACGAAGCAAAGCTTCTGTATGGCTTATTTATCGTCTCTTTTAACTTGAACCTTGTATTTTGCACTCTCTTTAAGAAAGCCCAAGCAAAATTCCTCTCACTGAAGCACGAAGCAAAGCTTCTGTATGGCTTATTTATCGTCTCTTTTAACTTGAGCCTTGTATTTTGCACTCTCTTTGAGAAAACCCGAGTTAAATTCATATGTAGTTCTCTTTCACTAAAAATTGTGTAATTTTTCATTTATTATTATTCCTTGCAAAAGATAGTTTTATATACTTTTTGCTACTATTTTAAGTACCTAACAAAAATGG
>Ga0256840_1004733_pt1 | contig 10037 bp, 8 predicted proteins | sample 355202metaG_FD_185969 | JGI IMG/M metagenome (GOLD analysis project Ga0256840, IMG submission 185969) | Hydrothermal vent microbial communities from Mid Atlantic Ridge, Atlantic Ocean - 355-202 | ecosystem: Environmental > Aquatic > Marine > Hydrothermal vents | place: Atlantic Ocean: Mid...
GGGCTATTCTTTTGAAGGATATGCCCGCACGGTGGATACGCATATACGCCGTTTACGTAAGAAATTAGGGCCCTGTGCCTCTTTTATCGAGACTGTCTGGGGCCTGGGGTACCGCTTTAAGGCGCAACCGTGAACGAACCCAACTTGGCGTTTTGGTCCACGGCAGTCGGTATATCTCTTGCCTTTATCTTGGCTATCTTTTCTTATTTATTTTGGCGGCGTTGGCAACGGGAAACAGGTCTCTTTGTCCAAGGCTTACAAAAGATTATCCGAGGGCAAAAGCCAGAAGCCTGGCCCAAGGAGAAAGGCCTCTCCCAAGCCCTAAAGGACCTAAGCCAGAAAATCCACCATTACCAAGCCCTGATCAATCAGTACCAAGAAGAAATCAACCGCTGGAACCTTATCGCCAGAGAGCTAGAAGAAGGCCTTATACTCATTGATAACGAAAAACATATTCTTTGGGCCAATACCAGTGCGGAAAGGATCTTGGGAGTATCTTTAATAGAGGGCCATTCTCTTCAGGAGATACTGAGACATAGGGAATGTCAATTTAGCCTAGAAGTAACCCCGCAGGAATTTGAAGTAGAGTTATTTTGGCCTGTACCCCGTCAAATAAGGATAAGGGTCTTAAAAATCGCCCCGGAGATGTGGGCCATCTTTTTAAAAGATATCACCCCTTTCCGGCGCCTAGCCCAGGTACGTCGTGACCTGGTGGCGCACATGGCCCATGAAATAAGAACACCCCTTACGGCCATTGCCGGTTACGCCGAAAATTTATTGGCCGAAGAGCCTCAAGACCCTTGGACCGCCGAACAATTAAACATAATACTCAGACACGCGCGGCGGTTAGGAAAGCTAGTTGAAGATCTCCTTTTACTCTCCCGGCTGGAAACCAAGGGTTTGCCAGAAGAAGAAAAAACCGAAGTCTCTTTAGAAGAAGTCCTTAAATCGGCCAGTGAGGTTATTTTACCCCAGGCCCAAGAAAAGGGTGTGCGTTTAAAACAGTATGTAAAAGCTACCCGTTTACCCCTTATTAAGGGGCATCGTGATCTATTAGTTCAGGCGGTGATCAACTTATTGGACAACGCGGTCAAGTTTTCGCCCCCCAGGGGTATAGTAGAAATATTTTTAGAAGAAGCCCCAGAGGAATGGAAAATAGGTGTGCGCGACCACGGGCCAGGCATATCAGATAGCGAAAAGGACCGTATTTTCGAACGTTTCTACCGGGGCAAGCGTGGGGGTAAAGGCACGGGGCTTGGGCTTGCCCTGGTCAAACACATTGTCCTGGCCCATGAAGGCCGGGTAGAAGTAGAGAGCGAATTGGGGTCAGGGGCAACTTTTTTTATTTACCTATCGGCCTGGAGAGATAGCACCTAGCATGCGCTGGCTTAGTATCGAAAACCTTACTCTGCTGGGGATCTTTTTGGCCCTCCCGTTGGGGCTTTGGGAACCCGAAATGGCCCTACACCTAAAAATTGTAGGCCAAATATTTCTCCGCTTACTCAAAATGGTCATCCCTCTACTCATTTTTGCTTCGGTTTTTATAAGTGTGGCCACTATAGAGTCTTGGCGTCAACTAAGGCAAATAGGTACCAAAACCCTGGCTTATTACCTGATTACCACGGCTTTGGCGGTATCTACAGGTCTTGTCTTTGTAAATCTCTGGAAACCAGGGCTTGAGGCCGCAATGTCCTCCCAGGTCAACCATATAAAGCCCTTTAGCCTGGAGAGGCTTTTATCTAGTCTCATACCAGCCAATCCCGTAGAGAGCTTGGCCCAGGGCCATGTCTTACAGATTATTACCTTTGCTCTTCTCTTGGGGTTGGCCACTATAGGCCTTCCCGCCACATCTCGCAAAACCCTTATAAATTTTTTTGAGGCCCTAAATTCGGCCTTGATTAATCTGGTTCGGGGCATAATATGGCTTACCCCTGTGGGCGTCTTCGCCCTGGTGAGCAGTATCGTGGCCGAACATGGTCTAAGCCCTTTTCTGGCCCTGGGACGCTATGCGCTGACCGTTATTTCCGGGCTCCTTTTCCACGGAATTGTTACCCTGGGGCTTCTCTTGTGGGGCTTGGGAAGAATTAGCCCGTGGGCTTACTTTTTGCGCGTGCGCGAGGCCCTGCTGGTGGCCTTTTCTACGGCCTCTAGTTCCGCCACCTTGCCCATTTCTCTGGAAGTGGCTCAAGAAAAAGCCCGCCTTAATCCTTCGGTGGCGGGTTTTGTCCTCCCCTTGGGTTCGACAGTAAATATGGATGGTACAGCCCTTTACGAGGCCGTGGCCGCCATGTTTATCGCCAACGTATATCACATCCACCTGGGTATAGCAGACCAAATATTGATCTTTCTAACCGCCACCCTGGCCTCTATAGGGGCCGCCGGCATCCCCAGTGCCGGCTTAGTAACCATGACCCTGGTGCTCCAGAGCGTGGGTCTGCCCCTGGAAGGCATAGGCATTATTTTGGCCATAGATCGCTTCTTAGACATGTTGCGCACCGCGGTAAACGTGTGGGGAGACCTCGTAGGGGCACGCATAATTTCCTGCTTGACCAATGTATAACGACCTAGGGCTATACCCTGTGGCGTATTACCTTCACGGCACACTAAGGCCTTGACTTTTTGTCTAAACAATAGCCACAGCGTGTTGCTAAAATCTCTTTGTGATCACCACAAAGGGCCTTTCCCTGACCATTTTTATGGAAGAATAGATTGATCAAGATAGCTAAAGGTCTTAGAAAAGAATAGGAGAAGCGCATACGGTTTACAGGAGATAAATAGAGCATAAAACCAAAGGGGGTCACAGGTCTTATATTCTTGGTAGAGGCTTCTATTAGAAAATTTTTAGGAGAAAGACATGGAAGATGACATTGCCAAGGCCTTGGCTTACCAGGTCAAAAAGGAACTGGCCGAAAGATACTTTGGCTTCCGTCGACTCATCGAAGAAGACACCGCCAGGTATTTTAAGGGTATTGAAGAGACCAAAAAGGTCCTAAAAAAAAGACTAGCCCCGGAATTTTTCCGCCTTTATACCCTCCTGGTAGAACCGGAACTCCAAGATGAATTACGCCAAATCTTGGGTCTCAAATACCTGCCTTTTTTGGAAGACTACCAAAAATTATCTCTGGAAGAAAAAAAAGCCCTCTTTAAAGAATTACACCCCAAGGGATTTACTTCTAAAGGGCGCTTCAAAAGGCTTTTGGAAGATACCTACCAGCGTCTATGGAAGAAATTTCAGGAATATAACGAAACCTTTCAAAACCTTAAGGTAGAATCCGAAATAATAAACGAAGAGATCAAGCGATTTAAAGAAAAGTTTGATCTTTCCGAAATCATGCAATTTTTAAAGAGTTTCGAAATGACCGCGGAAAGTAGCCTGGGACACCCTGATTTTAAAGAATCAGTTACTTCTTTGGAGGAAGAATTGAAGTTCCAGAAGATCGCCTCTCCTGAACAATTTTTACCCGAGATAAAAGACCTCCCTGAGCCCCAAAAAGTACATAGCCCTTTAGAAAGGTTGGCCAACAAAGCCTGGAAACGTCACAAATCCTGGAGCAAGGAGCTGGTAAAGATTGCCTGCTCTGAAAAATAAAGTAAAAAAAACCATCTCTCGGTTTAATTTATTTAAACCGAGATCAAGAATAGGCCTGGCTGTCTCTGGTGGCCCAGACTCCATGGCCCTGCTGGAGATACTCTTTCTCCTCCGCGAAGAGTGGGAACTAGAATTATTCGTTTTTCATTACGATCATAGATTACGCAAGGAATCAGGACAAGAGGCCCTCTTTGTAAGGGAAATGGCCGCCCAAAAGGGGCTTCCCTTTATTTTGGGAACTACATGTGTGAGAGAATATGCTCGTCGAGAAAAATTAAGCCTGGAAACCGCAGCCCGAGAGCTAAGATATAGTTTTTTTGAGAGGATGGCCACTCATCTAGCCCTGGACAGAATAGCCCTTGCCCACCAGGCTGATGATCTGGCCGAAGAGGTCCTCTTGCGTTTTATAAGGGGTGCCGGGCGCAGGGGGCTTGCCGGCATTCCTATAAAGAGAGGGGGGTTATTTGTCCGTCCCCTGCTCTTGGTCCATAGAGAAGAGATATACAGCTTTTTAAACGAACGTGGCGTCCCCTATGTGGAAGACCCTACAAACAAAGACCCGCGTTATTTACGCAATCGGGTCAGACACGTACTCATCCCTTTTTTAGAAAAACATTTCCACCGCCGGGTTAGAGACTGCCTCAAACGTACAGCCCTCATCGTAGCCGAGGAAGAGGAATTTTTAGAAGAGCTAGCAGAAAAGGCCCTTAAAAAACATGCTCGCCTGGAGGGGAAAGAAATAATTCTTTCGGCCAAAGGACTCAAAAATATGCCCCTTGCCCTGCGGCGGAGGGTATTTTTAGAGGCCCTAAAACTTGTTGGTGTGCCCCTCTTTAGGGTTCGCCTTTCTCACCTGGAACAATTGGAATCTCTGGTAGAAGGCCGTGCCCGAGGGGCAATACCCCTGCCCAAAGGGTTTTCAGGTTACCGTGAACCCGGACGCCTTGTTATAAGGCCAACCCTTTCCGAAACAAAACCCTATTGTTTTACCATAAAGGGCCCAGGCACCTATCCCCTGCCCCACGGAGGCAAACTAGTCGTGGAAGAAGGTGATCCCGAAAAGGCCCCTCCAGGCAGTATTTGCCTAGACCCCAAAAAACTTCAAGGGAGCCTAAAAGTCCGCTCGCCCTTACCCGGCGATAGAATAAGGCCCCCTGGTTTTGACGGACGTCGTAAACTAAAAAAACTGTTCTGGGAAAAGAAGCTTTCTCACAGGAAAAGACGTCTTTGGCCTGTTTTGGAATGCAATAAGCAATTGGTAGGAATACCAGGCTTTTTTGCCGACGAGGCCTTTTTGGCCCGCCAAAAACCCGGGCTAATTATTTACCTAGTAGATGACAACGAGGATAAAAATTAACTGCTATATTGCCAAATATAGACAAAATGTTTTAATTTAAATTTAGCTTGTAACTTTACTTTCGAGGTGAAACACTTTGCGATCCTTTTATAGGAATCTTACGCTTTGGTTACTGATCGCCCTGGTAATGATCTTTTTGTTCAATTTTATAAATACTTCCCACCCCAAGGGAGATGAAATTTCTTACAGCACTTTTTTGAACCTCGTAGAAAAACACCAGGTAAAATCGATAACCATTAAGGGTAACGAGATCCACGGAATATTAAAAAACCAAAAGAAATTTCACACTTATGCCCCGCAAGATAACCAGCTTATAACCGAGTTACGCAAAGCAGGGGTTAATATAAAGGTAAAACCCCAAGAAAATAATCCCTGGTACCTATCTCTTTTGGCCTCCTGGGTCCCCATGCTCCTACTCATTGGCGTATGGATATTTTTCATGCGTCAGATGCAGGCAGGCAGTGGACGGGCCTTCTCCTTTGGCCGGAGTCGGGCACGCATGATAACTGGAGAACAAGTAAAAGTCACCTTTGAAGATGTAGCCGGTATAGATGAAGCCAAAGAAGAGCTCCAAGAAGTAATCGATTTTTTGCGTGACCCCCATAAGTTTACCAAGCTAGGAGGGCGCATTCCCAAGGGAGTGCTCTTAGTAGGACCTCCAGGTACGGGTAAAACCCTCTTGGCCAAAGCCATAGCAGGCGAGGCCGGAGTCCCGTTTTTCAGCATAAGTGGTTCGGACTTTGTGGAAATGTTTGTAGGTGTTGGCGCTGCTCGCGTCCGAGACTTATTCTCCCAGGCCAAAAAAAACGCCCCTTGTATCATTTTTATCGACGAAATAGACGCCGTTGGTAGGCACCGTGGAGCAGGTCTTGGTGGAGGACACGACGAACGGGAACAGACGCTAAACCAGTTGCTGGTCGAAATGGACGGCTTTGAAGGTAACGAAGGCATCATTATTATCGCCGCCACCAACCGGCCCGATATCCTTGACCCAGCACTGCTGCGGCCGGGACGCTTTGATCGCCAAGTGGTGGTCCCCCCTCCAGACGTTCGCGGACGGGAAAAGATCCTCCAGGTACACACCCGTCGGATCCCTCTGGGCAGCGATGTAGACCTTTCTATATTGGCCCGAAGCACGCCGGGTTTTACAGGTGCAGATCTGGAAAATTTGGTAAACGAAGCAGCTCTCATAGCAGCACGCCGCAACAAAGACCGCGTAGATATGGAAGACTTTGAAGAAGCAAAAGATAAGATTCTTATGGGCCGTGAGCGTAAAAGCGCCGTAATTAGTGAAGAAGAACGACGTATTACCGCCTATCACGAAGCAGGACACACCATGGTGGCCAAATTACTACCAGGTACAGATCCCATTCATAAAGTCACCATCATCCCTAGGGGCCAAGCCTTAGGGCTTACCCAGCAACTACCTTTAGACGAAAGGCATACCTACCCCAAAGAGTATTTACTAAAGCGCCTCATGATCATGTTGGGTGGGCGTGCCGCCGAAGAGATTATTTTCCATGAATGTACTACCGGAGCCGGCAACGATATCGAACGCGCTACAGAGCTTGCCCGCCGCATGGTCTGCGAATGGGGCATGAGCGAAAACCTCGGCCCCGTAGCCTTTGGGCAACGTCAAGGTACTGTATTCCTGGGAAAGGAAATATCGCAAATAAAGAATTACAGCGAAGCCACCGCTATTGCTATTGATAACGAAGTGCGACGCATTGTTACGGAGTGCTACCAGAAGGCCAAAAAATTGCTCGAGGACAATGTAGAACTCTTACACAAGTTAGCCCAGGCCCTTTTGGAAGAAGAAACCCTTGACGCTTCGGCCATTGACCGTATTCTGGGGATGAACCAATCGGCCTAGAGGATTTTTGATTCAAGAACTGGCTAAAAGGTCTGAGGATGCTCAAGCCCTTAAAGGTAGGAAATTTCCTTTTCGAATGGGGGATACGCCCTTACATTATGGGCGTATTGAATGTCACTCCTGACTCTTTCTCCGATGGAGGACTTTATTTTAGTGTGGATAAGGCCCTGCGAAAGGCCGAACGCCTGATAGAAGAAGGGGCTGATATCCTTGATATTGGTGGGGAATCTACCCGGCCCTTTTCTAAACCCGTAAGTGTAGAAGAGGAACTCCAGCGGGTAATACCGGTAATAGAGGCCATCAGAAAGCGCTTTGACCTTCCTCTTTCTGTTGATACCTATAAGGCCCCTGTGGCCGAAGCCGCTCTATCTGCGGGAGCCAATATAGTAAATGACATTAGTGCCTTACGTTTTGATGCCTCTATGCCTAAGGTAATAAAGCGTTTTGGGGCCCCGGTAATTCTTATGCACATGAAAGGCACGCCCCAGACCATGCAACTAAATCCTTCCTACGAAGATCCCGTGGCCGAAATTAAAGCCTTTCTGAAAGAAAGGGCCGAATTTGCCCAAAAAAATGGTATTCCTGCCGAAAACATTATCCTCGACCCAGGCATTGGGTTTGGTAAACGCATGTCCGACAACCTGCGTATAATACGCGAAATAAGGTCTTTTTTGGACCTAGGCTTTCCTATTTTGCTTGGCCCTTCAAGAAAATCTTTCCTCGGACAGATACTTAATAAAGAACCACGTGAAAGGGATATCGGGACCATGGCGGTAGTAGCCCTTGCCGCTTACCAGGGTGTACACCTGTTCAGGGTGCACAACGTAGCCATGGCCAGTGATACTTTAAAAGTAGTTCAAGCCCTCAAGGAGGTCCAGTGAAAAACATCCTGCACCCTTACCTTGATCTCCTCCGGTGGCAGGACATCCTGGACATCCTTATTGTGGCCTATCTGATCTACCGTCTTCTCTTACTCATTCGCGGGACCAGAGCAGTACAGATGGCTGCCGGTCTAGGAATGCTGGTGCTCCTTTACTTCTTGGCCGGCCAATTCCAACTCCTTACCCTCCACTGGCTCCTGGGTACCTTTCTTTCTTCCATCTTTTTATTGGTTATTATCGTGTTTCAAGACGATATTCGACGGGCCCTGATGCAAATGGGCCAAACGCCCTTTGTAAAGGCCAAGACCGAATATAGTCAGGTAATAGAAGAGGTCATCAAGGCCGTAACTTCCTTTTCGGAAAAGAAAATTGGGGCCCTTATCGTCATTGAACGGGCCACAGGTCTGGGAGAATTTATCGAAAGCGGCACCCCCATTGATGCCCGAGTCAATAAAGACCTCTTATGGGCTATATTTGAACCTTCTTCCCCCCTCCATGACGGTGCCGTCATCATACGAGACGGACGCATTGCCGTGGCCGGTGCCATCTTGCCTCTGAGCACCAATGTCCAGATCAGCAGACGCCTGGGCACCAGACACCGAGCAGCCATTGGCATATCAGAAGTAAGTGACGCCATTGCTATAGTGGTTTCCGAAGAAACAGGCAGCATTTCCCTTGCGGTAGGGGGAAAAATTACCCGTGATATTAAACCCAATGTATTGCGTCAATTGCTTTACAACCTTTTGGGCTTTGAAAGAGACGAAAACCGTTGGTGGCGGAGGAAGATCTTTAAGTGAACCCCTTAAATATTTTGAAACAAAATATCTTTTTGAAGATCCTTTCTCTTATTTTCGCCATCATTTTGTGGTTTTTTGTGGTCTTGGAAGATAAAGTAGAACAAGACGTGGATGTCTTTGTCCACTACGAAAATATCCCCCGCGGTCTTATGCTGGTAAACACCCCCCCTATCAAGATCCACGTAAAAGTAGTAGGGCCCAGGAGTATCCTGCGTAATTTGACCCGCAAAACCCTCTATATAAACATCGATTTAAGCGAATTTGAGCCCGGGCATCACTTTATAGTAGTCCATCCCAAGGATATTCCGCTACCTGGAGGGCTTGAGGTCATTGCTATCCAGCCCAAAAAGATAGAGCTCGTCTTAGAACGTATTGTTTCTCGTCTTGTCCCGGTAGAACCGATTTTGGCTGGTTCACCTCCTTCGGGCTGGAAGTTGGTGCAAGTCTCGGTCATACCGCCTAAAGTGCGCCTAAAAGGACCGGAATCCATAGTCTATAAGATCAAGAGACTGCGTACTAAACCCGTTGACTTGAGCAATCTCACCGGTGAGGTAACCAAGACCGTGGAACTTGAAGTACCAGACATGATTACGGTGATTCCTGCCCCTATGGTAAAGATCAAATTCTTGATCAAAGAAAAGATAGTCGAACGGGAGATAAGGGACCTGCCTATTACGGTCCAAGGGGCCCAAGGCCCAATAACCCTTAAACCCCAAAAAGTATCGGCAATTTTAAGGGGCCCCGAAAGGCTTTTAGGTCCCTTTGCCTCTCCCAAAATTAAGGCCTTTGTAGACTTAAAGGGGCTAAAACCCGGAAGACACAGGGTGCCTGTACACATATCTCTCCCTTCCGAGGTAAAACTTATTCGACTACAGCCGAAAAAGATTATAGTCTACATCTCTAAGTGAGGGTAAAAATGGGCAAACTCTTCGGCACCGACGGCATCAGGGGAAAGGCCAATATCGAACCCATGACTCCCGAGACGGCCCTACTAGTGGGAAGGGCCGTGGGTTATCTATTTCGAAATAAACACGGCCAACATCGCGTGTTAATAGGGAAAGACACCCGGCTTTCGGGTTATCTCCTGGAGATGGCTCTAGCCAGCGGTCTTTGTTCTGTAGGGGCGCAGGCCCTATTGGTAGGCCCTTTACCTACTCCGGCCATTGCCTTTCTCACGGTAGATATGCGTTGCGACGCCGGAGTAGTAATTTCTGCCTCGCACAATCCTTATTACGACAACGGCATCAAGATCTTCGGTCGAGACGGGTTTAAATTATCGGACGCCTTGGAAGAGCAAATAGAAGAAATGGTCTTAGACGGTACCATCAACAATTTTCGGGCCGAAGGGGACCAAATTGGCCGGGCCTTCCGCATCGAAGACGCCGTGGGGCGCTACATAGTACATTTAAAACATACTTTTCCCCGTGAAATGACCTTAGAAGGCCTTAAAATCGTCCTGGATTGTGCCCACGGCGCGGCTTACAAAGTGGCTCCCGCGGTACTGGAAGAGCTTGGGGCACAAGTAATTAAATTAGGAATA
>Ga0256840_1004734_pt1 | contig 10037 bp, 13 predicted proteins | sample 355202metaG_FD_185969 | JGI IMG/M metagenome (GOLD analysis project Ga0256840, IMG submission 185969) | Hydrothermal vent microbial communities from Mid Atlantic Ridge, Atlantic Ocean - 355-202 | ecosystem: Environmental > Aquatic > Marine > Hydrothermal vents | place: Atlantic Ocean: Mid...
CGCACTTATAAAGGTAGAGCAGAGTGCAAAATGGACAAAAGCTTACCAAAACTCCAAAGCTATACTTTTGGATGATGATGCTTATATGATAAGTAAACCCCAACTTGAGATCTGTATAGATGAGCTTGAGGCTAGTCATGGTTCTACAACCGGACAACTTAATGAGGACGAACTTTTTTATCTCCGATCAAGAGGCATAGAGCTTTTGGACGCAAAAAAGATGCTCATAGAAGCTTTTGCCAATGAGATGATAGATGGCATAAAGAGTGAAGAGGTTAGAGATCGGATACATTGCGCTTTTGAAGAGGCTTATTATGGAAAAGCACAGCTAAATTGTATAGATACTTGTCATGGGTGTGAAGATATAATACTTAAGGAAAAATCATGAGTAGTTTAGAAGAGACACTAAAGAGTTTTAAAGAGGATTTTGATCTTTTTGAGAGTGGCGATGAGAAGTTAGAGTATATTTTTGATCTAGCAAAAGAGCATACAACTTTGCCTGAAGAGGAAAAAAATGATGATACGCTTGTAGGGTGTGCATCTCCGGCTTGGCTTGTTGGGGAGTGCAAAGATGGGAAAGTTATCTTAAGGGGAGAGGGAACTAGCGAAATGGCAAAAGGCATGATGACTCTACTGCTTAAGATATTTAACAATAGAACTCCTGATGAGATACTTAACTTCGATCCATCAAAACTGCAGGAGCTTGGTATTGTAGAGCTTCTTTCTCCTGTTAGGCAAAAGAGTATGGAGGCGTTTTTAAAAAAGGTTTATAATTACGCCAAAAAGTGCAAGGATAGCCAATGAGTAAAGATGTGAGGGAGGTGACGCCGAAAGAGTCTGAAGAGAGGATGGTAGAGGAGCTAAAAAAGATCTATGATCCAGAAATACCGGTGGATATTTACAATCTTGGGATGATTTATAATGTCAAATGCCATAAGGATGAAGTCAGTAAACTAAATCGTTGCAAAGTTACTATGACACTAACTGCCCCAAGTTGCTCTATGTCGGATATAATAGTTGAGATGGTAAAAACTATACCCGATAGAATGGATGATAACTCCATAGAAGAGGTTGAAGTGGAAGTAACTTTTGATCCGCCTTGGGATGAGAGCAAGATGAGTGATGAAGCCAAGTTACAGATGGGGATATTGTAGTTTGGATATTTTTTTGGTATAATCGCGAACTATTTTAAAGAAGGAATGTTCAAATGCCCAGAGTTGTTTTTATAAGCAGTGTTATTTTGTTTGTTGTTTTGATAGTGGCTTCAAACTATCTTGTTCAATTTCCTATAAACAAATGGCTTACTTACGGAGCCGTTACTTACCCTATTGCCTTTTTAATGACTGATATATTGGGTGAGAGATATGAGAAAAAAGAGGTCTTAAAGGTTGTAAAGCATGGTATAATTTTTGCCATTGTTCCGACGCTTATGATGTCAAACTGGAGGATAGCTTTAGCCTCTATAGCAACTTTTTCTATCGTTCAGCAGATGGATGTACATATCTTTCACGGGTTAAAAGATAGACACGAAAAGCTTTGGTGGTTAAGAAATAATGCAAGCACGATGACGAGCCAATTTTTTGATACACTTCTCTTTTTTACCCTTGCATTTGCATTTGTTATGCCGTTTGACAAGATAGCTCATCTGATAGTGGGTGATTATAGTGTGAAGCTTATCATAGCACTCCTAGATACCCCTATCTTTTACCTTTTGGCTATCAGACTCTTTAGAAAAAAAGCTACTATAAAGAGTAAAGTATGAGTGTGTTAAAACTTGGTATCCCCAAAGGAAGTCTTCAAGATGCTACTATCAGTATCTTTAAGCAAGCCGGCTACAATATACAAGTAAAGTCAAGAAATTACTATCCGACCATAGATGATGATGAGATAGAGTGCATGCTTATAAGAGCTCAAGAGATGGCAAGATATGTAGAGGGTGGTCAGCTTGACTGCGGGCTTACAGGGCTTGATTGGATAAAAGAGAATCGAGCGGATGTTGTTGATGTGACTGAACTGATTTATGCCAAGACAAGTTTTAAGCCTATAAAGTGGGTACTTGCCGTTAAAGAGGGCTCTGATATAAAAAGCGTAAAAGATTTAGAGGGTAAGACAATAGCAACCGAAGTTGTAAACCTGACAAAAGATTATCTAAAAGCTCACGGGGTAAATGCAAAAGTTGAGTTTAGCTGGGGAACGACTGAAGTTAAAGTGCCGGACTTAGCTGATGCTATCGTGGAGATAACTGAAACCGGCTCAAGTTTAAGAGCTAACAATCTTGTGATCATCGATACAGTTTTAGAAACCACTACAAGATTTATAGCAAACAAAGAGGCATACAAAGACCCTTTTAAGCGCAAAAAGATGGAAAATATCATCATGATGTTAAAGTCTGTCATAGATGCTATGCCTAAAACTTGTGTGCTCATGAACGCTCCAAAAAGAAGCCTAAATGAGATATTGGAAGTGCTGCCATCAGTCAATCCTACCATCTCAGACCTTGCAAAGGGTGATTGGGTCGATGTGATGGCTATAATGGATAAAAAAGATTTGCGTTATATTTTGCCAAAGCTAAAGGAGCTTGGAGCAAAAGCCATAGCGGAGCTTCCTATCAATAAAATCATAGAGTGATGATCTTTATACAAACTACCATAAATATAAAAGCTCCGAGTAGGGGTTTTCACCTGATAACTGATAAAGTTTTAAGTGCGATAGATATAAAAGTGATAAGAATCGGCATGTTAAATCTCTTCTTGAAACACACCTCCGCATCCTTGAGCATCAATGAAAATATATCCCCTGATGTTAGAAGGGATTTGGAGAGTATCTCATCATCTTTAGTGCCAGATAGCGGAGAGTATGAACATGTCTTGGAAGGATATGATGACATGTCATCACACTTCAAGTCCTCAATGTTTGGTGTAAGTTTAAATATTCCCATAAAAGATGGAGAGCTTGCTCTTGGTATCTGGCAAGGAATTTATCTAAATGAACACAGAGACAGACCAACCAAAAGAGAGATAGTTTTAACCGCCTGGGGCACTCCGTAGTCAATCCTCATAGTGAGTCCACATTTTATGAACTCTGATAGTTTTGTCGCCTTCTCTTACTTCATAGATAAGTCTGTGTTTTATGTTTATCCTTCTTGAGTAGAGACCTTTTAAATTTCCTACAAGCTTTTCATATGGTGGAGGGTTTTGAAAAGGGTTTTGTTTTATGATTTCTATTAACTCTTTAGCTTTTTTATCAAGCTTGGAAGCAGAGAGTTTTTTCGCATCTTTTTGTGCATCTTTGCTGTATAAAACTCTATACTTTACCATTGAATATCTTCACTAAATTCACTATCCGGTTCGTTTAATGACTTTTGTAGTTTTATAGATAGTCCTTTTATCGAGTTAAGATACAAAGTCTCCTCTATAGCACTCCAATCCTCCTGCGAGATAAGAACTGCATTATTTCTCTTTCCTGTTATGACAATAGGCTCATGTGTTTTTGCAGTCAAATCTATGAGGTTGTATATATCAGCTCTTGCATGGCTTGCGGATAAAATTTTTTGCATATATTTACCTTTTTTCTTTTATTTTACTTAATTAAGTACGATTTGTCAAGAGATTTTTATATGATAACGATATGTAAACAAACTTTTGATATAATCTCTTAAAAATATTTAAAATCAAAAAAAGGTGAGAAAATGATACTTATAGCAGGGCCTTGTGTGATAGAGAGTAGAGAGAATCTTTTTAAAATTGCCGAGGGTTTAAAGGAGCTTAGTGAAGATAAGAGGATAGATTTTTACTTTAAGGCCTCTTTTGATAAAGCCAATAGAACAAGTTTGGATAGTTTTAGGGGACCCGGTCTGCAAGATGGACTGTCTCTTTTAAAAGAGGTTCAAGATGAGTTTGGATATAAACTTTTAACAGATGTTCATGAAACATGGCAGGTAGAGGAGGCGGCAAAGGTTGTGGATGTTTTACAGATACCTGCTTTTTTGTGTCGTCAAACAGACCTTTTGGTAGCTGCAGCCAAAACAGACAAGATAGTCAATATCAAAAAGGGTCAATTTATGAACCCTGAAGATATGGAGTATTCGGTTTTAAAGGTTTTAAAAACCAGAGGTATAAGTGAAGCAAACTATCAAAACTCCAAAGAGACAAAAGTTTGGCTGACTGAGAGAGGCAGTAGTTTTGGGTATGGTAATTTGGTAGTTGATATGAGAAGCTTGATGATTATGAGAAGATATGCTCCTGTTATCTTTGATGCTACACATTCAGTCCAGATGCCAGGAGCCGCCCGGGGAAAAAGTGGCGGTAAGAGAGAGTTTGTATCACCTTTAAGCAGGGCTGCTGCAGCTGTCGGGTGTGACGGCTTTTTCTTTGAAGCCCATTTTGATCCGACTATTGCCTTAAGCGATGGAGCAAATATGTTAAAACTTGATGAACTGAAAAAATCTATAAAAGATATATTTGCTATAAAAGAAGCTTTGGGGAACTAAGTTATGAAACGGATAGTATCGCTTGATGGTAAGGATGTAAAGGAAAAAAGAGCAGAGATAAGAGAGTATTTTCTGGAGGTTTATGAAACCTATGAGAGACTTTTTGATATCTTGAAAAATGATGATATTTTTTATAAAAAAGCAAACCCCTTAAGACATCCTTTGATATTTTACTTTGGACATACTGCTACATTTTTTATAAATAAGTTGATTTTAGCAAAGATTATAGATAAAAGGATCAACTCTACCTTTGAGTCCATCTTTGCCATAGGTGTGGATGAGATGAGTTGGGATGATCTGGATGAGACAAACTACTCTTGGCCTACAGTAGATGAAGTTAGAGAGTATAGAGATAGTGTAAAAGAGTTGATACTTGAGCTTATAGATACTCTTCCTCTAAGGCTTCCTATCGACTGGGAGTCTCCGTTTTGGGCTATACTTATGGGGATTGAGCATGAAAATATACACATAGAGACATCATCTGTTTTAATGAGAGAACTGCCTATAGAAGATGTTAGACCAAGTGAACTTTTTCCTGTATGCAAAGAGAGTGGTAAAGCACCTAATAATCAGCTTTTGGATGTGCCTTCCGGGTTAGTAAAACTTGGCAAAGATTTTGATAGTAGATTTTATGGATGGGATAATGAGTATGGCTCAAAAGAGGTTTTTGTTGAGAGCTTTAAAGCTTCAAAATATCTCGTAACCAATGAAGAGTTTTTGGAATTTGTAGAAAATGGCGGCTATGAAAAACCGGAGTATTGGAGCAAAGAGGGGCGATCATGGCTTGAGTTTAGGAAGCCTGGTTACCCTAGATTTTGGGTAAAAGATGGTAAAAATTTTAAATACAGAGCTATAGCTGAAGTTATAGATATGCCCTGGGATTGGCCGGTAGATGTAAACTATCTTGAGGCGGAAGCATTTTGTAGCTATCTTTCTAAAAAACTAAATAAACCTATAAGACTTCCAAGTGAAGAGGAGTGGTATAGGCTATATGAATACTCTAAAGTTCCAAATGTCGATGAATGGGGCAAAAAAGCTCCCGCCAATATAAATCTTGAGTATTACGCTTCATCTGTGCCTGTAAATAGATTCTCTTTCGAGGGTTTTTATGATGTTATAGGAAATGTTTGGCAATGGAGTGCAACTACCATAAACGGATATGATGGGTTTAAAGTTCACCCTTTGTATGATGACTTCTCTACTCCTACATTTGACGGGAAGCACAACCTTATAAAAGGCGGTTCATTTATAAGTTGTGGGAACGAGACTCTAAAAGAGTCAAGATATGCCTTCAGGAGACACTTTTTTCAGCATGCCGGGTTTAGGTATATCCAAAGTGATAAAGAGGTGGTAAATGATGACGAGAGATATGAGGATGATCTGGAGCTTACAAAGTATATAGAGTTTTGTTATGGGGATGAGTATCTTGGTTTTAAAAACTACTCAAAAGAGCTTTTTAAATATATAAAAATGATAACAGCCGATGCAAAAAAAGATATGGCCTTGGAGCTTGGAACATTTGCAGGAAGAGTGGGGTTTGAGCTTTCAAAGGTTTACAGAAAAGTTCATACTCTTGATTTTACCGCGAGGCTTATACAGCTTGCAGTTAACTTTAAAAAAGATAAAAAGTTAAAGTATATACTAAAAGATGAAGGCGAGTTGGTAATATTTAAAGAGATTTTTTTAAAAGATTTTGATTTTTTTGATACTATAAAAAATGTAGAGTTTTGGCAGGGTGATATGGCAAATCTAAAGCCCAATTTTACAGGCTATGATCTTGTGATTTTAAATAATGCAATAACAAGAAACTACAATCCTAAGAAATTTTTATCTGAGGTCGATAAAAGAGTGAACGATAAGGGCTATCTTGTTATAGCAAGTGATAACTGTTGGGATGAAAAGATTACTCCAAAAGAGAACTGGATAGGCGGTATAAAGAAAAATGGAGAGAAGCTATATACCAAAGAGGCTTTAAAGGAGTTGTTGGCAGGTAGATTTGAGTTGATAGATGACAGTTTTAGTCTGCCTTGGACTTTAAGAGAAGAGAGAAGTAAGATAATTTATAAAAATATAGAGGTTTCAGTATGGCAAAAAAAGTAGATTTTGATGAGATGGTCAATAGAAGAGGAAGCGATAGTGTAAAGCATAACAACCTTATAGAAAAATTTGGAACAGAAGATATTATCCCTATGTGGGTAGCCGATATGGACTTTAAATCCCCAAAAGAGATTGTGGATGCTCTTAAAAAAAGGGTCGATGAGGGATATTTTGGCTATACTTATAACCAAAAAGAGATATATGATGCGATATATAAATGGCAAAAAGAGAGATATGGTTGGAGTATAAAAAAGGGTTCGATAACTTTGGGAAACGGAGTTGTAAACTCTTTGGCTTTTGTTTTGCAGGCTTTAACAAATGAAAAAGATGAGATCATCATTCAAACCCCGGTTTACCATCCTTTTGCAAGAGTTATCAAAGAAAATGGTAGAAAAGTTAGTGCCAATTCTTTGGTTTTTAAAAGTGGTAAGTATGAGGTGGATTTTAAAGATTTGCAAAAAAGAGCCAAGAGCGCAAAAGCTTTGATACTTTGCAATCCTCAAAATCCAACAGGCAAAGTTTTTAGCAAAGATGAGCTTCTAAAAATCGCTAAAATATGTATGGATAATGACCTTCTTATTATATCGGATGAGATACACGGCGACTTTGTTTACTCAGGCAAAAAACATATACCGGCAGCATCTTTGTCAAAAAAGATTTCAAAGATAACCGTGACGCTAAATGCACCTAGTAAATCATTTAATATAGCCGGTTTTATGACATCTTATATCATTTGTGAAAATAAAAAGCTTGAAGCCGTCATAAAAAATCATATCAAAAAATTTGAACTTGCTGACAATAATATCTTTGGAACTCTTGCCATGAGAGTTGCTTACGAAAAGTGCGGCTACTGGATGGATGAGGTTGTTAGTTATCTTGAAAAGAACAGAGACTATGCAGTAGAGTTTATAAGTGATGAGATACCCTTAGTGGAGGTAGTAAAGCCTGAAGCTACATATCTTCTATGGATAGACTTTAGAAAAATGGGGCTAAGTGTAAACGAGTTGGAGAAATTTCTTATACAAAAGGCAAAGCTTGGTCTAAATAACGGTATCATTTTCGGTAAAGAGGGCAGTGGGTTTGCAAGGCTAAACTTTGGTGTTAGATTAGAAGTTTTAAAAGAGGCTTTAAACTCCTTAAAGAAAGCTGTAAATGATTTTATAGTATAATCTGAAAAAATTAGCTTAGGAAAGAAGATGAATATAATTGAAGGTAAATTAAAACTTGATAAAGAGTGCAGGGTTGCTATCATAAACAGCAGGTTTAATCATATCATAACCGATAGATTGACTGAAGGTGCAAGAGATGCTTTTTTAAGACATGGCGGAGATGAAACAAAGCTTGATCTAATTTTGGTGCCCGGAGCATTCGAGACTCCGTTTGCACTTGAGAGAGTTTTAAGTAGCGGTAAGTATGACGGAGTTTGTTGCCTAGGAGCAGTCATAAGAGGTGGAACTCCTCACTTTGACTATGTTGCTGCAGAGGCTACAAAAGGGATAGCAAATGTCACTTTAAAGCACTCAACACCTGTAACTTTTGGGGTTTTAACAACTGATACCATAGAGCAAGCTATCGAAAGAGCCGGCAGCAAGGCAGGAAATAAGGGCTTTGAAGCAATGACCGGGCTTATAGAGCTTATAAATCTATACAAAAATATATAAGGTTACTCATGGCAACAAGACATCAGGTAAGAGAAGCTGTTGTATCGCTTTTATATGCTATGGATATAGGCAATAAAGATATCCAAAAATTTGAAGATGATATACTCGAAGATAAAAAGATAAGAAATAAACAAAAAGAGTTTGCTCTATCTTTGATATCAGGAGTGCTTGAGAATTTAGATAGTATAGACAGCGAGATAAACAAGCATTTAAAAGAGTGGAAACTTCAAGAGATAGGGCATATAGAAAGGGCGATCTTGAGACTTGCTACCTATGAGCTTTTAAAGAGTGATATAGATGAAGCAGTTGCCATAAATGAAGCAATCGAACTATCCAAATCTCTCTGTAGTGAAAATGTGCCAAAGTTTGTTAATGGTGTTTTGGGTGCAATTCAAAAAGATAAATCAGGAGATAAAAAGTGAAACTTTGTGTCGCACTAGATCTGCCGACTATGGAAGAAAATATAAAATTGGCAAAAAGTTTAAAAGAGTATGATATATGGCTAAAAGTAGGATTTCGTTCATATATAAGAGACGGCAAAAAGATCATAGAAGAGTTAAAAAGCATCAATCAAAATTTTAAAATATTTTTAGACCTTAAACTCTATGATATACCAAACACTATGTCTGATGCCGCTAGTGAGATAGCGGAGCTTGGCATAGATATGTTCAATATCCACATTTCAAGCGGAAAAACAGCTATGAGAAATGTTATGCAAAGGCTTGCAAACATTAAAAACAGGCCTTTGGTTTTGGGCGTTTCAGTTCTAACAAGTTTTAACAATAAAGAGTTTAAAGCTATATATGGAGCTTCTATAGAAAAAAGAAGTTTGGAGTTTGCAAAGGCAGCCTATGAGTGCAAGATAGATGGAGTTGTATGCTCGGCTTATGAGAGCAAAGATATAAAAGATGCTACTGATGATACATTTATAACACTGACTCCGGGTATCAGACCTTTTGGTGAAGATAGTAATGATCAAAAAAGAGTTGCCGATATAAAAATGGCTAAAGAAAACATGGTAGATATCATAGTTGTCGGAAGACCGATATACCTTTCGGATGACCCCGTGCAGGTTGTTAAAGATATCATATTACATCCCATCTCAAGGAGTTAAACAGATGAAAAAGTTTCTAATAGGTTTGGTCGTGGCTTTTGCCACTATTATTGTTATCCTGGTTGCAATACTCTTAACCTTTGACTTGAATAAATACAAGCCTCAAATAGAGCAAAAAGTTTATGAAGCGACCGGTAAAGAGTTGAAGATAAACGGAGATATTGGCTTATCTTTGTCACCTTTTGGACTTAGTGTAAAAGATATAGAGATAAAAAACCCAAAAGGTTTTAGTAGCGCAGACATGCTAAAGCTGAACAAAGTGGCAGTGTCACTACAAATAGCACCTCTTTTAAGTAAGCAGTTAAAAGTAAACTATGTTAAGTTAAAAGATTTAGATCTGCTTGTTGAAAAATCAAAGAAAGGTTTGCTAAATTTGTCAGTCGGCAAAAAAAGTGCTCTAAAAGAGAAAAAGAGTGGAGAGCAAACCTCCAAAGAAGAGGGAAAACTACCTATGGTAAATGTAGGAAAAGTTTTACTTGAGAATGTCAATATCAAATATATAGATCATCAAGCAAAATCAAGAGCTGATGTGAACGCGCTTAATCTAACCGTAAATGATATAACACTAAATGGAGATAAAGATATATTAAAAGCACTCTCTTTAAAAGGATTGCTTAAAATAGCATCTATTAAATATGACAAGTATAAATTGAAAAATATATCTGCACATTTTAAG